>WNFX01005246.1_pt1 | contig 33385 bp, 26 predicted proteins | sample 5400111 | NCBI WGS metagenome assembly WNFX01 (sample SAMN13153363, study PRJNA577476) | soil metagenome | isolation source: 40 cm soil or saprolite under grassland replicate 1 | place: USA:California | collected 2016-06-15 | reverse complement strand
TTCCGCCGGCTTAGAAGTTATAAAAAGGCGATAACCTACCTTGAGGCAGCACGCGATACGACACCTAGTGCCGATACAGCCGCACGCGGGAACGGACTCCAGTTGCTCGGACGTGCCTACCTACGCAATGGAGAGTTCGGCAAGTTTGAACGTGCCATGGCCGAGGCCGAGGAACTTGCATCAACCTTTGACCCGAAAGAAAGCAGTACGCAGGGACACTATAGTATCGGCACGGTCTATGAAGAGTATGGCCGCAGCTACGCCGATCTTGGGCAAATGCAGAAAGCCCTTGACTACCTGAATCGTGCTCAGGAGACCCTACAAACGAGGTTTTGGGAACTGCTGATATTGACATCACGAGCGGAAACGTTAGTCAAAGGCGGAGAATTCCGCGAAGGGATACAGATCGCGGTCGAAACCGCTGAGCAAGTCAAAGCCGCAGGGATAGAGCGTTACCTTGATCGCATTTACGGCATACAACAGTACCTCGACAAACTCACGAGAGAGATCGGACAGATGACCGAGCCATTGCGTGACATATTAGACGGAGGCCAGTACAGGGAAATCTAGCAGAGCATCGCAAGGCCACATGCAAAAGTAAAGGAAACGATGGATAGACAGATGCATAGAGACTATGAAGCCGTCAGGCAAGCCGTGCTGGACTATGTAGAAGGCGTCTACGAAACCGACACATCGAAGATTGAACGCAGCGTTCATCCCGAACTGGCAAAGCGCGGTTTCTTTGTGCAGGGCAGCGAGGCCACCGAAAGCATCATGACCTTTGCAGAGTTTATAGAACACACGAAAACCTACAATAAGGACGGCCACTTCCCACCAGACGCCCCGAAAGAGATCACCATCTACGAAGTACTCGACCACACGGCGAGCGCGAAACTCATAGCCGCCTGGGGCATCGACTACATGCATCTTGCAAAGTATGGCGATAAGTGGATGATCGTTCATGTCTTCTGGCAAACCCATCCGCAAAAAGAGATTGATATGACCGATTCCTTCGATCGTGTCTATGGCAAGCCAGATGATCCGTTCTACTACGGACTCAAGCCCTCAGAAGAGCTTGAGAAATTCCTGAAAGACACCCATCCGCCAGCCGGAGAAGCCTTAGACCTCGGATGCGGCGAAGGCAGAAACAGCTTGCAGAAGAAGGGAAAAAAGTCGTAGAGTCTATTATCCATGCACTGAAGGCTGGCGGTTCCGTCTTTATTGAAGTGATGACTACTCACGATCCAGGCGCAAAGACATCCAGGGAGGAAGACGAGAATATGAGCGAAACTATCTCCTTTATCAAGCACTTCTTTGACGACGGCGAGTTAGCAGCATGGTTCTCCGAGTTGGAAACGCAATCATACGAGGAAATCATGAAATATGATGACTCGCATGGTACGCCACATTATCATGGACTTGCGAGGTTGATTGGTAGAAAACGAGCTGCTTGACAGTTACGCGCACAGCCAGTCGCAGGCGCCTTGTACCAACTGCTTGAAGGCTTCTTGACTTCCGGTCAGAGCTTGGCTATCGTCTCCATTGAGAGTCATTGGTATCCTCGTGCGCCATTGAGGCACGCCTACGCCTGTTGCAAGAGTAACTATTCGCCACTAAGTGAAGAGGGACAAAAGTAGTACATGAGGGGTGACTGCGATTGAAAAGGAGCAGGAGCAGAAGAGACAAGGACAAGCCTTACGCTTGCCCTCGTCTTTTGTTGTGCTATTATGTATGCAGCAGCTATTGTCGTTTGTCATTAATCATGACAAATGACAGCTATCCTAGTAAGTTAGTGAAAGGCGTCTGTAAGCTGTAATGATTGAAGCATTTAAGGATTATTTTGACGCTATCAAGGCCGTAGACATTGAAGATTCAACTGAGCATACACTGCGTACTGCACTAGAGAATTTATTAAACTCCATAGCGAAAGCCAGGAACGCCGGTATCAAGGTCATTCACGAACCCAAAAAGGACAAGTCCGGCAAGGGCGCACCTGATTTCAAGTTCAAGGTTAACGAGGCTATTCTTGGCTATCTGGAAAACAAGAAAATACAGGAAAACCTCGATCAAATTCTGAAATCCGCACAGATAACAAAGTATAAGCAACTGTCCGGTAATATCATCCTAACCAATTATCTGGAATGGGTATGGCTGCGCGACGGCAATATTCTGGCGCGGGAAACTCTATGTTACCAGAATGACGTTGGTAATCGTAAAGCAAAACTTGATCCGGAAAAAGCGGATAAAGTCGGCAAGCTGATCGATCATTTCTATTCTACGCCTCCCAAAGAAATCGGACGGGCAAAGGAATTGGCGCTTGCACTGGCTACGCGCTGCCATGATTTGCGCGATGTATTGCTGGAAGAATTATTGCGCCAGCAGGAAGAACATCAGGAAGAAAGGCTTTGGGGACTTTATAACATATTTAAGAAGGAAGTGTTTCACGAGTTGGAAATAAAGGAATTTGCTGACGCTTTCGCTCAAACGCTTGCCTATGGCCTATTTCTGGCGCGGCTTAATATGCAGCATAAGCTTGATAAGCTTACGCTGGATAATGCCAAGAAATATATTCCTGCCAGTTTTGAGCTTATACGTGAGCTGGTCAATTTCCTTGATGAATTGGAAAAGGAACAATACCTGCTCGCAAAACAGCCGGTAACGCGGCGTGTATTACACCCCCCCGCCAGTCGTGAATTTCATTGTCCGTGCCATTAATGACGTTCTTAAAGATGCGTTTGGCGTAGCGCAGGGGCTAGCAGATCGCAAAAAGGTTACGGTACTGGATTTTGCCACTGGAACAGGCACATTTCTAGTCGAAATCCTGCAACAGATTTTTGAAACTGTGTCAGAAGGTGTGCGTGATCAGATTATTCAGGAGCATGTGCTGAAAAATCTCTATGGCTTTGAATACCTGATTGCGCCTTACACTATAGCGCATCTGAAACTATCGCAGTTCTTGCGTGACAAAGAATACCCTCTGAAGCCCAAGGAACGCTTGCAGATATACCTAACCAATACGCTTGAACCCATCTCGCCGCAGATGAACTTTCTACTTCCTGCATTATCAAAGGAAGTTGAACAGGCGCAAAAGATCAAGGATAAACCCATTTTAGTAATTACCGGCAATCCGCCTTATAACGTAAAGTCTAAAAACACCGGCGATTGGATTACGAAGCTATTAAAAAAGGCTTATTTCCAAGTAGATGGGAGGCCCCTCAACGAAAAAAATCCTAAAAATCTGCTTGATGATTATGTAAAGTTCATCCGCTTTGCTCAGTGGAAAATGGATCAGGTTGACGAGGGCATAGTTGGTATTATTACTAATCACTCATTCCTTGATAATCCTACCTTTCGTGGTATGCGCCAAAGCCTGACACAGACATTCAACCAGATTTATGTTCTGGATTTGCATGGTAACAGTAAAAGAACAGAAACTGCATTAGATGGTAGTAAGGATGAGAATGTATTTGACATTGAGCAAGGGGTGGCAATTACCATATTAATAAAAAAGAAAGGACTACAGAAACAAATATTGAGTTCTGATTTGCGGGGAAAACGCAAAGATAAATATTATAGCTTATTAAATTCAAATATCTCCAGCACAAAATGGGAACAAATAAGCGCTGATAGTCCGAACTACCTGTTTGCTTTCCGTAATGCAGAATTAAATTTAATTTATGATAATGGATGGAAGGTTTCAGAAATTTTCAGCAGCAAATCTTCCGGGGTAAAATCTGATAGAGATCATTTTGTTATAGATTTCGATAAGAATGTCTTGATTGAAAGAATTGAGCAATTTAGGAAACTTAAAGTTACAGACGAAACAATAAGAGAAAAGTTCCAATTAATAAATACTGGCGATTGGGACTTGCGAAAAAGCAGAGAATACATAGCATCCGATCCAGAATACAGAGATGCCTTTACCGATATTATGTACCGGCCTTTTGATAGGCGGTATTACTACTCACATAAACATCTTGTTAATCGTCCTCGTGCAGAAGCCATGCGGAATATTTCAATGCAGGGCAATGTGGGGTTTTTAACACACAGAGCACAATCCGTTTCTATTGATTTTAGTTTTGTATTTTGTGCTGACATTGCTGTTGATCAATGTGTCGTTGGCAATAAATCGGTGGGAGGTGGGCAAAGTTATTTATTTCCTCTTTACCTATATAACTTCCCAGAAGATAAAAACCCCAAAACCGGTCTCTTTGAAGAAACCGATCCTGTTGGTGGCAAAGAGCGCATTGAAAATTTCAACCCGTCATTCCGCAAGGAAATGGATGACAAGTATGGCAAGCATTACAGCCCCGAACAAATCCTCGGCTATGTTTATGCCGTATTGCACAGTCCCACCTATCGGAGTAAATATACTGAGTCTCTGAAAACTGACTTCCCACGGATCTCGTTTGCGGATGATGCAGAAACCTTTGAAAAGCTTTCCGCGCTCGGCTGGCAGTTAGTGCAGGCGCATCTGCTTAAAGAAATCCCTGCTACGCCCAAAGTTGATATAAACAAAGGCAGCAGGCTGGTGGAAATGGCGTTTTATGATGAAAGGCAACAGAAACTATACATTAACAAAGATCAATATTTTTCACCTGTGCCGCGCAACGTATGGGAATTTTATATCGGTGGCTACCAGGTGCTGGATAGATACCTCAAATACCGCAAAGGCCGCACTCTCACGCTGGATGAAATCGAAAACATTCAGGATGTCGTCATAAACCATAGACTGAATTAAGTCTCGACCGACTATAACAGCCCCTAAAAAACGTCATTTAACGATTGGGCGTGGATTAATCGTTCGTAATTGGTATAGTGCGGACCTCGTAACTGCTTGCTGCTCTTTCTTACCCAGGGGAATGGGGCCAATTTTTCTTGCCGGCTCCGCAAAATTGACCACAAATTTCCCTGGGTGTGCAGGCCAGCGTTCAATAGAACGTACCGGCGCAACAGAGGTAATGGCACAGTGTGGATAGGTTTGATAAACGGCAATATATTTGATGCGTGGTAGCATGTCGGCGGCCATTGGGATGGAAATCCAACGATGTTCTCTCAGCCAGATCGTTTGAAACGCATCTTCCCTAGCAGGAACAACGACCGTATCGATATCACTTTGCATCATAAGGCCTCCTTGCTGCTTATGTGCTCATGCTTCACGAAGAGTACATTTCCCTCCTGGACTGTAAGTTTATCCCCTTCTCCTGCTTATGACAAGCTATTATAGCATTATCTATGGGGTTTTAGGTGCAGATATGTTAGAATGCTTGAGTAGAATTAGATGAAGGGTCGAATGTGGAAAGGAACATAGCAGATGGTTACCCATCGCTACTGCACCACATGCGGTGCAGCTAATCAAGACCATGATGCCTTCTGCTTTGCTTGTGGAAAGCCACTACAAACTGCTACGCCTCTCCCTCAGTATCCCGTAGTAGGATCAGCGAGCAGCACTCTTACAGGATTGCTCGCTCCAAATCATCTCCTCAAGCAGCGCTATCGTATTCTCAGCCAGTTAGGGAAAGGAGGCTTTGGGGCGATCTATAAAGCTGAGGATACTCAGTTAGGCAATCGACTGCTCGCTGTAAAGGAAATGAGCCAGAGCGGCTTGAGTCCACAGGAAATCATCGAAGCTACTGAAAACTTCAAACGTGAGGCACTCCTTTTAGCTAGTTTAAAACATCCTAACCTTCCCAGTATTTACGACTACTTCAGCGAAGCGGGACGTTGGTATTTAGTCATGGATTTCATCGAAGGCGAAACGCTGGAAGAACACCTCAATAAAGAGCCGGAAGGCCACCTTTCAGTCGAGGAAACCCAGCGGATCGGCATTCAGCTTTGTACAGTACTGGGCTATCTGCATGGTCGCCAACCACCGATCATCTTTCGCGATCTCAAGCCAGCCAACATCATGATGACACCTGATGGTCATCTCTACTTGATTGATTTCGGCATTGCCCGGCACTTCAAGCCAGGCCAAGCCAAGGATACCATTGCCTTTGGTTCTCCTGGCTATGCCGCCCCTGAACAATATGGCAAAGCACAAACGACTGCCCGTTCTGATATCTATAGCCTGGGTGCCACACTACACCACATGTTGACAGGGATTGACCCTTCACAAACTCCATTTCAGTTTGCACCTCTTCAGCAACAAGGCCGACCTATTCCTCCCAGCCTCGAATCGCTCATCATGCACATGCTAGAGATGAATGAGAGTAAAAGACCTAATAATATGATTACCATCAAGCAGCAGCTACAAAGTACCGATGCACGACACCCAATAGGGCAAATAAATGCTTCCCAGGTCCGTGTCTCTACACAGCCTGGAGCATCACCATCTAATCCCCCACCTCCGACTCAAACACGTTCTGCTGGCGTAATTCAGCATCCGGTCGTGCCCAAAAAAGCAGGCAGCATTTACCTCAATACAAAGCGATACCAGAAGGCACTCCTTGCCTTTGAGCAGGCTATTCAACTCGACCCAAACGATGCTGTTCTCTATAATGGCAAGGGACTCGCACTTAGCAACCTTAATCGATATGGGGAAGCCCTTCTTGCCTACGAGCAAGCTATTCGCCTGAACCCGAACAATGCTGATGCCTACTTTAACAAAGGCAATATTCTCGATGAACTCAAGCGCTACGAGGAAGCCTTAGCTGCTTACGAGCAAGCCATTCGCCTGAATCCCAACAATGCTGATGCCTACTTTAACAAAGGCAATATTCTCGATGAACTTGAGCGCTACGAGGAAGCCTTAGCCGCCTACGAGCAAGCTATTCGCCGGGACCCCAACAATGCTGATGCGCACAACAACAAGGGATATACTCTCAGCAAACTCGGGCGCTACGAAGAGGCTCTAACAGCTTGTGACCAAGCTATTCACCTAGACCCCGACTATGCTCTTGCCTATCACACTCAAGGTGATGCTCTCAGTGGACTTGGTCGCTACGAGGAAGCCTTAGCTGCTTACGAGCTAGCCATTCGCTTGGATCCCGACAATGTCGATGCCCACAACGACAAGGGCAACACTCTCGATGAACTTGAGCGCTACGAGGAAGCCTTAGCTGCTTACGAGCAGGCTATTCGCTTGGACCCTGACAATGCTATAGTCCATTTTAACAAAGGCAACGTCCTTAGCAAACTTGAGCGTTACGAGAAGGCTTTGGCTGCTTACGAGCTAGCCATTCGCCTAGACCCCGACGATGCTCTTGCCTACAAGTTTTCGCATGCTCCTGCTCGTATCTCCCTTCGATACTACATCATCAATGTATAGCCGAAAGTAACAAGCTGAAGCTATTCATCGATCGCCCACGCCTTCAAACGCCAATCATGCCCTATCTCACCCACAACTTGCCAATAGATATCACGAAAGAAAAGCTGATAGCAGAAGTGATAGCAAAGCAGCTATCCTACGATCAACACTGTTAGACAACTATGGACAACAACAGCTCTCCTCAAGCGCGATCAGCATGAATGCACAGCCTATAAAAGGGCCAGAAAGAGCCTCCAAAGGAGTTCAACTCTCCCCCATCTCCACCACAGAGACCGCTTGAGAAGCGCCTTCTCAAGCGGTTTTGTTTTGCTGTATGCTGAGCAATAAGTTGTATTGAGGGCAAAACTGAGGGCAAAACACCAAAAGCATTAGCTGATTGTCTTCTACAGTCTTAGTGGTGCATTCGCTACATCCTGGGGAAACCGTAGGTGCCGATGTATCGGCTTTGGTTCTCATCCACGACTTTCCCCAATGCACCACTTAGTCGTTCTGCTGAAGAAGATCATGGTACGCGAGTTAAGGCCACGCTGGGTACGACTTTACGAGGCTCGACACTTTGGTTGAGGGAAGAAGTCTCAAAATCGTTCGTTGCGTAGTACCCTCACTCCCGCCTCTAAGAAAGGGTCAAGATGATTCGAATCTAGACTACTAGATATAATGGTGTTGACTTCTACTGCCGGAGTAAACATAAAACGGGGTGTACCATCGATATGGTAGACAGGCTCAGTAGAAATCTGTAGATTAATCTTAGAGTAAGAGAGTTGTTTGTGAGAAACAGCAGCGCCTAGTCCAGCCATGCGTGTGCCAATAACGATTCCGCGTTTCATACCGTCCAGACCCATAGCGAAACCTTCAGCCATACTTGCGCTCCAGTGGTTTACCAGGATAACACATGGTTGTGCATAGGTCCAAGGTCCCCTTGGTTCTACGTACTCAGGCCAGCGGTTTCCTAGACCTACCCCATCACGACGAGCCATCCATGCGTACTGCTTTTTTTCTTGGATTAGACGACCCATGATAGGACGAGCAATGGCAGTATCACCACCTGGATTGTTGCGTACATCGATAATTAATCCTTTGGTGTTTCGGAGTGCATCAAGTGCATGGTCGAATTCAGATATAACCTCAGGACTAGTAAATGAAGCAATACGAACATATCCGAATCCATCAGGAAGCAATTGAACACGTACTAAGGGCCCAGTGGGCTTCGGTGGAATGGGAAAATCGTTGAGTCGAATTGTTCGTTCTACATCTTTATTGTTCCGTATTACTAGTGTACGTGCATAATTGGGACGGCGAGAGAGGACTGACAAAAGGGTCCAAGCATCTGCTGAGGGGTCAGGGTATCGAAGGCAGCAAAGTCGTTGTTCATTCACCTTCTCTAAGGGGGAAACCCCATTTATGAAGAGGATCTCCTCGCCCGGTTCAATTCCTGCAGAGGCTGCTTGTGAGTTGGGGCGAATCTCGAGGACCACAACTTTGTCGTCTCGCCACTCTGCATAAATATCAGAAACTGACGGATGCCAAAATATAGCAGGACTACTAACGATATGTGTGTGAGGATCATATAATTGATCTAATACCTCCTCTAAAACTGAAGTGAACTTCTCAATGTTACGAGCAGTGCAGGCTCGTGGATGGTACAATCTGCCAACTTTCTCCCAATCAGTAGCCTTCTCTGCAAAATAGCAGTAAGAACTGAGGACAAACTCATACATTGCATCGAAATCTTTTATCTGTTGTTCTCTTTGATGAGGAGTATTGCTCATCTGACCATAGGTTTCATCATGATGCAAACTCATCTCAAGTTCTGGAGTGAACCCCTTCTAGCACACCAGCCTCAAAGTCAACATCGTAGACCCTGGGCATATGCCATCTCAAACTCAATGGGTGGCAGATATCCCAGACTGGAATGGAGTCGCTTGGTATTATACACCTCCTCGATAAACTGTCCAATGTTGGTGTGTGCCTCCTCAAAGGTCTGGTAGTGCTTGAGGTACACCTCCTCTTGTTTTAAGGTTTTGAAAAAGCTCTCCGCCTTGGCATTGTCGTACAGATTGCCGAGCGCTGACATACTGATACGGGCTGCTACACTGAGCAGCCGTTCAACATAGGCAGTACTGGCATATTGGACGCCACGATCGGAATGGTGAATGAGTCCTGGTCTCACCTCACGAGTCGCCAGGGCTTGCTCTAATGCTCCGAGCGCCAGATGCGTATCGATACGCTGGGACAAGTTCCAGCCGACGCACTTGCGCGAATAGGCGTCAAGCAAGGCAGCTAAGTACACAAAGCTACTGGGCAAGCGGATGTAGGTGATGTCAGCCACCCAGACCAGATCCGGCGCATCCACTTCCAGGCCTTTCACCAGATTAGGATAGACCTGAAACGGATGATGTGAGTCGGTAGTCGGCACAAACTGGCGCGTCAAGTGACACAGTAGCGACTCTTCTCGCATGATGCGTAACACCCGTTTATGATTCACGCTCCAGCCCGCTCGCACCAAGGCATGCGTCACGCGCCGATAGCCATAGCCTGCAAAGTCCAAGATGATCTGTTCAATCGCATCACGTAGCTCCACCTCAGGATCGACGGGTTCACCTTGAGCAAGCCTGGCATAGTACCAGCGCCGATTCACTTGCAAGGTGCTACAGAGCTGACGAATGGACATCTGTGACTGCTCCTGTGTGACTTGCCTGATCACCGCGTGTCGTTGCGTGACGGTTGTTGCTGCAACGCTTTTTTTAACACGGTGTTCTCCATCGCCAGTTGCCCACAGAACCGTTCTAATTCGGCGACTTTGGCTTCCAGTGCTTGCGTGGGAGTTGGCTCTGACGGCGCAAAGGCAGCCTCTCCTCTGGCATCATAGTCCTGTCGCCAGCGTGCTACCATGCTGGCGGCTAGATTGTGCTCTCGACACACTTGGGCTGGGCGTTTCTCACCACTTGCTAGTTGACGAACAATCATCAGTTTAAATTCTCGACTGTGTGGTCTGCCTCGCATCTTGCATCTCCTTGTTCTGACTTAGCTGTAGTATACAGCATGGCTTGGGAGATGTTGACTTTGGCAGCGGAGTGGTCTCAGGGGTGCAGTCCAGCCACTCGCCCTTCTAAGCCTGCTACTCGCCCTTCTAAGCCTGCTACTCGCTGTTCTAACTGTTGAATGACCTGAAGAAGGGTAGCAACAGCCATGCCTTGCAGCGTCAGAGACCCTGTAATAACGACATTGCCGTCAAAGTATCCTGCAGCGCCACCACCGGTGCTTTTCCCATACACGCCAGGGCCAGTATTATCGTTGTACCCTGCGACTCCGGCAGCACTTGGATGATGGCTCACTACATGTACACCTTCAAAAGTTCCTTCAAAAGAACCTCCCGTGGTTCCTTTCCCATATACGCCAGGGCCAGTACTGTCGTTGTATCCGGCTACCCCAGCCCAGCTCGTATGGCTTTGCCCACGGACACCTTCCGCACTGCCCTCTCCAAGAAGGCCTGGTATAGCTACAAGAAAGTCTGGTGGTTGTGCTTCATACTCACCGTGTCCCATGATGGAAAATCCTCCTGTTTCTGTTTACCTTCTGACAACTTGTTAATCAGAAACCTGTGTGACTCACAGAATAAATTGGCCGTCAAAGAAACCATTTCTTGGCTGTGAGCTCTTCATACCAAAACAATTTACACTTTGTGAAGAACTCCTTTTGCGTCTATTTCGCTGCACTGCACCCAAGTATAACCTGGCATACTTGGCCAAGACCCCCTACACATATTTCGGCTGTCTGACGTGGCGGATATCAATGCTCAAAAAAGCGGTCGCGAAAGAGAGAAGCAGCTTCTGGGGCCGTCTTTGATAATCTGCTTTCCGCCATACGCGACAGCCAATTCTGTATAGAGAGTAGTGGCCAAGTGTGGTACCCTTAAGGGTACTCACCTCATTGTGTTCACGCGCAATCGGACATAAAGAGTCGTCACGGCACTGGCGGCTCTTTGCCGTTGGTACTCACCTCATTGTGTTCACGCGCAATCGGACATTGGCTGCAAAACAATACCAGTTTGAACCTCGTAAACATGCAACACGTGCTGTATGGAATGGATACGGACTTTATGACGTGCTTTTGCGGTTCCTCTCCCCCATAGGCCTGTTTGCCCTTCTGTCACCTTCAATGATCATCCGGGGGCAATGAGCAATGTCGCTTTGTCTATCTGCTCTGCCCCCTTGCTATTTGATGACAATTATAACGAACTGTTCAGCTTCTACTAAACACGACAAAGGACCAGATCATCATGAGATGATTTGCACCTAGAATGTAAAACTGTTACCATTTCGCGTGCGGGTGAAGGAAATGTTTGGATGCGTCTGCCCCTTACCTCTTCACAGTCTGGATCGAGTTTACCTGCGTGACCTCCACAGTAAGTTTCGTTACAATTTCCTCTTGCGGCAGTTGAGTCTCCGCGTTCAAAAATCGTCTAGCTGCTCGATGCGCTTGTTGTTGTTGTTGTTGCTGCTGCTGCTGCTCTGAATCTGCCCTTAATAAGGCTAGACTGTTCAAAGCACTCAACTCCGTAATCATGGGTGGTTGGATTGGCGTTTCTTGGTCTGGCATTTTTAAATCCTTTCATGGTTCTTTGCAAACAGCCTGTCACTTGAATTACTAAGCATCAAGATTTGTTAAGACTAATCACCCCCTTTAGAACCATGTCTCTTACAAAAGGCAAAACGAGTTCGGATGCCTCATCAGGAGCAAGATGAAACTTTTGTGCCACTCGCCCACTCAACTCTTCAAGAGAGAGTCTTTGCTGCTGAACCAAGCTCAAAATGAACGCGCCTGTATTGTTGAGTCGAAAGTACTTATTAGTTAGAACATCAACTAAAATGACTTCATCGTCTACAGCAATACTGTTCAATCCAATTGAAACATCGAGAATGCTTCGTTGAGTCAGTTCAGGCATCGTTGTTTCAACTGGTTGGATCACTTCCGAGCGTTCAGATAATCTCGAAGCGCTTTCGATTTGGCCGCCTTGGTCTCCTTGAGTTTCCTTCTTCTGTTCCATGCTTCTTTCTCCCTTACAAAAGGCGTTGATACTGCTTTTCGAACCTATCAACCTGGGCTTTAAGAAGTCTAAATAGTTCTTCTCCTTTTGGGGTAAAACAATTGGCTCCTTCGAGATCTGGAACAGCCTGAATCGCTCCTCTTAATATCTCAAGAAGTCGTTGGGTAGCTCTTTGCTGCTCATCTTCAGCACGATTATTTATGCGCTCAAAGTAACATAGAAGGAGAATGTAGATGAAGAATGCATGGAAGTAGCCCCAAAAATCTCGTTCTGCACCTGACCAAGGAAGATTAAATCTTCTCTCTTCTTGTTGATAAATAAGCGGATCAAGTTCTATAACATTGTAGAGAATTTGGTGACCGTATTCATGAATAAAAGACTCTTCCACATCTAGCAAAGTGTCATCGTCGGCAGAAAGAAAGATAACCCCTGCATAACGGTCTGCAGAGCAACTTCTGAAGTTGGCATTTGGCACGTGGATGATTATGCGAACAAATTTAGTAAAATCTTGGTAAGCGGCTAACCAAGTTTGTTTTATTCGTTCTGTCGCTGCAGTCGCAACCTCTAAAAAGAAGGACAAACTGTAAGCAGTAGTTTCTTCAATCTCGCGTTGCCTCTTCTCGTCAGGAAACTGGTAACTAGGAGGCGAGACCTCCACAATAAGGGGATCAACATCAAAACGTTCAATAAATATAGATGTTCCTGGAATTACTAAAGTGTTTGTATTGCTTCTCTTTTCGAAAAAGCTGTTGAGTATCCGCTCAAAGTCGGCAAGCTTGAATATCAGAGTATCCTTCCCAGACTCCATGTGAGTCGAGGAATGTGCCTCAGCTTGGATACATTGTCGAAGCCAGATGCGAAGAGGTGGATATTCAGTTATAGCTCTTCTCAACTGAGGAGAACATGCTAGAAATCTCTGGATGCTATTGGAAAAGCTTATCCTATATAGTTCTGATTCTAGGTGAGATATTTTTAGCCCAAGTGCTAGGAGGGTCGCTTGGCGAAATCGCCAGACCTCCTCTAGGAGTAGCTCGCTCCTTGACGGGTTATCTATGGGCAGAAACGTAGCTCCCTTAAAAATATTAGTATAAGTATTTCCAGAAGCGACACTGGAAAGAGTGTGGAGAGCCTTATTCGTTCTAGTTCCGTAGTCGGCTTGCAAAGCTAACCCCCTTCTTAATTCGACCCGGTTCGCGACTTAGAGTATCTTAGCATCTCCTTGTTACATTGTCCAAGATGAGGTCTCCTGTTAACGACATTTGTTGAAATAGACAAAGCATTGCTCTACAAAAGCAAATACTAACTGAATGGAACTGAGAAAAGACATGACTCAACAAAACAAGTATAAAACATTTTGGGATCCAAATCAACCGCTTTTTTACTGAATCAAAGATAAAATAAGGTATATATGGGGATCAACCAAGTAGTGGGATCAAACTACCCAAGGTGGAGACAAAGATCACTGCTCCAGCACTTCAAGTAATACCTATTGCGATATACATGTAACAAATGCATCAAAGGATGTTCACCAGCCTTTTAAAACTATCAACAAAGTGTGCCTGTCGCTGGCCGATACCTAGACTACACCGGCCAGCGTGCCACAAACAACCTTCAATGGAAGAAAAGCGAATCAACCCCGCTCGTCTTCCACCTCATCATCTTCACCATCCCCAAACACCTCATCCCACTTCCCCATCGCCTCCTCCTGCATAGTAGGCAGCAGATGAGAATATGTCCCCAGCGTGATCGACATCTCGCTATGCCCCAACAACTCCTGTATCACCTTCGGATTGACCCCCATACTCAGCAAGATCGTTGCAGCACTATGCCGCAGGTCATGAAAATGCATGTGAGGTAGCCCTGCACTCTCCAGCAAGCGGTCAAACATCTTGAGCAAGTAGCGAGAGTTCAGATACCCCCCACGCAGATCATAGAACACCAGATCACGATCTTCCCAGGCACCCCCTACCTTGAGCCGTAGTTCTAATTGCTCAATGCGATGCTGCTTGAGCACTTCAATCATAAAAGAAGGAAGCACAATCTGACGCAGCCCGCTCTCTGTCTTCGGCTCTGTTTCGACATGGCCATAGTGCGCTATGTAGTCTACTGTATGGCAGACGAGCAGGATACGCCGCTCAAGATCAACATCGGACCAACGAAGCGCAAGCAATTCACCACGCCGCATGCCCGTCACCACAGCCAAGGTAAGCAGTACCTCCAATCGGTGCCCACGCGCTGCTTCCAATAGTTTGCGGGCCTGCTCTACTGTCAGAGGCTTGGCCCGCCGTTTTACCACACGAGGCGATGAAACTGACTCACAAACATTTCTCGATACCAAGCCCGCCTTCAGATGCCATGCCGAATCTTGATACCGTTGGTGAATTGGTGGAAAAACTAGACGAAAAGGATGACAGGGGCTAAACTGGAAAATAAGCTTCATGTAGGAAGTCGAGAAAAAGCATAGAAATCGAGCAAAAAGTGAGAATAAACGATGACATTACAGATAGTGGAAATAGGATCAGTCCCAGAAGAGACAGTTCGTATTGCGAAAGCATCGTTCCCCCATGGAAATAGGTATATGCGTTTGCGGGATATGTTGGGGACTATTTTTGATGATAGTGAGTTTGCCGATCTTTTCAGTCGAAGAGGAAAGCCAGCAGAAACACCGTGGAGATTAGGATTGGTTTGTCTTATTCAATATCTGGAAGATCTCACTGATCGGCAAGCGGCAGATGCAGTACGTGCTCGTGTTGACGTGAAATATCTCCTGGGGCTAGAAATAGGCGATCCTGGTTTCGACTTCACGGTGCTCACTGAATTTCGCATGCGTCTGATAGAGCACCAGGCCGAGCACCGTCTCTTCGATCTGCTGATAGCAAAACTCAACGAGCAAGGCTACCTGAAAAAACGAGGGATCCAACGCACCGACTCAACTCATGTCTTGGCCGCTGTGCATCGTTACCATCGGGTTGAGTTGCTTCCAGAGACGCTACGGGCCGCTCTCAACGAACTGGCAACTCAGAACCCACAATGGCTGCAACAGTGGGTGCCCGTAGACTGGTTCAAGCGGTATGAGCGGCGTGTCGAGGAATGGAGATTAGCTATTCCCAAAGAAGAGCAAGAGGCCTTTCTGGAGCAGGTCGGGCGAGATGGGTCTCAACTGCTCTCGGCGCTCTATCAAGAAGCAACCCCGCCTCTCCTCTCTGGCTTGCCTCACGTCCAACTGTTGCGGCAGATTTGGGTGCAGCATTATTTCTGGGAGGACCCGCAATTGCGTTTGCGCAAGAAAGACATGCTTCCTCCTGCTCATCTTACGGTTCGTTCGCCCTATGACCCACAGGCTCATTTCGGCAGCAAAAGAGACTTCTCATGGTTTGGTTACAAAGTCCATTTTACCGAGACCTGTGATCCTGGCCTTCCCCATCTGATTACCTGTGTCCAAACCACGGATGCCAGCGAGACGGACATGCAGCAAACTCAAATCGTCCATGAGGAACTCGCACGTCGTGAGTTATTGCCCCAGACGCATATCGTGGACGCAGGCTACGTAGACGCAGGAGCTATCGTGGAAAGTCGTGAACAGTATGGAATTGAGTTAGTGGGGCCGGTGAGTAAAAATAACCAGTGGCAGGCGAAAGCTGGAAAGGGATATGATCAAGCAGGATTTAGCGTCGATTTCGAAATCAAGGAGGCGACTTGTCCACAAGGCCAGAAAAGTGTGCATTGGCTGGAAAGGACCGATCAGCATGGTCACCCCAATCTGCTCATCCGCTTCGATCTGAAAACCTGTCGCGAGTGCTCCTGCCGATCATTGTGTACTCGCGCCCAAAACAAACCCAGACTTCTGACAATACGCTCAAAAGAGGAATTTCTTCAGTTGCAACGGATTCGGAAGCTTCAAGGAACCGAAGCATTCCGCATCATGTATGCCATGAGGTCAGGTATTGAAGGGACTCACTCTCAGGGCGTGCGATCACTAGGATTACGCCAAACTCGCTATATTGGTCTGAGAAAGACTGCTTTACAACACCTTCTCACAGCTGCCGCCATCAATCTTCTTCGTCTCGATGACTTCTTGATAGGGGTAGAGACAGAGAAAACAAGAATTTCTCGCTTTGCCGCTCTAGCTCCAAAAGAGGCCGCCTAACCATGTTCCCTAATTCACCAACGGTATCGAATCTTGTGTAACGGCACATTTCAGAAAAGCTATGAAGCTAGGTCTGGACGGGGTTTAGCGCCTTCTCATTGTACATCGTTACACAACAATCGTTATGGCGTCCCCTTAAAATAATTCTTACATGGAACTCTACCGCTGTACTTTCAAGGTGATACCATATCTAATGTTGTGTAATGGTACATAGCAGAAAAGCCCGGAAGTCAGGTCTGGACTGGGTTTAGCGCCTTTTCGTTGTTCATCGTTACACAAAATTCGGTATGGCATCCTTCAAGGTACTAGAAACGCATTTGGATTTTCCGATTTTCCCCATCAGAGACAACTACCTCATGCTGCGCTGCAAGATAGTCTTGGAGTAGGCGATGGATAAAGATGTAGCCGCCTCCGACCCTGCGTAACAGAATGTGCTCAACAGCAAAATCTAGAAAGCGAGGATAGTTCCAAGGAATAAATTTGGCCTGCCAAAGACATACTCGTAGAAGAGCATGTAGGATGCATGCATCTCCTCCACTACGCATCCAGAAATTCAATCCAATACACAGTCCGAAGATTAATCCTAAGACCAATCCCATATGAAATCCAGAGCCCAAGACCTGTGGCAATCCCAATCCTATTCCGGACATCAATCCGATTGCTAATCCTATGATAATACTATTACGAAAAGAATTACGTATACCTTGATTAGGTGTTATAATGTTTTGCTCAATCAGCATTTCATGTGATAGCCCGCTTATTAACGCAAAAACCAATCCAAGACCCAGTCCGATACCTGCCCCAATAGAGATCTGGAGAATCCATGCGTTATATAATAGTCCCATAAGCCCTCCGTAAATAAGTCCGATGAGTAGCCCATTTACGAAAGATCTGACCAAGTTGTGACGCAAACTCTCCCATGACCAAGCAACAATCTCTGCTGGTTGTATTTTTATATCTAGCTTGCCGATCATTCCGTAATTTAGTGTAGCGAGTATTAGATTGACCAGTCCATAGACTATCCCACTAGATAGACTTTCTCCGTAGACTAATCTATCAGGAAGACTCTCGAAGAAGTAGTTGTTGAGCACCCCAAGCCAACCAACAAGGACTCCATTGAGTAGTCCGAAGATTAATCCGTAAACTAGCCTGTTTCCCAGAAATGTGATCAGCTTCTGTTTTCTCCTCTCCCGTGAATGGATAACGACTTCCTCCGGTTTCTTTTTTGTATCACGGTTGCTAAACACTTCAAAGACGAGCCCGTTGAGTAGCACAAACATACACCAATTAAGAAGTCCAATGAGAGATCCACAACCTAATCCACGAAGTAGATTGGGTTCCGATAACAGCCCGAAATATAAGCCATACACCAATGCTACTCCTAAGCCATAGATCAGTCCTACCACAATACTGGGATAGATCTGATAATGCGCCGAACATAAGTATCAAGGATCTGCTGCCTTCGTGTTGCTAGAGAATCCGTCATTGAAAAATTTTCGACTGGTATTCCAGCATAGGTAAGTGTAATTATGCTCAGCATCAGTGGAGTTGTGGCAAGTTCTTGCAGCACCTTATCTTCATAAAAGACCTTACGCACTGCTTCGAGCTTTTCTCCTGCACTTGTTAAATAATCTTCAATCTGCTCTAGCGTGAGAGGCTGCACGACAACTGCACTATGCAGCAGCAGAAGCCTCGTCTGTGCCAAATATTCGGTACTTCGGCTGCACACTATAATAGGTACCATACCATACTGGCCTCGATAGACGTTGATGGTATCAATACATGCTTCGCGATAGTCGAGAGAAACCTCATCTAGCCCATCAAGAAGAAGTAGTAATTGATCAGTATCCACCCAGAGCTGACCAACCTTACGAGGTACTTGGTAGTTGGCATTCAATTCCTCAACAAGCCACTTAGTAAGAGGTTGCCGCTTCACAGCCCATGATGAGAGATTGAACACTACCGGGATCGGATGAGTATCATCTTTTTGAGCGCGATCCAAGAGATCACGTGTTAACTCTAACAGCAATGTTGTTTTACCTGATCCTGGCTCACCGAGGATCAGCAACTCACCATTCACTCTATCGTAGACCTGAGTAATATGAGTGCCAAGAGGTAACGAACTTGGCGGCTGATTCGGCTGTTGTAGAATCAATCGCCAAGGGTTGGCAACAGCATCACGTTGCTCACTTAATCCTAATACAATGCGAGCAGCACCATGTAAGGATTCCTCAAGTACACCATTAATCCAAAAAGTTCGTACCTTTGCCAGCATCCGTTGACGATTACGAATTTCTGGCGTTGATCTCTTATGGTCAGCATTTGTTTGTAAATGATATATGAAAACAGCAACAACGATCCCAGCAAATGTCACACTACCTAGAAGAATCCAGATTACAGTAGGAGATAACTGAAGAATTGCAATACTCTGATTTGTGGCCAAATTAATGAGAACGCTGCTCAATACAGTGAAGAGGCCACCAAGAATAATGAGGACAATGATAAGGATCCTTTTTTGCTCCATGATGCCTCACAACTAAGCAATGCTTACCTAGCAAAACGCGCCATGCTAGACGCCATATCGAATCTTGTGTAACGATGTACAATGAGAAGGCGCTAAACCCAGTCCAGACCTGGCTTCCGGACTTTTCTGCTATGTGCCATTACACAAAATTTGGTATGGTATCCTACCTCCGGTATTGCCCCCACAGTTTAAATAGCCCTGGACTTGAAAGGGTAAATCATAGATAAAATGCAGATAAAAAAAGTTTGGACTCCAAAGAGAATAATATTAAGGAACCACCAACTAAGTATATTACTTGAGTAATTATTAATAAAGTTCGGTGTGAGAACAACAAAAGAGAGCACTAGGGCGGCCCAATAATCTGCTGGCAGCCCAAAGAGCCATAATACGTGCCAGGGGACGTATTGTCTCTTAAATTTTGCAAGTGAATAATTTGGATTGAGCACAAACCAAAAAAAGTCCCACACCACAGTAAAAAGAAAATAGAGAGAAAGTGTTTTTGTCCCATTGAACAAGGTCAAAGGCAAGCCATCAGCATAAGGCAGGAAAAAGATCAATATTACGAAAAGATACATAGCCAAGTGATATCCAGTTAATCTTTTTTTGAACATTAGACGGGAGTACAGTTCTGCATACCATGTATGCAGTGGAGGTTTCCAGGTAGGAAGGTTCTTTGCCCATCCATCCTTTCCCTCTATCTGAATTTCCAAAATGGCTAGAACTAGTGCCATGATAAAAATATACATGTTTGTGAGAATGAGCATCATTTTGAGGACACTTCCTAACTCAAAAACTAGGGTAAACTGGCGCCAGACGTATGTACTGTTCTTCAAGATATCGGAAATTGCATTTGTTGAGTTCCCTTATTAGGGGTAACTTCCTCGTATAATGCTGCAAAATGCTCTTGGAGTAGGCGATGGATAAAAATGTAGCCACCTCCGACCCTACGCAGAAGAATATGCTCAACAGCAAATTCCAGAAAACGAGGATAGTTCAAGGGAGCATAATTGGCCTGCCAAAGACACACACGTAGAAGAGTGTGTAGGATACATGCGATTCCTCCATTTCGCACCCAGAAATGCAATCCGATAGCCAATCCATAGACCAATCCTAGTACCAATCCCACGTGCAGTCCAGAGCCTAAAATCTGTGGCAATCCTATTCCTATTCCTGTCATCAATCCAATGGCTAACCCTATAACAATACTATTACGAAAAGAAGTTCGTATACCTTGATTAGGTGTAATAATGTTTTGCTTACTTACTATTTCATGCGATAAACCACTGATGAGCGCAAAAGTCAGCACCAGACTCACTCCCATGCCTAGTCCAATAGAGATATGGAGGAACCAACTGTCATATAATGCTCCCAAGATCGCTCCGTAAATGAGTCCTATGAGTAGCCCAAAAACGAAAAATCTGCCCAGGTTGTGACGGACATTCTTCCATGACCAGGTGACTATCTCAGCAGGTTGTATCTTTATGTTGAGCTTGCCGAGCACTGCGAAATATATTGTAATGAATGCGAAATTGATCAGTCCGTAGACTGCACCAGTAAACAAACTTCCTTGGAAGACTACTCGACCTGGCAGACTTTCATAGAAGGCATTATTGACTGAACCAAGCCAACCAACGAGGACTCCATTCAGCAGTCCGAAAATCAGCCCGTAAACCGGCCTGGTTCCGAGGAATGTGATGAGTCTCTGTCTTCTACTCTCCCCGGAAGGGATGATCTCCCCGGAAGGGATGACTACCTTCTCAGGTTGCTTTTTTGTATCATGGTTGCCAAACAAGTCAAAGATGACCCCGTTGAGTAGTACGAACATACACCAATTCAGAAGTCCTATAAGAGATCCACAACCTAATCCAAGGAGATGCGCCGAACATAAGTATCAAGGATCTGCTGCCTTCGTGTTGCTAGAGAATCCGTCATTGAAAAATTTTCGACTGGTATTCCAGCATAGGTAAGTGTAATTATGCTCAGCATCAGTGGAGTTGTGGCAAGTTCTTGCAAAACCTTATCTTCATAGAAGGTATTGCGTACTCCAACTAGCTTCTCTCCTGCACTCAATAGATAATCTTCGATCTGCTCTAGCGTGAGAGGCTGTACAATGACCGCACTCTGTAGCAATATACGCGTCTCCAAGGCCAAATAATCAAAGCTTCTGCTGCAAACGACAATGGACACTAGGCCATGCTCCTGCCGATAAGCGTTGATGGCTTCTATGCATGCTGTACGATAGAGGGTATTAACCTCATCCAATCCATCAAAGAGAAGTAACAGTTGTTCAGTATCTACCAATGATTGACCAAGTGCACGAGGAACTTGATACCTAATATTGAGCTCCTCAACAAGCCAATTACCTAAATTCTGTCGCTTGATAGCCCACGAGGATAAGTTGAATACCACTGGTATCGGATGTGTGTAATTCTGTTGAGCACGATTCAAGAGATCACGAGCTAGCTCGAGAAGTAAGGTTGTTTTACCAGAACCAGGTTCGCCAAGTATTAGCAGTTCACCGCTTGCATCGTCATAGACCTGTGTAATACGAGTACCGGGGGCCAGTGGGCGAGCAGATCGGTTTGGTCGCTGAAAGACGAGTCGCCAGGGATTCGCCACTGCGTCAGGTTGTTCATGAAGTCCAAGTGCGATAAGAGCTATACCATACAGAGATTGCTCCAGTACGCCGTTGATCCAGAAGGCTCGTACTTTCGCTAATAACCGCTGACGATTCAGTTGACTAGGTAGAGGTGCAAGCTGATTAGTAATCTCTGGCAATTCTCTCTGTTGGGAACGATGAGCAAGATAAGTACCAAGTGTTAAGGTGAGAGCAAAGAAAAGTCCAACCGCTGTTTGCCATGGATAGGCAAGTAGCGGTCGTACAATGAACCATGAACGCGGGTCAGGGTTTTTGAATCCACTAGTGCCAGTAGTCGCATAAGAAACGATAACTGATACAATAAAACCTCCAACAATCACGGTACTCCATAGCCACCAGATGACCTTCCACAGCCAAGCGGCGATAGCAATGGTGCGAACCTTTAAAGAGCCGTGTGGATGAATAGAAGCTTGAGGTGGCGAAAGATGAGTCATCTGGAGCTTCCTTTCACACTGTTACTCTCATACTATGTAATGTTGAGTGAGAATGAATTGCTTCTTTATACAATCATATTATAAGGTGGCCCACGTTGTCAAGACAGAAAAACCGGTGTGACTGTTCGACAAGCGGTGTCCAGTACCTGGTTCGATAGACGCTACATCAAGGAAATAGAAGAGATGCTCTCCAAAGAATGTGCCAAAGCATAGTGCTGTGGAGATATATTGCCTGATCCTTCATGCGGACGCAGTTGATTGTAAAAATTGATCCATGCCTGAGGGAAGCGTCGGAATTCAGGATAAGGCGTGGTGATAGATGGAATATATCCCCACTCAAGCCACAAAAAGGCGACAAAATGCTCCCGGTAGAACCCCACTAAAAGATATTGTTGGCGAATGAAAGAAAAAGTGTAATTGTGCGTGGCATCCATCTCTCCAGGATATCTAAGAAGGGGACGCCTTTCCCATGGATAGACTTGGCAAGGCATTTCAGCTAGCTGACCTTTTTACAGTATCATCTCACATTCCACTCCTTGTTTTATTCGCCAACACTATCTTAATGTGGTTCTACCAAGACACCGACTTTGAGTATCTATACGATAATTCCTATGATGGTATTGAGGAGACAGAGCTAGCTCAGAGAATGGGCATCTCGTCATTAGCTTTTCATGAGTGGTTTTTTCCATTTTCTGATGAGCCTTCTCGGACACCATATCCGTACATACGCGAAGACGATTCACCCAAACCATGAGAGCAAAACTGAGAGCAAAACTGTTCCACACGAACTGATAAGACTCAACAAAAATGGACAAGAATAGCACGGATTTCCGCTCTACAGGCCCATCAAGGCTGTGTCCAAGCCAGCCGAAAAGAGCCTCCAAAGGGGTTCGAGTCCCCCCTTCGGCATTACCTGTCTTTCGCCATCCACCGATGTCTTCCACTCGCTCCACAAGCCAATCGAATGTCCACCCCTATCCACGGAAATCCATTGTTGTCTACCGGTTTTGCTGTCAGTTTTGCTGTCAAAAGTGACTGGAAAAATGCCATGTGGGAGCGTGCTCGGGGGATCTGCACACGAAGAAGAAAGAGCCGCAAACAACAAAGATTGCGGCTCTTTTCATATACATGTGCCACTCATCATCCATAGCAGTTTCTGGTAGAGTCAGAACGGGCATCTGAGGATGATTACAAAGACAATGAAGGGGTAGAAGATGGAATGTAGTTTCCTGACAGCCTGCTTGGAAGGCAAGGTGTCACACTATCGCTGCCAGCTTGCTACGAACTGGCTTAACTGGCTCGTGTATACCATACATTTCAAATGTGAGCGGCCCTGACAAAAGATGTCACGCGCATTTTTTGGCGCCTTCGGCAAAAGATGTCGCCTTCTGACGAAGGCAGGATTTCCCGATCTCAGAGCGCTCTAGAACAACCTTACCAGAACTTTTGAGCAAATTCAAGAGAGGCAGGAGGTCTACCCTTCGTCTTTCACGCGCAGTCTCTCCACCCAATCGGGGCAAGTTCAATCATGGGCCTACCAGCAAATCTGTGCAGGTGAAGATCCCTGGACAGCGCTAGGCAACTTTACCAACGCCGGGTATGGTTATGCCAAGGATAATGCGGGCCGACTTGGTGAGGGAGCCCTTAACAGAACCAGAACAGATGACCGAACATACGCTCCGTTGGGGGCTTTCTGTGCAGCATCCGTTGAGTTCCTCTGTGTCCGCTATGACGTCCCGTGTCCTAAATGGGTCCACAACCCGCGTTACCGCTTAGCCACTCCTTGGTGGCACAAACGTCATCCAGACAACCTATCGCTGCAAGAGCGCCTTAAGCATGAGACGCCGGACCCTTCGCACGACGCAATATCTTTTGTGGCAATCGGCTCTATCAGAACAAGTATGAGATGAGCGCCTGGGTCCAGGAGGCACGTGCCAAAGGGATCACCAATCCAGGCGAAGTCTGGCGCTACATCCGTCAGAAAGAGATCAGCATCCACGGAGCCTAACTGGGCTTTATTGCTCAGGTTCGGGAGTAGCGTGCCGGACGAGAGCGGCAAACAATCGCGTCATCGATGGTGAGGCCTCACTCACGTATTGCTAGGCTCACGTTGTAAAAACGATGTAGTCTGGATAACCCTGGGCAAGTAGACGTTCTGCAACTTTTTTTGCCTCTTGTCGAGTACTAACGTCACTGCTTTGATGGGCATGAGCAAGTATCTCCTGCACCTGTTCGTGCCAGGTAGAAGTCCTCCATTCTTGCCTATCGCTCTCGATAAGGAGACTGAGGCATTTGACGACAGGAAGTGGCAGTGCTGAACTGAGCTTTGCGAGGTATTCAACGATCATAAATGCAGCCTCTATCCTACTGTTGCGCTGCAGCGTTGCCTCGAGTTGTGCTAGAGCCCAGGCCTTATCAAACTTCTCCGAGCTGAACCACCATCCAAAAGCAGCAAGCTCACTCGTGATGACATTATGGGTTGAACTGTCGGTGACCGCCTTGAAACGTTGTTCCCAAAGTGCCTGAAGGCGAACGAGGATCTGCCCTGGTACGATATTTTTCTCGCGATAAAGGCTATGCCCTACGAACTCTAGAGCATACCCTCGAAGTGTGTCGGAAGCTTGACTAAAAAACTGCATGAGCAGCCCATTTGGCTCATCCAGGGCGAGCTTTCCACGCCAATAGAAGGCCATGAGATGTTCGGCAAGGTGTTCATCAGGATCGTAGGGATGTTCTCTTTTGCTTGAAGATGATCCTAGCAAGTCAATGGCGCGGCGGTACTCCCCAGCGAGAACCGGCAAAACATTGTCAAAGGGAGAGCTATAGAAGATATAAGCCTCCCAGGCGGCATTACGCAAGTTCTGCTCTGTTTCCTCTTTGGGAAAAATCTTTGACATATGCCGGCTAGCCCATCGCAGATCAAGAAATACCAGCCAGGGAAACCATTGACCATATACTGAGCGGACGGCCAGGGATGGATCATGTTCTTGATCGAGATGTTTATTTAGCACTCTGCGAACCTCAGACATCTCATTTAAGCTTGGCCGAACTTGTCCCTCCTCTTGCTGTACACTCTTCTTGCGTTTCCGCACCCAAAGAGCATAGCGTACAACTGCATGCATAGCGTCACCGCGAACGCTATTTATCGCGAGTGTCGCTGGGTCCATGTGCGAGCTTGTTAGGCGTTTCTCCTCTTCAGGTGTTGGCTCTGGATCCTCGGTGAGAGGCCTTAGCGTTATCCACACTCTGGAACGAAGATCTGCCGGTATTTCAGTGATGCCTTCCTCGAACCCCTCTAAGAGCAGGCGAAGAACAATTCTGCAACTCCAGACCCAACTCGAGTTTCTGACTGTGGGGTCGCCGACCCTGTTCGTCGGAGATTTCTCTTTTCGACGTTGAGTGACGACCCAGGAGCAGAGATTCAGTACTGAAGGCCAAAGAAAAACTCTCTTTTGTCTGGCAGCCTGTTCGAACCCTGTAAGGAGCGCATTAATGTAGGTTGGGTGAAGACCTCGAAATTGGTTTGCCTGTTCTGCGAAACGCGCGGGGTCAGTTTCAACTATGCTTGTGAGCGCTCGCCCCAGCCCCTCTTGTGAAGGAGATGGGCGTAAGGGACTATCGGCTTCAGTTGGCGCTGGTTTCCATCTCTTAAAATATGAAATAATGTCCTTCACGCTCATCAACTTGAGTTCTTCTGCCGATTTTGGGCTCGTAGAGCTTACGAAAGTGGCTTCCGTCACATAAGAGAGGAATTCTGGGTGCTCGGCAGGGCCATATTCAGCAACGAGTTTTTCGTATCTCTTCTTCCACTCTTGTGGCAGCGCTTCGCTAAAAAATGAGAGCCGATCACGACGCCAGTGGTTTATGAATGATGCGACCACCTCGTCGGTCGGTTCTTGTCCAGTCCATCGCTGATAGCCTTTCCTGTAATCTTCAACGTTCGGCCCCTCCTCGATCCACTCAAGGATAGTGAATTGGACTGCAGGAGGGAGCAGCGTGAAGCATTCCTGGATGAGCAGGGCATATTCATGATGGCTATCGAGACTGTCAAATTCGGCACGTCTGGAGAGGTAATCGGCCACTAGCTCTGGCGCATCACTTGCAAAGGTGCGCAGTGTGTGTAACGTAAGACGATGGAAGACGGAAAAAGGCTGACTTTCCAGCAAAGCGGCCGTCTCTTGCACCGATGCTTTTTGCTCTCGTATGACCTGTTCCGCTGCGTTTCGCACGGATGAAACGAGCAGGTTCTCTACCTCGTGTGGCCCGCGGACGTTATTCTGCTCATGGCTTTCAATTGCTGGTCGCCAGCGATAAGAAAAGCTCCTCTTGGAATTGTTTTGATCATCTGATGACGCTAGGGTGCTGCTGAGCTGGCTGCAGAGAAATTCCAAAGCACCTCTATTACCATGGGAGACGAGAACGGGGAAAAGCTTTATGAGCAGCTCTACATATCTCCCTACGTCAAAAGATGTTTCTCTCTCCGAGAAGCTAGCCAGCAGCGTTTCAGTGAGAGCGAATGCTTGCTCAAGCTGTCCCCCTTGCGCAAGATAGGCAGCGAATTCACCGATCCTTTCGGGCAGTAGCATTACGACCTCCTCAGCCAGTTCTGAAACTTTGGCGTGAGCTGCGCCGACTTCTGTGGGGGCAACGCGAGTGCAATATCAACCACATCCTGGCGCACGTAAGTGTTGTCGGTGTCTGCAACTGCAAGGGCGGTAGTTAAGATGATATCTTCTAGCCGATCATTGTTCATTTTCTTCGCCACTCGTGCAAGGTAACGAGACTGCGGCCAAGGATCGAAGGTGGTGTTGCCGGTTTCATCATCGTGGATCGCTGGAGGCGGACGGTTGAAGAATCCCCTACTTAGCAATGGTTCCAGCCATCCAGGATCATCTAATCGATCAAAGAAATAGCTATAGGCGAGGAGTGTATTCGGAATATTGTTCTTGAGCACGTCAGCTTTGTTTCCGATGGAGCCCCCGGGTTCAAGTAATGCGTTGAGCATTTGGAAGATTGGTGAATATCTTTTCTCAAGCGCGTCTAGTAAACCATCGAGCATGGTATCGATATCATCAAAAAATCTTTGCATTAGTTGATTATATGGACGTGGATACGCGAGTGAGTCACGATGTGCATAGCGATGGAGGCCAGGCTTGTCGCCTTTCCGAACGACCAACCGTATCCACTCATCTTTTACTCGTTCATCTAATTGGTACACGTCGGCAATGGCCCCGATCTCCGCTCTATGAACCTCCTTCTCAAACGTACTCCCACACGCTGGGCATTCATTCGCAAAAGGATTTTGGCATTTGGGGCAGATCGGGCTACTCACCTGAGGTTGGTATTCATTGGGCAGGACTACATCTCGCACAGCGCTCTCAACGTCTCTAAGCAGATGCGCAGCGAGGTGAGTAGTAGAATCGAAGAGGTAGGGATTGCCACGGAGCCGACAGGTATCGCGGTAAAATGCAGCAGTTCCCTCACTAATACGCTTCGAGAGTCTCTGATAAATCCGTTCCTGGCGCGCATCGCTGAAGTCAGATAAACGGAAAGATGGCTTATTTGGTGGTTCCATAAAGGCCCCATCTACCTTCCCATACAGTCTCGTTAATACTCATATGACTTAGCATGAGGCATTGCTATCATTATGCGTGATTATAGCTACCTAATAGTCAGGCGTCAATCACCTTTTCGCAAAGCAGTCCTCGCATTCACAAAATCTGACTAAGCGCTTATGCCCCAGGTACAGAAAAGAGAGAGCAATGTCACGGAACATGGCGAAATTCGTTTCACTGGCTGCTTCATATTCAGCCAATTTGGTTTCACTGGTTGCCGATGCCTTTTAGTGAAAACGATCGGACCATCAGAGAAAAGCCAACGCTCATGTCACGATAATAGAAGAAGGAGCCACAGACTATTGCAAAACCTGGGAGAGCATGCATGAAGTTCAGCAAGTTCGTATTCTTGGAGAAGAAAATGGTCCGCCGTAAATAAACTTTACAGCGGACTTTATCTCAAACAAGCATCTCTGCGTTGTGAATATTCGGTGATGGGATTCGAACCCATGACCCTGCTATTCGTTAGGTAGCTGCTCTATCCACTGAGCTACACCGCTAAAGAAACTTTAGGTATCAATCATAGCACGTGAGCTCAAAATGCACAAGGTAACTGTAGTTGCTCAGTGTATTTTGTGTTGTATGGCACACTCTGAAAAGATATGTCGAAATGGGTAGTGCCGTGGCAGCAACGTTAAGCAGGGCTCTATCCAGCTTTGAATGGACTGATGGTGGACTCCATTGTGTTCACGGGCTCAATGTAACCCCATTGAAGGAATCTGGTAAGCGTATAGGCGATATCGAGTTCACCGCGCTGCGTAAGACGGGCCAGGTCAGCGACAGAGCGTCTCCCATCTAGGAGCAGGAGTATCCAACGTTCTCTGCGAGGGAGTTGGCTGGCAAGCGAGGTGGCGAGCCTGCCCGCGGCCACGCGGAACACGGCAGATGCGCCAAAGGCTCTTTCCTGATTGCGAAAATCCATCATCATTCCTCTCCTCTCTACGCAAGCTGACTGACGAACATATCAGCCAAACGTATTGCTTCCTTGTCATCTGCATGCGACCGGCTCAATGAAATACGCGCAGGCCAACTGGAGTTACAGGCGCGGCGCCCAAACACGCAGGAGGAAGGACAGCCCGCAGAACTCCTGGGTGGTCAGTTCTGTGTCGAGTTGGTCGCACAATGCAGCATGTTCCCTCTCCTCGATCACCCCGGTACGCAGCAGGAACGCCTTCACCTGCCCGGCAAAGCGTCTCGCCTGCCCCACGAACCCCTCGTAGGCTGGCTGCCCTGCTGACACCTCAATCGCATACGCTGTTTCATGGATCACGCGCTCGTCGATCCCCCAGATGCTGTACAGGGGCCTCTCGCGTTTCGCGCCACAGCCTGCATCGCGTAGCCACCGCCCCAGCATTGGGGTGATGCCCAGCATGTGGCGCTTGTACGAAGAGCGATCAATCCCTGTCTTCCCCGAGCCCGCCGCAACAAGCCCTGCCCATTCCCACATACTTTCGGGGATGAAGCTCTGCCCAGCCCTCTGCAAGGCTTCGCAGACGAGCGAGGTCAGGCGCTCGAAAGCAGCACTGGTGGTGATCGGCAATTCGGCCTCTGTCCAGCACACCATGCCACCTGGACGGCACAGGGTAGCGCACATCCTGGCAAGCGAGGGGTAGTCCGCAGTCAGGGTATACCGACTGAGAAAGCTGAGATGGACGAGATCAAAGCTCGCCTGCGGAAAGAGCGTGAGGGGAATATCGTTGATTGGGTGCGCGAGAAAGGCAACCTGCGCCAGGGCATTGGCAGCTTTCACCTGAAGCTCGTCTTCGTCGATGCCAATACACTGCAGGTCGGGATACTGCTGCGCCACTTTGCGCAGCCATTCCCCTGTCCCGCAGCCAATTCCCAGGATCGAGCGGGCGCGAGACAGGTCGCATTCCGCCAGCAGTTTCGCAGGCAGCAACTCGCCCATCTCCTCGACGATAATGCGCTGGAAGCGGATGTCATCATATACATTGCTGGTCAGTTCTTCGTGAGCTAACACCGGCGTTGCTCCCTCTCCTACATCATTCATTCCTGTCAAGCATACCAACCCCAAAGAGGCGGTGCTGTGGCAGCGATGGACGCAAGGCGGAAGACGCCGGACGCCAGAGGGACGGCAGCGGGACGCCGGTCGAGGGCGGGATGGGGTTGTGCTATAATGCGGTAAAGTCGAGTGCTACGTAAGAGCTTCTTCTATGTGCGGAGGAGTATGGCAAACAGGCCGGTCAGCAGTCAAACGAACAGCAAGGTGGATATGTCGAGGAGCGTCGATGCCCAGGCAGCGTTCCTGCGCGTGTACACCTTTGGCGCTTTTCATCTTGATTGGCAGGTTCCCCCGTTTACGACCGAAGACCTGTGGAAGAGCCGGACATCGGCACGCACGTTGTTCAAGCTGTTGCTGTGCGCGCCAGGGCGGCAGGCATCCAGGAGCCAGCTGGCAGGCATCCTGTGGCCCGAGACCGATGAGGACAAGGCGCGCGAATCCCTGCGCTCTGCTAGTAAGGTGCTGCGCAAGGTCCTGCAAACAGCGAGCGGTGAGGAACTGCTCGAGCAGCGCAACCAGCACACCATCCTCAAGCTGGCCGAGCAGTCCCGCCTGTGGGTAGACGCTGACGCCTTTGAAGATCTAATCTCCCAAGCAGGGCGAGCGACGACCCCTGACGAGGCGCTCGCGCTCTGGCAGCAGGCGAAGGCCTTGCTGCGCGGCGAGTTCCTGGCCGACGACCAGGGAAGCGAGTGGATGCGGCACCGTTGGATCAAACTGCGGCAACAGGCGCTGCGGATGGCTCGTGGCCGCATGGTGCGCCACCTGGCCGATCTCTATCTGCAGCGCGGGCATGTCAGCCTGGCGGAAGAGGTCTTAGAGCAGCAGATCATCCGATTTCCCACGGACCAGGACGCGCTCTACCGCTTACTCTTGCTCCTGGAGCAGCAGGGATACATTGAAGAGGCCTGTGTGCTCTACCAGCGAGCCAACCACGCGCTGGGAGCCGTAGGGAAACAGCCAGCAGCTCACGTGAGAGCGTATTATGAGCAGTTGCAGCAAGCTGTCCTGGCAGGCAAGCAGATTGTTCCCGTCGCGCAGGCGCAGCCTTCCGCTTCCCTTGAAAAGAGCGTGCAGAGAGCGGCAGTTCTGCCCCACACGCATGCTCAAGATGTGTTCCTTTCGGCTTCCATCGCATCCACTGCCCTCGTCTCAAGCCAGGAGAACACTTTGGATCTGGTGAAAACACACCGGCAGATGCTGCACGACTTGCTCATGCTCGCAAGCACCGTGCTGGTGCTCTCACCCTATGCTCGCTGGCCGATCAGCGAAGGGGAGCGATCGCCTTTCACCCTCGTCAATACGGCTATTGACGAACTGGAGCGCATGACCGAGAGTTTCTGGCGGCTGTGCGCTAATACCGCCCTCGATCTCTTGGGAAACCTGGTAGAGCACTTCCGGACCATCATCCAACTGCTCAAACAGGTGCAGGAGCGCGATGCCGTCCAGCGCCTCTGCTCGCTTGCCGGGGAAAGCGCGCAAATTCTGGGAAAAACCTTGTTTGACCTGCACGAATACGCGCTGGCCTGGTCCTACTACACGTTTTCGCTCAAGGCGGCGCAAGCGGCCTTCAACCAGGATCTGTGGGCGGTTGGCCTGGGGCGGATGAGCCTGTTGCTCATCTATTGGGATCAGCCTCGCGAGGCGCTGCCACTCCTGCAGGAGGCGCAGCAGTTGACGGTCCAGAGCCCCAGGATAGCGTGCTGGCTCGCAGCGGTCAGCGCTGAAGTGTACGCGCACCTCGGTGACTCCGAGGCCTGTGACGCCGCGCTGACCGTCGCCCGAACACTCGCATCGCAGGCATCTTTAGGAGAAGACCGCTACGCTACCGGCTTCAACCCCTCTCGCTTGGCCGGGTACGAAGGCGCGTGCTTTGTGCGGCTGCGTCAACCGGACCGCGCCCTGCCCGCGCTCCAACAAGCGCTGGCCCTGCTCGATCCGCAGGCCATTCGCAGGCAGTCAACGCTCTTCACCGATATGGGAATCGCTCACGCACAGCAGGGAAACGTGCAAATTGCGTGCAAATTTGCCATCCAGGCGCTGGCCATCACCATGCAAACCAAATCCTTGAGCGTGCTGGAGCGCGTACGCCAGGTGCGGAAAGAATTGGTGACCTGGCAGGACACGGAAGAAGTCAAAGACCTGGAGAGGCAGTTTGAAACAACAGCGATACTGATCGCTATGTGAAAAGGGGCATTCATGAGTGAACTGGCATCTCCCCGATCCCCAATCCTCTATCTGATCGTGTGCGCCGCGCCTCCAGCGCAACAGACGCAAGAGGTGGTGCCGCTGCTCCAGGCGGCGGGATGGGATGTGTGTGTTATCGCCACGCCTCAAGCCTCGCGCTGGATGAAGATTGAGGCCCTTGTCGAACTTTCGGGACACATCGTCCGGACGGACTACAAGCTGCCGTGGGAGGCAGATCCGCTCCCCAAAGCAGACGCGATGTTGGTCATGCCGGCGACCTTTAACACCATCAACAAATGGGCTCAGGGCATTGGCGATACGCTGGTGACCAGTATTTTGTGCGAAGCGCTTGGACGTGGCAGCCCTCCGATCGTTACCGTTCCTTGTCTCAAGATGGATCTCGTGCGCCATCCGGCCTTCTCCAGAAGTATTGCATTGTTGCGCGAGTGTGGCGTGCATGTCCTGCATGAACCAGAACGCTATCCTTCCCCGCTGATGGTTCCCTGGGAGATGGTCCTTGAGGCACTTCCGCATGTCTAGGATAGGAGAGAAGGATACGGTGGAATTTGCACCGTTTGCGCGCTCTTTTGAGCAACTGGAACACACGAACTCCCGGCGGACGATGATCGCAATGTAAGCAGAACTCTTTCGTTCGAGTGGCAGCCCAGATGAGATTCAACAGTATCGCAAACTTGTGACACATGATGACACAAGCTCTTGTTTAGACGGCTGATATCATCTCCTGTGGATTACTTCTGTTTTGAATGAGCAGGAGGCCACCAATGAAAGTGGGTGAGCGATCGGATGGCTTCAGGCTGGTTCTGTAAAAAGGCACGGCGCTGGACCTGTGCTGTCTGAAGACTCATCAAGCGTTTGGAACCGACGATTGGCAACGCCTTCATTACAGAGCGGCCACAGGCGTTCACAGGGCTGCAGTTCAGGCGAATAGGGCGGTAAGAAGAGCAGGTGAATGCCTTCGGGCACCACGAGTTCTTTGCTGGTATGCCAGCCAGCTCGATCCAGCACCAGCAACACCCGCTTGCCCTTGCTCACTCCCAGCGCCTGAGCGAAATGGGCCAGCGCGATCGTAAACACCTCCGCCGTCACAGTGGGCAAGAGCAGCCACTCCGTTTGTCCGGAAAGAGGATGCACGAAACTGTAGACATAGAGCCACTGGTAGCGTTGATGGACCGTCACCCGTGGGCGAGTCCCTTTGCGCACCCAGATCCGCCGCAGGATCGGTTTGAGACCAATGCGATGTTGATCGGTGGCCCACAGCTCCACTCTCGCTTCGGGGAACGTCTGCTGGACGGCTCTTACCTGCTCAGCAAGGTTTTTTTCCGTCAGGGCAAAGGATACGGGGGAGCGGCAGCAGCCCAGCGAGCCTCGAGCGAAGCGAGATAGATCTCTCGCTTGTGGCGGAAACGAAAGCGCTTGAGTTGCTCACTCTGGGCGGCTTTGGACTCCCGTCGGAATTCT
>WNFX01000705.1_pt1 | contig 33413 bp, 27 predicted proteins | sample 5400111 | NCBI WGS metagenome assembly WNFX01 (sample SAMN13153363, study PRJNA577476) | soil metagenome | isolation source: 40 cm soil or saprolite under grassland replicate 1 | place: USA:California | collected 2016-06-15 | reverse complement strand
CACGATTTGGTGGGAAGCCGTGCTAAGTGCGCTGGGGAGCGACTGCGCGGCGGCCATCGTGCGGTGAAATAACCAAATGATCGGGCTACCCGTGACTAACATGTGGCCTCGTGCGAGTATCCGCCCGATTCGGAACACTGTTCGCGCTCGCGGCAGCTACCGCCTTGTCGGCGTCCGGCACGGCCGCGGCCATGACCGGCGCCCCCTCCCCTAGCCAGGCACCATCCGATCGTGATCGCTTCCACGATCAACTGACCGGCCGGCCGGGCAGCCAGGCGGGCCGGTGGGCCGGTTGCGCGACAGCAGCCGCGCAACCGACTGGTCACCTCAGCGAGATGGCCGGTTAAAGCGAGTTCGCAACACCAAGGGAGTTTGCAACACCCAGAGAGTTGGCTACGCCCAGGTCAACACCACCCTTCACAATTTCCACCTCCTTCCCTTCTTGTCGGACTCATTGTCTTTCCTGGAGGGCTTCAGGCGTTCGTGGAGAACGCTCCGCGCAGCGGCCACGTGGCGGTCGCCGATCAGCGCAGGTGAGGGAGGCGTGCGGCGGCTGTGCAAGCCGGTTACGCACAAAAATTCCGGGCCGACCAGAGACAAACCTGCCCCAGAGACAAACCTGCCAGAGACAAATAAGCCCTGCGTATCACGCACCGGATGAGGCGTAATAGGCGCTAAGATCTCATTATCGGCGCTCGGCTTGGCATTCAGGGACTTGGCATTCAGGGGCCTGGAATTCAGGGGTGCGGCATTCAGGGGTGCGGCATTCAGGCTGGCGTATCGCAATGCAACTCCATTGTCGACGACACAGACCCGGCTCCATTGTCGACGACCCCGGCTCCAATGTCGACAACACATACCCGGCAGTTAGCTGGCACCCCAACTAGCTGGCACCCAACGTCCTTACTAGCTCATGCCACCGTGCGTAGGACGAGCGTACCAGCCGGGTCTGCCTCTTTCGAGACCTGCTGCCCAAAATATTTCAGATGAGGCCATTGGGCGCAGATCGCTCCAAAGTTATGCGAAGCGCGCCTCCCGTGACATGTCGCCGTGCGCGTATCGGCTTCCGTAGCGACTGCCGGAGCGACTGCCGGGCCGGCCGCGGCCAGAGTACACTCGTGCAGTTACCGGTGATATCTCCTGCTTCATGATGAAGGTGGACAGGCGTGTTAGATGCTGCTGCGCAGTACCGCGCGAACGGCTGGTGGCGTGACCGGACATTCCTCGATGATCTGCGCCGCGACGCGCGCGACGTGCCGGAGAAGACCGCGGTCTTCGGGTACCGGATGCGCGAGGCGACAAGCACGACGATCACGTTCGCTGAGCTGGCGGACCTGACCGACCGCTTCGCCGCATCGCTGGCCAGCCTCGGGGTCGGCCGCGGCGACACGGTCGCGGTGCAGCTGCCGAGCTGGTGGGAGCTGCTGCCGATCGGCCTGGCCTGTGCCCGGCTCGGCGCCAGGTTCTGCCCGGTGATGACGATCTACCGGCGTCACGAACTCGAGCACATGCTGCGGCTGACCGGCGCCCGCATCTGCATCACCGTGACCGAGTGGGACGGCGTCGGGCTTGCCGAGATCGTCGCGGGACTCACCGATCAGCTGCCCGAGCTTGAGCACGTGATCGTCGCCGAAATCGACGGGGGACCGGGCAGGCCGGCCGGAACCTTGAGCTTCGCGGACTACTTTTCCCGCTCGCCGCAGCCCGGTGCCGGCAGCCACGCGGAAGCCTCAGGCCAGCTCGCGAGCATCAGCGGCCAGGAACTCGGCCCTGATGAGCCCTTCCTGATCCTGTTCACCTCCGGCACGACCGGCGAGGCCAAGGGCGTGCTGCACAGCCAGAACACGCTGTACGCGGGCATCAGCGCCTACGTCGACGTGCTCGGCATGGACAGCTCAGTCGTCAGTTTCATCTCGCACGCGGCCACCCATTACACCGGGTTCGTACAGGGCATGCTGATCCCGGTCATGCTCGGCTGCACGGCCCTGGTCCAGGACGCCTGGGATCCCGACTTCTGCCTGGACCTGGCCAAGCGGCACGGCATGACTGCCTTCTACGGATCACCGCCCTACCTCGCTGACCTCCTCGACGCGCAACGCGCCAAGCCGCGCGATGTCAGCAGCCTGCGCAGGGTGGTCACCGGCTCGGCACCGGTCCCGCCGCACATCGCCGAGCAGGTCCGCGACATCATCGGCGCTCCGCTGTTCGCGCTGTGGGGCATGTCGGAGAACGGGCCGGTCACGATGACCAGGCGCGACGACCCACCCGGCTGGGCCGCGCACAGCGACGGCAGGCCGATCGACTGCATGCAGATAAGGATCGATACGGCAGCCGTGCCCGGTGCCGCCGACGGCTCGGGCAAGCTGTGGGTGCGGGGGGCCTGCCAGTGCCTTGGCTACTTCAAGCGCGAGGCGGACTACGCGGCATACCTGGACGAAGACGGCTGGTTCGATACCGGCGACCTGGCCCGCGATGACGGCCGCGGCGGCATGCGGATCAGCGGCCGGGTGAAGGACATCGTGATCAACGGTGGCTTCAACGTCCCGGTCGCCGAGGTGGAGGGCGTCCTGGCCACCCATCCGCAGGTGAAGGAGGTCGCGGTGATCGGCGTGCCTGACCGCGGCATCGATGAGCTGGTCTGCGCGGTGGTCGTGCCCGCCGGATCGCCGCCGGGGCTCGACCAGCTGCGCGATCACATGGCCGCGGCGGGCGTTACACAGCAGTACTGGCCGGAGCGCCTCCAGCTCACCGAAGCGCTGCCGAGAACGATCACCGGCAAGGTCAGGAAGGTCGAGTTGCGCCAGCGCTTCGGCGAGGCCTGATCAGGCGTGGCGGCGCACCGGAAACGGGTGCTGATCGCAGTCTGCACGGGCGTGTTCCTTGGCGCGATCGACTTCTACATCGTCAGCATCGCCGTCCCTGACTTGCTGCGCAGCTTCAGTCACGCCGGGATCGCCGAGATCTCCTGGGTGATCAACGGCTATGCGATCACCTACACCGCGGCGCTGCTACCCGCCGGCGGGCTGGCCGACCGGTTCGGCCGCCGCAGGGTCTTCCTGCTCGGCCTCGGCACATTCCTGGTCAGCGCGCTCGCCTGCGCCGCGGCCAGGTCGGTGCCAGAGCTGATCGCCGCCAGGTGCGTGCAAGGAGTCGGCGGCGGCACCATCACCCCGCTCGCTCTGACCCTGATCCTGCCCCAGTTCCCGGCAGAACGGCGCGGCAGCGCGATCGGCCTGTGGAGCGCGACCCAGTCGGCGGCCGTGGCGGCCGGCCCGTCGGCAGGCGGGGCCCTGGTAGCCGCGCTGGGCTGGCGCGGCGTGTTCCTGCTGCAAGTACCGATCGGACTGGCGGCACTGGCGGGCGCGGCCACGGCCCTGACCCCCGAGCGGCCGCTCACCCCCGGTCCCGCGACAGGACCTGGCGCCCCAGCCGGACCTGGCGCCCCCCAGCCCTCGCCCGCCGGCACCGCGACCGGGCCTGGCCACCCACCGCCGGCCGGTACGCCCGCCGGGCCAGGCCGGCCGCAGCCCACGGCCGACCGGCCGCCAAATCCTGATCTGGCCGGGGTGCTGCTGCTGGCCGGCGGCATTGGGCTGGTCGCGCTCGCGATCGTGCAGAGCCATGCCTGGGGAGCCCTGGCCTGGCGCACCGGCCTGGCCCTCGGCGCCGGGCTGGTACTCGGCCTGCTGTTCGTGCGGCGCGCCCTCACCAAGCCTGCGCCTGTGATCGATCTGGCCCTGCTGCGTAACCGGGCCGTCCGCCGGCCCAACGGCGTGATGCTGCTGATCGGGCTGGTCATGTTCACCCTGCCAGTGGCCAGCGTGCTGTTCCTGACCGGAGTGTGGGGTTACTCGGCGGCGCGGGCCGGGCTGGCCATCACGCCAGGCCCGGTGATGCAGACGTTCGCTGCCCTGGCCGGCGGCCGCCTGTGCAACAAGTTCGGGCCGCGCGCTCTCGCGGTGCCCGCCTGCGCGCTGCTCGCGGCAAGCACGCTCGCGCTGGCGCTCGCCGCTGGCCCGCAGTCCAGATACTGGGCCGTGATCTTTCCGGCCGTCATCTGCGGCAGCGCGGCGGTGGGCCTGGTGATCACCGCGCTGAGCGCTGCGGTGGTGAGCGGGACCCCGCCCGGCCAGCTGGCCGCAGGCACATCAATGTCGGTGACCGCTCGCGCGGCGGGCGCGATCGTCAGCCTGTCCGCGTTCGCCCTGTTGCTGTCCGCGTTGCCCGGCGGCACCAGGACGCCGCTGGCCTTCCGGGTCGCCTGGGCGGGGATGACCGCGATCGCGCTGGTCGCGATGGCCGCCGCCCGGGCCCTTGGCCGCCCCGGTGATCGGGTCACGGGTCACCGCCCCGCTGACCCGGCGCCCCGGTGACCGGGTCACCGCCCCGATGACCCGGCCCCAGACCCGGTGTCAGTACCGGGCTCTGCCTTGACAGGCCGCCCGGCGCACGCCGGGCGATGCCCCACAGGGCGCCCGTGCCAGTCGAACCTGCGAGTCGGGCATTCTGCTGAATCACTGACATGGACACTGAGACCGCCGCCCGCCACTGGGCAGAAACCTGGTCGCGTGCCTGGCCGCAGCGCGACGTCGAGGCCATCGCCGGGCTATACGCCGACACGGCTGTGTATCGCTCGCCCGCGTTCGGTCAGCCGGACTTGGGCCTGGCTGGGGTGCGCCGTTATCTCAACGAGAACCTTCCGGCCGAGGAGAATATCGAATGCTGGTTCGGCCAGCCGATCGTCTCGGGCGACCGGGCCGCGGTCGAATGGTGGGGCAGCTGGACCGAGCAGGACCAGGAACTCACGTTCGCGGGAGTGACGGTGCTGCGGTTCGATAGCCACGGCAAGGTAGTTGAGCACCGCGACTACGACAACCACATCGAGCGGCGCCAAGCGCCCTACGCGGACTGGTGACGGCGCGCAACCGGCCAGCGCGGGCGGAGGAGCGCCGGGGTCTGCAAGAACCCGTCGGCTCAGCCTAAGTTGGTTCGAATCCAACACCTGCCACGACCTCGAGAATCAGCCCCTGACCTGTGCTGGCGCGACTATGGGCTGATCTGTGAGTGTCCCGGTTGCGGCCCTGGCCGGGCTCCGGGCCCGTCAGGGACGGGCGTGGACCGGGTCCCGGTCCGGCCCGCTGAGCAGGTGCCCGCGGGTGCCCACTCCATGGCTCCTGCTGCGCATCCACAGGAAGACGGCGGCCACCACCAGCAAGAATCCGAGGACACCTGCCACGATCGGCACGATCGTGCCGAACGTGTCGATGGTGCTGCTGCCGTTGTTAGCGTCGGTCACCGCTCCCTGCGCGCTGGACGAGCTGTACTTGTAGCTGTCCGCCAGCACCGGAAGCACCGGGACGATCTTCCCGTTCGGCAAGGCGACGCCGGCGAACTCCCGCTCAGTTGTGTTCGCGTCCACCACGATCCCGGTGGCGGGCGCGATCCAGTAGGTGCTGGTCGCCTGGTACACGTAGCTGAGCGGGACCGAGGATATGTTGGGGAAGGCCTTTCCCAGGCTGGTGAGCAAGCTGCCCGGTATCAGGCCGGCCTTGAGGGCGCGCTGCAACAGGCTCACCGGCACTGATTTCGGCAGGCCTGCAAGCACCTGGGTGTTCTTGACCGGCGTGGCTGGCACCGTCGCCTGGTAGACGTAGGTGTTGATGCCGTTGTGCTTGGCCTGCCCCATGTACGTCAACGGGGTGGTCGTCAGGGTGTAAGGCACCCATCCGGTGTAATTCTGCTGTCTGGTGCCGATGGGCCAGTTGAATGTCTGTCCCTTGGCATCGGTGACGCTCCAGCTGCTCGGATGGCTGGAAGTCGCCTGGAAGTTCGTCCGGTCGATCGCGTACTTCGAGGTAATCCCGCCGACCTGCCGCCCGGAGGCGGTGACCGTGGTGGCGTCCTGCACGAGGGCGGTATTGCCGGACGTCTGCAGCACCTTGACCTGGCGGCGCAATGTCTCGGGAAGCCCGGCCTTGATCGCCGCGCCGAAATTCCCCTGGCGCACCGCCGCCGGATTCACCAGAGTGCGGATCTGCCCGTCGTAGTTCCGCACGGTGTTGGAATCGCTCTGCAGGCGGGCGATGTACGCAGGCGTAATCCAGAATGCGAGCAGAAACGCGGCGGCAACGAGGACTATGCCGATGACACCGCTGGCGACCGCAGTTTTGCGCATGGCAGCTCCCAGTCCGTGCGCGCCGCACAGTCCCGCCCTGGTGTCGCCGGACCGGCCTGCACGCGTCCACGATGCACTCTCGCCAGTTTCGTCCGGCGGCACATCGCCCGTTGCAGGTGAACCTCGCCGCCGTGCCGATGTTCTGCCTCTGGTGTCCGCCGGTTCCATCGCCGCGAGGGCTCTTGGCTGGTGTTACTACGGCGAAGGCTGACTGGGCCGAATTTCGGTGGCCCCGGCGCCGGATTGACGGCAACCTGGGACTTGTGGTTGATCCGGCGATCGAAAGTCACTATGGAACCGGCTACGAGGAGTCCCGGCTGTTCCCGGACGGCAGGCCGTCGCTGGAGTTCGTCCGGTCGCTGGAGCTGGCCGGGCGGTTGCTGCCGGAGCCGCCCGCGCGGCTGCTTGACGTCGGCGGTGGCCCTGGCGCGTATGCGGCAGCGCTGGCAAAGCGCGGGTACAGCGTGCATCTGGTGGATCCGCTGTCGCTGCACGTGGAGCAGGCGCGCCATCGAGCGGGCAGCGACCCGGCAGCCGGATTCACCGTCGCCCAGGGCGACGCGCGAGCACTTGCCGAGCCCGGCGAGTCGCAGGATGGCGTGCTGCTGTTCGGGCCGCTGTACCACCTGACCGAGGCGGAACATCGCGCCCAGGCCCTGAGCCAGGCGCTGCGGGTGCTAAGGCCGGGCGGCCGCCTGCTGGCCATGGCGATCAGCAGGTTCGCCTCACTGCTCGATGGGCTGTATGAGGACCGACTGGATGACCCCGGCTTCCGGCCGATCGTGGACCGGGACCTCGTAGACGGCCAGCACCGTAACCCCGATCCGGTCGGCCGCCCGGAGTTCTTCACAACCGCCTACTTCCATACTCCAGAGGGCCTGGCCGGGGAGATAGAGCAGGCTGGCTTCGCCGACGTGACCATCCACGGCGTCGAGGGCCCGGGCTGGCCGCTGCGTCAGGAGTGGGCAGATCCGCGGCGCCACCAGCAGATCTTGTTCGCCGCGCGCGCGGCGGAAACCCAACCGTCGCTGGTCGGCTTCAGCCACCACCTCATCGGCGCGGCGGTCAAACCGTAGCCCCAAGGCCCGGTAGCTAGCCTTACTACCTGGTCACCCAATTGGACTGGGACGATATGGCTGCTCTGCAGCGTGCGTTCCAGTCACCCGAAGGCCGGGCAACAGCGGAGGACGCGCCCAAGTTCGCTGGCCCGCGCGCGGGACCGAGTGCACAGCATGGTTTACGAGCTGGACGTCTAGACCCCGGCAGGCCAGGCAAAGCGGCGAGGGCCGTCAGGACAGCAGGTAGTAGACCTCGGTCCACACTTCGGCGGGATCGTCACAGTGCGGCCCGTAGACCTCCCAGCGCGGGCCAGCCGCCCGCCGCCCCTGCGCGGCGCACCAGTCGAGCACCGCCCGATGGGCCGACCCCAGCCCGGCGTACGATCCCCCGGTGCATTGTCATCGCCACCTGTCCCGCGGGCAGGGCCGACGCCACCACCCGCCCGGTCAGCGGGCACGGCTGGCCAAGCTCGACGCCGACCTCGACATGCGGCACGTCGTCCAGGTACAGCATGACGTTGCGGCAGCCGCGGTGGACGCCGCCCGCGCGCAGGCACGCCCACACCTCGTCAAGCAGTTCCTTCCACAACGTCGGGAACTCCTGCCAGGTGGTCGCCGCGGCGACCACCGCGGTCGGACGGGCCGCGACATCCGTGGCGGTCACCTGGTAGCTCATTGCCCTCCTTCAGCCGCCGCGGACGTGAACGGACGACCATACCGCCGCCATCGCCCGGCCCGCACGGCCGGCAGCGACCGGCAGCGACCGGCAGAGAGTAATCCAGTCCTTCGCAAGATCACCCGCGAGCCAGGTCCGGCATCTGCGGCTTCGGCAACGCAGTACATCTGGCCTAGGAATTGATCACCTGGGCGCGAGATCTGCCATTAATTCGACCGTTGTCATATCGGCAACGTCCCGTTCGACGGTCAGGCCGCTGGCTATCGTGGCGCCGACCCCGATTCGCACTCGCGGAGCTATCGTGACGTTTTTGCCGATCGTGGCACCCTCGCCGATTACCACGGCATCCAGATCGCGCCACTTCCCGCCATTGGCTATCTCCGTGCCAGATCCGATGACCACACCGGGCGCCAGGATCGCGTTGTGCAGCGAGACATCGTCACCGACCGTGCAATGTTCGCTGACGATGCAGCCGCCGAGAACCGCGAGGCTGCCATCACCGTCCGCTGGCCTGCCCGGCATCGCGGCCGCGCCCGGCATCGCGGCCGCGCCCAGAACTGCCGCGCTCATGGCTGCCGGGCTCGGCGCGAGCCCGAGATACCGCGCGTACGCCCACAGGTGACCCGGGTATTTCAGCGGCAGGAACTCGTGGCTCCTTGCCACCACGCTCGCCTTCCCCGCCTTCCCGAGCTGGTCGATCGCCAGCACGATACTGATCGGATCCGGCTCGAATTCGGCCAGGTGGCCCACGAACGACTGGCCGAAAAGGTAAACGCCCGTACTGCACAACGGCCGTGCGCTTGATGCTGACCCCGGTTTTTCGGTGATTCCGGTCAGCCGGTTGCCGCTGTGCTCGATGACCGCGTAAAGCGAGAAATCCGCACGCTGCTGACCAGCGACGACGGCGACGTCACCGGGCGCGGCGGCCCGCGCAAGCTCGATCACGACGTCACCCGCGTTAATGTTCTCCGGCTGCACCACGAAGAAGGACTCGCCGAGCAGGTGCGCGGCGCGGATGATCGCGTCGCCCTGGCCGGCGGGCTCTGGCTGCTCGACGAAGGCCAGCCGGGCATCGCCGTACTCGGCGGGCAGGCAGTCGCTGGGTAGCACCGCATCCCCCGACGCGGAGTACAGCGACCTTGGCGACTGCACGATCACGATGTCTCGCACCCCAGCGTGGATGAGCGACCTTATCGTGCGCTCCAGCAGCGATGCCCCGGCCAGCCGGAACAGCGATTTGTGCTGATTGGCCGAGAGCGGCCAGAACCGGCGCGACTCGCCCGCCGCCAGGATCAAGGCTGCCGGCGGTTCGTCCGCCGTCATCAGCGTCGATCGCATCGCGGCCCCGCGAGCTTGATCATCATGTTTACCATGTTACCAATGAGGGTAGGGATACTTCCCTCGAACCCGGCTGATCGTGGCCAGCGAGCCCGCCGCCGTAACGCCAGAGCTGCCGTAACGCCAGAACCGGGTCCAGCGCCAGCCCACGACCTCAGGCGGGCCAGAGCTGCCGTAACGCCAGAACCGGGTCCAGCACCAGCCCACGACCTCAGGCGGGGCCAGCTTATGCGCGGGCGCCGGCTGCGTCGGCGTTGCCGCGCGGGGCCGACCTGGCCCGGCCAGGCCGGCGGCCGCTGTCGCGGCGCAGGCCGGCAGGCAGGTACGCGGCACCGGGACCGTAGCTGCCCGCGGTATCGGCCGGGTTGGAGATCGCACATCGCTGCAGCGACAGGCAGCCGCATCCGATGCAGGAATCCAGTCCGTCCCGCAACGCGATAAGCGCCGCGATCTGCTCGTCCAGCCGCTGCCGCCAGCCCCGCGACAGCCTGGACCAGTCGGCCTTGGTCGGCGTCCGGCCCGCAGGCAACGAGGCCAGCGCGGCTGCCACCTCATCCAGGCTCAGCCCGACGTTGCGCGCGGCGCGGATAAATGCCAGCCGCCGCAGCGTGCTCCGCTCGAATCGGCGCTGCCCACCCGAGGTTCTGGTAGCCGCCAGCAGGCCGAGCCGGTCGTAATAGCGAATCGCGGACTCGGCGAATCCGCTGCGTCTAGCGATCTCCCCGACAGCCAGCAGATCAGTAGGGTGCATTCCCGCCATCGCCGCACCTCCGCGATCTCCGCGCCCGGTCACGTCGTCCCTCGCGATCTCCGCGCCCGGTCACGTCGTCCCTCGCGATCTCCGCGCCCCGGGCCGCCCGCGGCCCGAACCATCCGGGGATCGCAGGATCCGTAGTTGACTTGAAGTTGACTTCAGCTACCAGTATGGCAGCATAGGAAAATTTGGCAGCACGGACAAATTTGGAGGACCAATGCCTATCGCACTTATCACCGGCGCCTCACGCGGGCTGGGCCGCGCCACCGCCGCCGCGCTTGCCGGACGCGGCTGGCGGCTGGTTGCCGACGCACGGCGAGCGGACGATCTCGCGGCAGCCACCGGCGGGTTCGCCGATGTCATCGCCATTCCAGGCGATGTCACTGACTCCGCGCACCGGGCGCGGCTGGCCGAGGCAATCGGCCAGTTCGGACGACTCGACCTGCTGGTCAACAACGCCAGCCGGCTAGGTCCCAGCCCGCTGCCGCCGCTGCGCGAGCACCCGCTCGACGAGCTCAGGCTGGTGTACGAGGCAAACGTCGTCGCGCCGCTGGCCCTCGTCCAGCTCCTATCCGGGCCACTCGCCGTGGCAGGCGGCACGATCGTCAACGTCAGCTCGGATGCGGCGACCGAGGCTTACCCGGGCTGGGGCGGCTACGGTTCAGCGAAGGCGGCGCTCGATCAGCTCACCGCCGTGCTCGGCGTCGAGGAGCCCGCGGTGCGCTGCTACGCGTTCGATCCTGGCGACATGCGCACGGACATGCATCAGCTCGCGTTCCCCGGCGAGGACATCTCCGATCGCCCGGAACCCGCGAGCGTAGTGCCCGCGCTGCTGAGGCTGATCGACGAGCGGCCGCCCGGCGGGCGATACCGCGCCAGTGACCTGGTCGTTCCCACGGTGGCTTCATGAGCCGCCCGGCAAGCGCGCCGCCGGAGGCGCGGGGCCTGGCCAGGGACGAAGTCCGGCTGCTGGTCGCCACGCCGGACGGCCTGGCCCACTCGCGGTTCACTGAGCTGCCCAGGTTCCTGGCCGCGGGCGATCTGCTGGTCGTCAACACCTCGGCGACCATCGCGGCGGCGGTCGACGGTAGCCGCGCGGACGGCCGCCCGGTCACCGTGCACCTGTCCACTCCGCTGGAAGACGGCACATGGGCGGTCGAGTTGCGGCACGATGCCAGCACCGACGGGCCGGTGACCGACGGGGTCGCTGGCGAGATCGTCCGGCTGCCTGGCGGCGCGGCGCTCACCCTGCGCTACCGTTACCCGGACCCGGACTCCAGGCGGCTCTGGGCCACATCGGTCGCGGTGGCCGGTGACGTGCTGGACTACCTGGCCAGGCACGGCCGGCCGATCAGGTACGCCTATGTGCCCGACCCGTGGCCGCTTGACGCCTACCAGAGCGTGTTCGCGAGCGCCCCAGGCAGCGCCGAGATGCCGAGCGCTGCCCGGCCGTTCACACCGGAGCTCGTCATCCGCCTGATCTCGGCCGGCCTGGTGCTGGCGCCGATCACCCTGCACGCCGGGGTCGCGTCGCTTGAGACCGGCGAGCCGCCGCTGCCGGAGCGATTCCGCGTCCCCGAGCCGACCGCGCGGCTGGTGAACCTGACCAGGGCTGCTGGCCGCAGGGTGATCGCGGTCGGCACGACGAGCACCAGGGCGCTGGAGAGCGCGGCCGGGCCCGATGGCACCGTGCGGGCCGCCCAGGGCTGGACTGACCTGGTGCTGCATGGCGGGCAGCAGACCCGGGCGGTCAGCGGGCTGATCACCGGCTGGCATGACCCCGGTGCCTCGCACCTGGAACTGCTGCACGCGGTCGCCGGTACCGCGCTGGTCGGCGCGGCGTACCAGGCGGCGGAGCAGGCCGGTTACCTGTGGCACGAGTTTGGCGATAGCTGCATCCTGCTGCCCCCGATCCCGCATCATCGCTGAGCAATCAGGTTCCAGTTGCGGCGAACGGAAGGGCCCAGCGCGTGCCTGCCGGCCAGGCGGAGCTAGGGCTCCCAGTAGGTGGCGGCGGGCAAGCCGCGCGCGGCACGCGCGCGGGTGAGCAGCTCAGCGACCAAAGCCGCCTTGGCGGACACATAGGCGTCCATATCGCCTTCGGCGAGCACGGCGTTCCGGCGCTTGAGGGCTGCGTAGCGCTCCCGCGCTTCGGCGTCGCCGCGTAGCAGGTCCCGCAGCAGCCAGTGATCCAGGTGCGGCTTACTGTCCGCCACGACCAGATAGAGGTTGTGCCTGGGCAGGTTCATCCCGCCGGGGGCGGCGAAGGCCTGACGGTCGGTTACCCCAAGGTCGCCCCGCCATCGGTAGCCAAGGCCGGCCAGGCGCGCGATTGCCGGGCGGATCAGGTCATCGGAGACCACCACGATGTCCATGTCGATGATCGGCTTGGCCGCCAGCCCTGGCACGGCAGTCGACCCGACATGATCGATGCGAACTGCCAGATCCTCCAGCGCCGGCCAGATTCGAGCACGCAACTGCTTGAACCAGCCCGGCCACGCCTCGTTGTAGTCGCAGACCGTGATCTCGGCCGTGACGGCCAGCGCGTGCGGCTCGAACTCGCCCTCGACGCAAATGGCTGTCAAGCCTGAATCGGATCCTGCGCCGTGCTCCTCCCCGGCATCCCAGAGGGCTGCGTAGCCGGACCGGATCGGCCGCCGGGCACCGTCCGTTCCCGCGACCCAGCCGGAGCCAGCCAGGACACCGAACAGCTGCGTGGCCCTAGCCGGGTGCCGCCCGATCAGGTCACCGGCGGCCAGGTGCATCACCTGAACCCCGACCTTAGAGCCGGGGCCGGTGAGCGGCCCGATCCTGAAGCGAGAGCCGAACTCCGTGACCGGGATAGATACCTCCGGGTCGAAACGGAATATGCGCATAGACGTATCCTCCCGCCGCGCTCGCCGGCGGTCACGCTCGCCGGCCGTCACGCTCGCCGGCCGTCACGCTCGCCGGCCGTCACGCTCGCCGGCCGTCACGCTCGCCGGCGGTCACGCTCGCCGGCGGTCAGGAGAAACGGGCGATCTCCCGCATCTTGTTCGTCGCGTCCAGCGCGGCCACTTTGTAGGACTCGGCCAGCGTCGGGTAGTTGAAAACCGCGTCGACGAGGTAGTCGACCGTGCCGCCGCAGCCCATGACCGCCTGGCCGATGTGCACGAGCTCGGTCGCGCCAGTACCGAAGACGTGCACGCCGAGCAGCTTGCGGTCCTCCAAAGAGACCAGGAGCTTCAGCACGCCATAGGAGTCGCCGATGATCTGACCCCTTGCCAGCTCCCTGTACCGGGAGACACCGACCTCAAAGGGCACGTTGTCGCCGGTGAGCTGATCTTCGGTGCGCCCGATGAAGCTGATCTCAGGGATGCTGTAGATGCCGATCGGCTGCAACTGCCCGCTCGCGTGCAGCGGCTCGCCGCAGGCATGGTGCGCGGCCAGCCTGCCCTGCTCCATGGAGGTCGCGGCGAGCGCCGGAAAGCCGATCACGTCGCCCACGGCGTAGATGTGCGGCACCGCGGTACGGAAGAACTCATCCACCGCGATCCGACCGCGTTTGTCGGCGGTGAGCCCGGCCTGTGCGAGCCTGAGGTTGTCGCTCACGCCCTGGCGGCCGGCCGAGTACATGACGGTGTCGGCGGGGATCTTCTTGCCGCTGCGCAGCGTCGCGATCGCGCCGTCCGGCCTGGACTCCACGGAGGCGACCGTCTCGCCGAACCTGAAGGTCACCGCCAGGTCGCGCAGGTGGTACTTCAGCGCTTCCACAACCTCGACATCGCAGAACTCCAGCATCCGCTGGCGCTGTTCCACCACGGTGACCTTGGTGCCGAGCGCCGCGAACATGGAGGCGTATTCGATCCCGATGACACCGGCGCCGGCCACCACCATGGACCGGGGAACGCTGTCCAGGTTGACGATGCCGTCGGAGTCGATGACCGCGCGATCGTCGAAATCCACGGTGGCCGGCCTGGCGGGCCGCGTCCCGGTGGCGATCACGACCTTCTCGGCGCTGGCCCGGCTGAGCCGGCCCTCCCCGTCGTCCACCTCCACCATGTGCGAGTCGACGAAGTAGCCGGTGCCGACCAGGATCGTCACCCGGTTCCTTGACAGCTGGCTCCGCACCACGTCGATCTCCCGGCCGACGACGTGCCTGGTGCGGGCGGCCAGGTCAGCGATGGTGATCTCGTCCTTGACGCGGTAACTCTGGCCGTACATCTCGCGCTGGTCCAGGCCGGTCAGGTACAGGACGGCCTCGCGCAGCGTCTTCGACGGGATCGTCCCTGTGTTCAGGCACACGCCGCCGATCATGTCCCGGCGTTCGATGATCGCGACCCTGCGCCCCAGCTTCGCCGCGGCGATCGCAGCCTTCTGGCCGCCAGGACCAGAGCCGATCACCACTACGTCGAAGTCGTGCACAGCAACAGTGTGACCGCCCGAAGCTCCCTTTCATAGCCCGGAACGTCCCGTTCCCGGCCGGCCGACCGCCCTGGCGCGGCCAGCCGCTGCCGCACCGGCCAGCCGGCCCCGTGCGGCCAGCCGCTGCCGCACCGGCCAGCCGGCCCCGTGCGGCCGGCCGCTCGCGTAGGCTGCCGGAGAGGAGGCCGCAATGGACCTCGAGCACATCGACGTGGCGCGGTCAGGCGACTTCGCCACCGTGACGATGAACCGCCCGCAGCGGCGCAACGCCCTGTCACTGCCGCACATGCGCGAGCTGATCACGGCGTTCCGCCAGATCGGTGAGAGCGACGCGCTCGGCATCGTGCTGGCCGGCAACGGCCCGGTCTTCTGCGCCGGGCACGATTTCGCTGATGTTGCCGAGGCCGACCTTTCGGCGGTGCGCTCGCTGCTCGCGGTCTGCACCGAGCTGATGACGCTCATGCAGCAGGTCCCGCAGCCAGTGGTGGCGCGGGTGCACGGGTTGGCGACGGCGGCCGGCTGCCAGCTGGTCGCGACCGCGGATCTGGCCGTGGCGAGCGAGAACGCCAGTTTCGCCGCACCCGGTGGCAAGGGCGGCTGGTTCTGCCACACCCCCATGGTCGCCATCGCCAGGAACGTCGGCAGGAAACGGGCGGTGGAGATGGCGCTGTCCGGCGACGCCATCAATGCGCGCACGGCGCTGGAGTGGGGACTGGTCAACCAGGTGGTGCCCGCCGAACGGCTCGACTCAGCCGTGCGGGAGTTGCTGGACCGGGTCACCCTCGGATCGGCCGAGAGCAAGGGCATCGGTAAGCAGGCACTCTACGCGCAGGTCGACCTGGACCAGCCGAAGGCGTACGCCTACGCGATCGAGGTGATGGCCGCCGCCAGCCAGCTTCCTGACGCGCGCGAGGGCATGCGCGCGTTCCTTGAAAAGCGCAAGCCACATTGGCGGCGCGGCCGACCCTGACGGCTGATCAGTAGCGTTCACCCAGGTGCGCCCGGCTAGGCGGAGGCGCTCAGGCTTTACGACCGGGTGGGGATGATCCGGCCCGCCACCGTGGACGCCAGCACCGGGTTCCGGTACTACGCCCGCGACCAGGCTGGCGCGGCTGACCTGCACGAGCTGAATCACCTGCTGACCGACAACCTGGAGCTGACCATGAGCACGCCGCAACCAGCCGAGGAAATCCTGACCAGGGACGGCGAACGACAACTGGCCGCACGGCTGTTCAACGCGGTCTGGGAGTTGCTGGAAGCCGAGGATCGCAGCACCGCCGACGACGATCGCATGCTGCACATGGCTCATGCGTCGCGATATCACTGGGGCCAGGTCGGCTCGGCCGCCCAGCTCGCCCGCGGCGAGTGGCAGTGCTCGCGGGTCTACGCGGCGCTGCGCCGCACCGAGCCCTGCCTGCACCACGCGCAGCGCGTGCTTGACATCTGCGAGGCGGCCGGGATCGGCGACTTTGACCTGGCGTTCGCCTTCGAGGCACTCGCCCGTGGCCATGCCATCGCCGGAGATGCCCAGAGGGCGCGCGCCTTGACCGAGCGCAGCCTGGCGGCGGCCGAGCAGATCGCCGACGACGAGGATCGCAAGCTCCTGCTGGCCGACTTGGATACCATCCCAGGCCAGGCCAAGTTCTGGTAGCCCAGTTCTCGGGGTCAGGCCAGGCCGCTGGCAGCCGCGGCCTCGTGGCCGGTCCTGGGCGCGGCCCGGTACAGGAAGCGAGATCTGGCTGGTCAGCCCGCGGCTGCCTGCGCCGCGATGCGTTCCGCCAGTGCACTCAGCAGGTTCCAGGACTGATCGTCATCGGCATTGCCTGAATGCGGAGCGCGGAACCTGCTGGCATCGACCGCCAGGTCGGCGAGGTCCCATCGGATCCGGTACAGCTCGAGCATCGAGGGCAGCAGCCGGACGCCCGTCGCCTCCTCGTACGCGCGGTGCACCGAACCGTCTCCAGGATCGAGGTCCCACAGATCGCGTTCTGGCGGTGCCAGCAAAGCGGTGTCCCAGTCGATGAGCCGCCACCCGGCGGCCGTCAGCATGGTGTTGCCCGGATGCGGTTCCCCGTGGGTGAGCACCGCGCGGCCGCACCCGGCCCGACCCAGCCCAGCCAGCGCGTCATACCTTGCCAGCAGCCGCTGAATCGGATCGCGATGCCGGTGCAGCAGCAGCGCGACGGGCCGGGAGTACGGGCCCCGCTCGGCCGGAGCGGCCAGGCTCATGGCCAGCTCAAGCGCGTCCCGGTGCGGGATGGCGAACTCATCGGCGATCGCACGCCTGCAGACCGCTGGCGGCGCCGTGTGCACCGATACCACCAGGTCAAGTACGGCCCAGCGGTGCGCTGGCGTGGAGAACTCGGCCCATGAGAAACTCTGCCCGTCGACGAACGGGTAGACGGCGACGGCGAACCTGCCGGAAAGCAGGGTCAGGGGCGCACCGGCAGAGATCTTGACCGGCGCGACCACGAAGGCAAGGCCGCTGTCGCTGAGGTCCTGTGCGACGGCGAGCGATGCTCGCAGCCGACCGAACGCCCGCTCGAGCGGTTCATCGATCGTCAGCTGCTTGCTGCTGAGCTCATCCACGGTGACGAACCACCGGGTACCGCCGGTGTCGACGGCCTCCCAGTGGTGACTGCCGAATCCGACGGCGCTGTACGCCAGCGTGGCCGCCGACAGACCCCAGCCACGGGCAAGCTCGGCGGCCAGCGCCTTCTGCGAAAGGCCGTCCGGTGGGCTCAGCACCCCACCACCTTACGGAAGCCGCTCCGCCGACCGCACACCCTTTTCCAGCACCAGGCTTTCCGGTACGGGCAATGCCGTGCCCAGCGTCCTCGCGACTTAATACGGCTTGGGTGGCCGCAAGGCGGCAAATCGCGGCCCAGCCAACGTATGCAATGTCACATCACCCTCGAAACAGCGTATGCACTGCCACATCGCCAACGTTGCCGCGGGGCTAGGCAGGCGGTCTTCGTTAAAAACCGCGGACACCGAGCGAAATAGAGGCCGAGGCAGGATGGGGTGGCGCATAATGACGGGCGGGGAGAGCCAGTTACCGGGGGGGAGCAGGCCGACTATGTTCGCCGTCATCGCATGCATGAGACCTTCGCGCGCTAAATTGCCTGGCGCCGCGTCATTCTGGTCACGAATCGGTATTCTGGCAGCCAGCACGGCCTGCCTGGCATCCGGCGCATCCGCGGCCTTTGCGATCAGCACGGCTGCGAACGCCCAAGTCCTCGCTTCGCATCGGGCCCAGCCAGCCAGCCGGACCCACCCAGCCAACCGGGCCGGCGCCCCGGCCCAGACCGACGCGGCCACCCACGCGGCCAGCCCCGCGCGCGCCCCGGCCCAGGCCGGGCCGTCCAGTCGAACCGGTGCGGGCTCCGCGGTGGCTGCGCGGACCATCACCGTGGCGAACCTGCGGGACTCGGGGGCCGGGTCGCTGCGCGCCGCCATCCGGCGGGCCAACGCGACGCCGGGCGGCGGTGCCACCATCCGGTTCACCGTTCACGGGGTCATCAGGCTCGCCAGCCAGCTTCCGGTGATCTCACGCAGGGTGATCACCGACGGCACGTCGGCGCCAACCCACGTCACTGGGGGCCCGCCAGTGGTCGAGATCAACTGCAACCGCCATGCTGGCCTGCTGTTCGGCCGCGGCTCGGCCGGTTCGCGGCTGCTTGGCGTGGCCGTGGACGATGCGATCGGTGACGGCGTGACGCTGAACGCCGGATCGATCACCCTCAACGGCAATTATATCGGGCTGAACCTGCGCGGCCGCGAGGCTGGCAACGGCGGCGTCGGCGTCTACGTCTCCTCCAGGTCATCGGGCGATCAGATCGGCCTTAACACGTCAGGCGATTCTGGCGTTATCGCGAACGTGATCTCCGGCAACGGCGACACCGGCATCGTGTTCGCCGGCTCCGCCCACGACATTGTGGTGGCGAACCGCATCGGCACGAACCCGGCCGGGACCTCCGCCATCGGCAACCGCGGCAACGGCATCTGGATTACCAGCCGGTCCAGGGACATCCGGGTCGGCGGCACCGAATTCGTCGATGCCGCCACCGGTATGGCCAACAATCCCACCGGCTCCAAAGGCACCGTGCCGCCAGTATTCGTCGTGCCACCGCTCGGCAACCTCATTTCTGGCAACGGCAGGAACGGGTTGCGTATAGATGCCTATTCCACCGGAAACGTGCTGAACGGCAATTTCATCGGCACCACCGCCGACGGGGATGCGGGGATCGGCAACGCCCGCAACGGCGTATGGATCGACCATGCCGACGATAATTCGCTAATCGGCTGCAAATTCGTCAACAACCCGTTCGTCTATTACAACGTCATCAGCGGCAACCACAAGGACGGACTGCGGGTGACCAGCTCCGACGACATCGTCGTCCAGGGCAACTTCTTCGGCGTCGGCGCCAACAACACGGCGATCGTGCGCAACAGGCTCGACGGCATCCGGGTCGCTGGCTCGTCGGCGAATACCCAGGTCGGCGGAGTCATCCCGCTGGGCAACGTGTCAGCGGGAAACGGCCACAACGGCATCGAGGTCACCGGTAGGGTGCACGGATTCATCACCTTCAACACCTTCGGCGGTCTGCTGGCGTTCAAGGGCGCGGCCCCGAACGGGCATGACGGCCTGCTCATCACCTCCACCGGCGGCCACAACCTGGCCAGGACCAACGTCTTCTCCGGCAACCGGGGCAATGGCATCGAGTTGGCGGGCGACGCGTCCGGGGTGACGATCGACCCGGACATTGCCGGCCTATCGACCAACGGCCGCAGCCCGCTTGCCAACGGCGGCGATGGTCTGCTCATCGACGGCACGGCGCATCACAACCTGGTGGGCGGCAACCTGCACTCGGTCATCCCGCAGAACACGTTCTCCGCCAACGCCGGCTACGGCATCGCGATAGCCGGCCGGGCACACGACAACCTCGTGTTCGGCGCCTTCGTCGGAACCAAGATCGGCGGCCTGCAAGCGCTCGGGAACTCCCGCGGCGGGGTGCTGATAGCCGGAACGGCCCATCACAACTCCATTGGCGCGTTCCTCCTCAGCAAGCACAACTTGATCAGCGGCAATATCGGTAACGGTGTCACTCTGCTGGCTCGCACGCACGGTAACCGGGTGATCAACAACTACATCGGCCTGAGCCGGATCAGGCGGTCGCTGCCGAATACAGGCAGGCCGGTGCTGAACCTCGGCCGCGGAAACGTCATCCGCGGCAACAGGCTGCGCCGCCGCTAGGCCGCGCACCGCTAGCCGAGAACGCGCACCGCTAGCCGAGAACGCGCACCGCTAGCCGAGAACGAGCACCGCCAGCCGAGAACGTATGCGGCTAGCCGAGAACGTATGCGGCTAGCCGAGGATGAGCGCGGTCGGGTCCGCCCCTGGCCCGATCGCGGCCACGGACAGCAACGCGGCGCCAGGATGCCACGCGGCGACCTGGACCTTGCTGGTGAAGCTCAGTTCGGCCACCAGGCTGTTGCCGCCGTCCGGCCAGCCGAAGCCGACCAGCGCGTCGCTGCTCGCCCATGTCCCCGGCACCAGCCTCAGGTGGCCGGTGGCCAGCGAGGCCAGCGCGAGCTGCATCGCCAGCTCGCCGCCGTTGCCGCCTGAGCCGACGCTCACCTGGATCGCGAGGAAGCGGCCGTCTGGGCTGAACACCGCGTTCGCGGCCGACTCGCCGGCCGGAAGCGGGATCTCGGTGACCCGGCCGGACGCCAGGTCAAGCACCTTGGTCTGGCATTGCCCGGCGCACCGCGGCGACCAGGCGATCGCATGGCCGCTCGCGGCGAGCACATTGGCGAACGTGCGGCCTGTGCGGCCGGTAGCTGGATCCCAGAGCCGATAGGACGATCCGCCGTCGCGCTGGATGACCGGCGCAAGCAGCAGGCCGCTGCTGGTTGCCCGGTCGATCACGTACCCATCAGGAAGCCGCAGCGGCGGCCCGAGCGGCCGACCGCTGGCGCTGACCTCGCGCGCCAGGCCGGCCACGGTACCCGGCTGGGCCGCCGGCGGGTAGCTGGTCAGCCAGAGTGCGCCGACGGTGGCTGCGGGCGCGACCGCGTCAGCGGTGCCCACCTGGGTTGCCGAGCGCCCGTGATCGGCGACGAAGTAGACAGGCCGCGGCGGTCCGGCGCAACCGCCGCAGCCTGGTCGCACGACCGCGCCTGGCTGCACCGCCCAGCCGCCATCGGCGCGCATGAAGATATAGCCGGTACCGGCCCGTGGCAGACCGCGGATCGGCTCGGTCCGGCCGCTGGCCGGCCACAGCCAGGAAGGCTGCTTTCCGGTGACCGGCAGCCTGATGCCCACGCTCAGCCGCAGCACAGGGCCGATGACGCCATCGGGCTCTGTCGGCAGGCCAGCCGTAGCAGGACCCTCGCCGGCCGGCGGAGCCTGCCCCTGCCCGGCCGGCCGGACCTGGCCAGCGCTTGGCGGCGTCCGCTGCGGGTGCGGAGCCGCCCCGCCGCCCTGCATGTACTTCGCGATCAGGGCGCCGAGCACGACCAGGACCGCGATCACCGCCACCCAGCGAGGCCACCGGGCGGGATCGCGATCACCGCCATGCGTGAGGATGTCCTCCACAGTCGCACCGCCCTGTGAGCGCGACGAGCTTCGTACCCGACGATACGTCGGCGGGCAGGCCCGCGCGACCAGCCGCCTGCCAGGCCCGCGCGACCAGCCGCCTGCCAGGCCCGCGCGACCAGCCGAGTCGCGCAAGCTGATCTGAACGAGCCTGGCACGATCCGGCCCGGCGTGCGGACTGCCCGCTACTGCGGCCTCCCACTCATGCGGCCGGGCCGCCGTGCTTTCGCGCGGCGGCCCGGCCTGTACTGCTAGCTGCCCAGGACGGTTAGGTCCTCGCCCGGCACGGGTTGTTCGGCAGCACCTTCTGGTAGTCGTCGAAGCCGGTGAACGTGGTGCCACCGCCACCGAAGGCCAGGAACTTCTGGCCGAACAGCGTGCCGAACTGGGTCACGCCGCCGAAGTCGGTGGCGGTCAGGCCAGGAACATCGTTGCCGATGAACCAGTGGCAGCTGCGGCCGGCGCGGTGGCCGGTAATGGAGAAGAACGGGTAGAACGCGGCCGGGTGGCCGTCGTCGGTGGGCGGCACCAGCGTGCAGCCAGCACCCGTCCGCGTGTTGCAGGTCCCGCCGAGGTCTGACGCCTCGATCCTGGCCGTGTCAGCTTCGAACGCCGCTTGCCGGTAATTCACATCGAAATGTCGTCCGGTCAGCGGGCTGGTGAAGAGCTGCGGGGTCGGGTGCAGGGACCTATTCCCGTCCGGCCAGTCAGCCTGATACGACGAGCCGTCGAAGCCCGGCGCGTTGGTGCCGTTGCAGCCGCTGACCTGAACGAGCAGCGACGCACTCGCCGGGAAGCAGGCGAAGTCGTCGATGTCGGTCGGCTCCTGGTCTCCAGGCGGGCCCTCGAGGCCGTTGCAGCCGAAGGTGGCGGTGTCAACGGAACTGCAGTAGTCGAAGTGACCGATTTCCTCGGTGAACGTGACGTTGTAAGAGTGCGCCGTCCACAGCACCCGGGTGGCCGGTGATGAGGTTGCGTACATCGGGTGGAAGTTGTAGGGGATCTCGGTGCAGCTCGTGCCGGTCGGCGCGAACTTGATCTGGCCGAAGCCGTTAGCCGCGGACGCGGTCATCGTGCCGGTAGTGTGCCTAGTCCGGTCACGGAGTGTCACCTTTAGGCCGCTGCTTGTGTCCTTCATAGTGACGACGATGTGGTCGCCTTGGTGCATGAAGAACGTGTCGGCGTTGGTCGGGTTGCCAGACGTCGCCGGGTTGAAGTCCAGCGGGTTCGGCGGGGCGATCGGCTTGCCGGACTTGGTGACGAATGCGAAGTTGACATACTCCACGCCGCCGAGCAACTGTCTCTGGCAGGTGGGGTTGAGGTTGAGGCCGTGGATCGGGTCCTGCGACAGGCTGTCGATGTTCAGCGCCGCGCACCAGGAACGGGGGTCGCAGCTCTGGCTGTTGAACTGCTTCACCCAGCCCGGCGGGTAGAACTGCAGCTCGGTGAACGCGGTCCCTGCGTGCATGGCAGGGGCGACGATATTGGAGTTGCTGTCCGGCTTGCAGGTGCTGACCTGCTCAGGGAAGGACTGGGTGTCACACAGGGCCATGCCGAAGAAGATCGCCGGGGTCAGCTGGAAGTCCCAGCTCCGGCCGGCCACCACGGTCGGTGACGGCTCCTTGGGCAAGGTCAGGTTCCACTGGTCGCGGAAGCCGGCGCCGCGGTGGTTGGAGTAGTAAAGGACCGACGGCTCGTCGTGCCCGACATACTTGTCGCCAAAGGTGTTATAGCTATCCCTGACCTCGGCACACATCAGCCTGCCGTTGATGCAGGCCTGCGATTTCGAGGTCCATTGCGATTTCGTGATCCGATGAACCGTCATGGCCGCGGACCGGGCTCCGGTGCTCGCCGACGCCGCAGTCAGCGTCAGCGCGCACCCGGTAGCCAGGGCCACCCCAGCCACCGCTAGCCGTCCCGAAAATCTCATACGAAGCTCCATCTCTCGGTCGTCCTGCGCCGCAGCTCCCCTTGGAAGCACGGGGAATTGTAGGACCGAATAGGCCTATCCGTCACCCCCAAAAGGACTTCTTGATCTATATCTACCACCATGTCCGGTTTCTCATCGGTTATCCACCGGAGCCGGATGTCAGGCACGATCGCCCCATTCGCAGTGAGATCATGGCAGAGATCACAGACCGGCCCCGGACCTTATCCACCAGGGAGATGGGATGCCTGCAAGCAGCTTGAGCCCCCGGCCGCTTGGCTCCAGCGGGATCGAGGTGTCGGCGCTGTCGCTCGGCTCCTGGCGCACCTACGACCGGCTGGACCCGGGCACCGGGATCGCCGTCCTGCGTGCGGCATGGGATCTGGGCATCACCTTCTTCGACGACGCCAGGTATGACGACGAGACCGGCCGGGCTCCCATTCCGACCGGCTACTCCGAGGTGCTGTTCGGCGACCTGTTCCGCGGCGCGCGGATACCGCGCGACCAGGCCGTGGTCGCCAACAAGCTGTGGTGGGAGTTCTGGCCTGAGCAGACCGCGGCGGCCGAGCTCGACGCCTCACTACGGCGGATGGGCTTCGACTATGTCGACCTGATCTACACCGGCGCACCGCCGGCCGGCCTGAGTGTCGCCGACCTGGCCGCTGAGATGGGCGCGCTGATCAGCTCTGGCAAGGCCCGCGCGTGGGGACTGCTGAACTGGCCAGCCGACTTGACGAGCCAGGCAGCCGATGTGGCCGCGGCCTTGTCGGTGCCCGCCCCATGCGCCGCTCAGCTGCCCTACAGCCTGGTGCTGCGGCGGCCTGCCGAAGACGCCGCGATGACCGCCGCGCTCAGCGCCTGCGGGGCCGGCGTCGTCGCATCGTTCTGCCTCGCGGGTGGCGTGCTGACCGGGAAGTACCTGGACGGCCGGCAGGCCAACCGCGCCGCAGGCCAGCAGGCCGGCCGCGCGGCTGGCTCAGTCAACGAGCCGCGGGTCAGGCCTGCCGCGGACGCGGCGCGCGAGCTCACCGGGCTGGCCGGCCGGTTCGGCACGACCGCGGCCGCGCTGGCGATGGCCTTCCCGCTCGCCAGCCCGGCGGTGGCCAGCGTGCTGTTCGGCGCGACCAGCCCGGCGCAGGTGCGGGACAACTGCGGCTGCGTGGACCTGCTTGCCCGGCTCAGCCAGGCCGACATCGCCCAGCTGCGGCGGGTCGGGCTCGCCCGCAATGGCTAGGCAGGACCGGCCAGGTCCCTGCTGCCGACCAGCAGCGGCGTGCTGAGCGTCGAACCCGCCGGATGGCCTCGGCGCGGGCCGTCGGCCAGCGTCCAGGCCCGCTGCCTGCCGTGGACCTGCCAGGTGGCGCCCGCGCCGGTGAGGTCCACGATCGCGGTGTCCTCATCGATGCCGAGCACCGTGGTTCCGGCCGGCTGATGGAGCACGGCGCGGGCGAGCAGGTCGGGAACCCAGCCGAGCATCCGGTCAAAATGCGGCAGTACCCGCAGATGCGGCAGCAGTCCTAGCCCCGGATCGGGCTCGCGGTGCAGCGCTCGCATGGCAGGAACCCAGCCGGTCAGCGCGATCGCCCCGGCCGAGCATCCGGCCAGCGCGGCTCCCGCCTGCCAGGCCGCGACGACCGCCTCCCAGACGAGGGTGCCGCGCAGGGTCCGCGCGAGATACCCGGGGCTGCCGCCGGAGAGGTAGATCAGCCCGGCCCCGCGCACCAGGGCGGCGAGATCGGCCGAATCCGCCTCGCGGCGGTCCCTGACGACCACCGGGATCTGCGCGACGCCGAGGCGCCGCGCCTGCTCGGCACCGAGATCGAGCCACCGCCGCAAGCTCCGCTCCCCCTCGGGCGCCGCCGCGGTGGGGATCTGGACGTACCTGGCTGGCCGCCCGGCCAGCAGCATGCCCTCGACCTCAGCCATCGCGGGCAGGTACTCCCCGCTGCCCACCAGGGCCAGCGATCCGGGGGTCAATGGGGGCTCCGGTAGCCGCGCGTGCCGATCACCGGCGCCACGAACAGCCATCCCCAGAAGGCACACGACCATCATGCCCGCAGCCCGAAACGGGCGCCAGGCGACCCCGGCACCGCGGCACCGGGGCACCGCGGCACCGGGGCACCGCGGCACCGCGGCACCGCGGCGCTACCGCGGCTCTGGCGGCGCGGCAGTGACTCCGGCCTCAGCGAGCTTCGTGGCGATCAGTTCGGCCACCACCAGGTGCCGGCTGATGAAATGAATCTCCCACGGCCCGTTTTCCCTGATATCGCGCTCTAGCGACGGCCAGAGCCAGGCGAAGCTCACCGCCGGGTCTAAGCCGCCGCGGCCCGCCCCGAGCAGGGGGAAGCCGATGGTCCGCAATGGCGGGTCGAAGAGCTCGCGCTCGGAGCGCGCGATCGTCAGCACATTGCGGACGCCGGTGGCGATCGCGCTTGGCTCGACGTCGTAGTCATTGGTCCCCGGCCGGGGCGCCGCGACGGCGACGTGATAGATCCGGCGCACGCCCTGGGTCAGCATCTCGCCAGCCGATGTCGGCACCGTCGTGCCCGGCGCGACCGGCAGGCCGGTCCTGCCGTACTTGCCCATCCAGGCCCGCAGCTCATCGGCCACCACGTCGTCGACGATCTGCCCGTCGGGCGTCCTGATCGCGGCGGCCCGGCGCACGGCGGCGGAGACCGATGACTTGTAGTACTGCGGCAGTTCCAGGTACACGTTCGTCGGCGCCACCACGATGTCGATGCCGGAGATCAGCTCAGCGAGCTGGACGTGCACGACGATAGTGACGTTGATGTCGCCGACCTTGCAGGCAAGCACAGTCTGGCTGGTGAAGTCTGGGCGCGGGCTCTCCCGCCTGCCGGGCGTCTGGCCAGCCGCCCGGAGCTTGAGGACCTCCTCGGCGACCTGTTCGAGCACGATCCGCTCGTGGTACTTGCGGAACCGCTCGACGCTGATGTTGTAGGCAAGCGCCGCGCTGCGCCGCCGAATCTGCGCGGGCCGGTCGCGCATTCCGCGGCCAAGGCCGAAGGTGGCTGTCGCCGATGCGCCGAGCTCGCCACCGCCCAGGTTGTCCACCGCCGCTCTGAGCAGCGCCTCCACCGCGCCAGGGCCGCCGGCTGCGGCCCGCACGACGCCACTCATCGCCGCGATCTGGCGGAGCGCGGGAAGGTCGGTGTGCCGCAGTCGGACGAGCCCGCGTTCCCTGAGCACACGCAGGTCCGCGATCACCTGATCGAGCGCCGGGATATCTTGAGTAGCCGGCATAGCCCTGAGCATGGCGGCATCGGACGCCGTATCGCAAATGCCGGGCCGCTGGCGGGTCGGCCGGCCAGCGCGGGCGGCAGCCGCACCTGACTGCTCGCGGGCCCGCATGCCAGCGCGGGCGGCAGCCGCACCTGACTGCTCGCGGGCCCGCATGCCAGCGCGGGCGGCAGTCGCACCTGACTGCTCGCGGGTCGGCTAGCCACCGCTAGCGGCATGGCGCCGGCCCCCCGCGCGGCGCCATGCCGCCAGGCCCTGAGAACGTGGCCGGCTCCCAGGGCCCGGTACGGCGATCACTTGTGCCAGCGCCTGATCCAGGTATCTCGGGCCAGGATCAGAGCTGCTGAGCCGTGGCCTTCGGGCGGAGCGGGCTCGTCGCCTGTCACCAGCCGAGCCCGCCCTGGCCCGGCTAGACCAGGCTGGACGGCACGAGCAGCGGGAAGAACGGAATCGCGTGCGGCTGCATCTGTCGGCCTCCTTCCGTCGCCCGCCAGGTGCATCCTGGCCGGGCAACCTCATCCAAAGGCCGAACATGGCGGGGGCGCTGGTCACGATCCGGGCAGCTACCGGGCGATACCTGGTCACCGGGCCTGGCGAGGCGCGGCTATCAGGCTGGCGGGTCGGCAGGACCGCTGTCCTGCCACATCAGGCCGTAGCCGAGCCCTGGCCGAAGATCGCTGAACGTCACGTGCACCTGGCCGAATCGATCCGGGGTCATCGTCTCGCTGGCCGGGCTGCGCTCGTAGATCACCGCGGTCGGCACGGCGGTGAGCTTCCAGATGACCTTGGGAAGGTTCTGCACGCTGAACCGCACTCGCAGGTCGAAATGGTCACTGCGGCGCAGCGGCACGTGCACGTAATGCGCGGCCATCGGCTGCCCTGGCGGAATCCGCAGCCGCAGCGCATACTCGTGCCGCTCGCCGGCCCGCAGCGGTCCGGGCAGCGCGATCACGTTCCTGAAGAAGCTCTCGTACGGCTGCTCGCGCAGCTCAAGTTTCCCGCCATGGAGCAGGTCGACGTTCAGCTCATGCCTTGGGCCGGAGTCCTCGGGATGGCGAGGAACGCTGATCGAGGTGGACAGCTCTGCCACGCCGTCGATGGTCGCCACGATTGCCCGCTGCTCGACCGCCTCGATGGGCTCGGCATCGAGCAGCAGCAGCGCGCGGAACGACTCGACGTACCAGCCCTCTGAGTCGTCGGCGGGCTGCTGGTCGCCGGCCGGATCGCGCGGGCCGGGTTCTGGCTGGCCCTGCGCGCCAGGTTCGCTGTCCGCCCACGGAGGTGCCACCGACCGGCGGACATCCTGCGGGACATCAGAATCCAGCAGCCGCCTGACCTGTGTCCAGTACGCCTCCCAGGCTTCCTGGTCTCCCTCGCAGGCGGCGACGAACGCCTTGACCACCCGCAGCGTCGGAAGGCGCTGGCCGGCCGCGGCATCTTGCATGGTGCTCGTGGCATAGTGCGCGCTCTTGGCCAGCTGCGTGTAGGTCAGGCCGCTCCGGTTGCGGAGGTCGCGCAGCCAGAAGGCGAACTCGCGTACGGCGCTGCCATCGCGTTCCAGTGGTGATTGGGGTCGTCCCATGCTCGATTGATCCCCTGCCTGACGTTGGGTGCAGCTCACTAAGAGTTTTCCACAAAACACCCGGTTCGCCGCGCTGAACTGCACCGTTACCGGATTGGCCGGGTCGCGTTCACCAGATTTGACCTGAAATGGATCTTCTTGCTTGTCCGGTCTGGCCGGCCCAAGTACAACTGACGTACGCGGTCAAGGAGCAACAGACATCGGTTAGAGGGCTTGGCCGTAGACACTCGCCGTGCTAGCGCCGGCGGGGCGTGGTCGGGGGTAGCAGGAGCCATGACTGCCCCCGACCTCCGCGCTAGGTCGTGAACCGCCGGTCAGGTCAGCGAAACCAGGTCCGCGCCTGTGCCGCCCGGTTCGCGCGGGCGGCTAGTTCCGGGTCGGCGGCCAGCAGGTCGGCATACTTCTTCCTCGCCTGCTCCCGCCTCGCCGGGATGTACTCGGTCGGCCAGAGGCCGGGATGCGGCAGGCAGTCCTTCAGCACATTACGGGCGACCGTGACCTTGTGCACCTCGTCCACGCCGTCGGCGATCGCCATGGTGGGCGCGCTCGCCCACATGGCCTGCAGCGGCGTCAGGTCGGTGGTGCCGAGGGAGCCCATGATGTGCAGCGCGCGGTAGCTGACCTCGCGCAGCACCTTCGCGCAGGTGTACTTGCAGGCGGCGATCTGGGTCCTGGCCTGCCTGGTGCTTGAGTTGTCGATCGTCCAGGCCGTCCACAGCACCAGCAGCCGCAGCATGTTGATATCGGCGTAGGAGTCGGCGATCGCCTCCTGGACCATCTGATGCTCGGCGATCACCTTGCCATGAGACTCGCGGCTGAGCGCCCGCTCGCACATCATGTCGAAGGCCAGCTTGACCTGCGCCACGGTGCGCATCGCGTGGTGGATCCGGCCGCCGCCCAACCGGCGCTGCGCGAGCACCCTGGCCCCGTCCTCCGGGCCGAGCAGGTGGTCGGCGGGCACCCGCACCTCGTGGTACCTGATGTGATTGTGGATCGCCGGGTACTCCATGATCTCGACGCCTGGCGCGTCCCTCGGCACCACGAACATGCCGTTCGTGCACATCACGAAGATGATGTCAGCGCGGGCGCCAGCGCTGGTGAACCACTTCTCGCCGCTGATAACCCACTCGTCGCCGTCACGGTTGGCGTGCGTGCGGAACAGGCTAGGGTCGGACCCGCCCTGCGGCTCCGTCATCGAGAACGCAGAGAAGATCTCCTGGTTCATCAGCGGGTACAGCCACCGCTGCTTCTGCGGAGGCGTGCCGTAGGCGGCCAGCATCTCCATGTTGCCCGTATCGGGCGCCGCCGTGCCGAAGATGACCGGCGCGGACCGGTACCGGCCGAGTATCTCGTTCAGCAGTGCCAGCTTGAGCTGCCCGAACCCCGGGCCGCCAAGCTCGCGGTCGAGGAAGAGCGCCCACAGGCCGCGATCCTTCACCTGCTGCTTGAGCGCGTCGGCCAGCGCCTTGACCTTCGGGTCGCGGGAATAGGCCGCACCGGGAAAGACCAGGTCCAGCGGTTCGACCTCGGTGCGGCAGAACCCCTCGACCCAGTCGAGCTGCTCCTGGAACTGCGGCTCGGTCGAAAAGTCCCACGCCACAGCGTCCTCCAGGGCTAGACCCTGGCCAGGCGGACAGCACCACGCGCACCGCCCGCCCCCAGGCAATTTGCACCCTCAGTGTAACTAAGGCAGGCCGCCGGCGCCGTACTGAGACAGGCCGCCGGCGCCGTACTGAGACAGGCCGCCGGCGCCGTAAGACAGGCCGCCGGCGCCGGTTTCTGGGAATCGGATGCGAGCGTCCCTGAGCCAGATACCTGAGCAGCCTGGGTCATTCCTGCGAGAAAGCGGCCCGCCAGGTGGCCAGCGGGTGACTAAAGTCTTCCAAGTGCCTTCCCATCGGGCGCCGCGCGCTCCTTCGCCCGCCGGACGCCGCGGCCGGCTGACCGGCCAGGTGCTGGCCGCCGGTCGTGGCAGATGGCTGGCGAGCGGCCTCGCCGCGCTTATCCTCCTGCTGGGCAGCGGCGTGCTGCTCGCCCATCTCGCAGGCCCGGCGCACCCGGCGACGACCACCGGTTCACGACAGTGCGCCGCGGGCCAGCCAGGCCGATCATGCGCGCATCAGCCGCACGTGCGCACAGGTCAGGCAGCGAGCCGTCCGGCATCGGCCAGTCAGACGCAGCTCGGGCAGCGGACGCACCAGCCGGCCAGGCCGCCGGTCACGCCCACGACAGCGCCGCCGAGTCCGGTGCCCACGCCGACATCCGCCTCGGCCGACGCCGCTGCAGCTGCGACCGTCTTCGCGGCGATCAACAGGGTCCGTGCCAGGCTGGGATTGCCCGCCTACACGATCATCAGCGGCCTGGAGACCAGTTCGGCCAGGCACACCGGGGCGATGGCGGCGGGCTGCGGCCTGTCGCACCAGTGCCCGGGCGAGCCGCCGATCGGGGACCGGGAGTCGGCTGCCGGGGTGCCCTGGACCGCCGCCGGGGAGAACATCGGCGATGGCAGCCAGGTCGCCGGCTCGACGGCTGCGATCACCAGGATGGCGCTGATCCTGACCCAGGACATGCTGAACGAGAAGCCGCCCGAGGATGGCCACCGGCGCAATCTGCTGAGTTCTGTGTTCACGCACATCGGGATCACGGTCTACCGGGACAGCCGCGGCACCGTGTGGATGACGCAGGACTTCTCGAACTTAGGCACGGCCGGCGATCTGCGCCGCGCTCTGAGTATTGATCACCCGGTCCGGCGGGATGCCGAGCTTCTCCGCCCGCGCGCAGCCGCTGTCCAGCCAGTCGAGCTGACCTGGCGCGTGCGCGTCGGTGTCGATCGCGAACAGGCAGCCGAGTTCCGCGGCCATCATCAGCAGCCGGTCGGGCGGGTCCTGGCGCTCAGGCCGGCAGTTGATCTCCACGGCGACGCCGTGCTCCCGGCAGGCGGTGAACACCGCCACGGGATCGAAATCCGATTCCGGCCGGCCGCGGCCGGCCACCATCCGCCCGGTGCAGTGCCCTAGCACGTTCACCTGCGGGTTGGCGACAGCGGTCAGCATCCGCTCGGTCATCGCGTCGGCGAGCATCCGCAACTGTGAGTGCACGCTCGCCACTACCACGTCGAGCTGGCCGAGCAGGTCATCGCGCTGGTCGAGCGTGCCGTCCTCGAGTATGTCCACCTCGATCCCGGTCAGCACGCGGAACGGCGCAAGCTCGGCGTTGATCCTGCCGACGAGGTCGAGCTGCGCGGTCAGCCGCTCGGCGGACAGCCCGCGTGCCACGGTCAGCCTGGGCGAGTGGTCGGTGAGCGCCACCCATTCATGACCAAGATCGCGGGCCGCCTCGGCCATCTCAGCGGGCGGGCTGCCGCCGTCGGACCAGTCCGAATGGTACACTTATGAACATGAATAGGACGCTGCTGGCACCGCTGCGGCTGTCACGCTTCAAGGACTCATCGACCAACCCCGCAAGCCAGCGGGCGAGGATCACAGACTATGCCGAGGATCACGACGACACCGTGATCTTCGTGGACGTGGACATGGACGTGTCGGGCGCCATGCCGATCAGGGAACGCCCCGGTCTCGGTCCCTGGCTCGCTCCCGACAAGATCGGGCAGATTCACGGCTTCCTCGCTGACGAGATGGACAGGCTCAGCCGTGACATGCTGGACTACCTCCAGTTCGCGCGTGACATGGCAGCGATGGGAAAGATCATTATCGATGTCAGCGACGGCACGGACACCAGTACCGAGCGCGGGCGGCAAGCTCTTGAAGACCGCATCCTTGCCGCCCAGCGCGAGCGGGAGAAGATTGCCGCGAGGCGCCGCAGGGCAGCCAAGAGGCTGAGCGATGAAGGCCGCTGGGGTGGCGGGAAGCCCGGCTATGGCTATTCTCCGCGTTGCGTATGCCACGATGAGCGCCGCTGCCCCGAACCGCAGCACACGACCGGCTGGTGGCGAGTCCAGGACCCCGACGAGGCCGCCATTGCCAGGTGGATGGTCCAGCAGCGTATCGCCGGTAAAGGATTCAGCGCGATAGCCGGTGAGCTGAACAAGCGCGGCGTTCCGGCTCCGCGCGGCGGCAAGTGGAATGCGACCACCGTCAGCAAGATCCTTACCTCACCGCTGCTGCTGGGGCATGTTGTCGAGATGAAAGGCGAGACTGGCGTCAGGGGGATGCCTGGCTATAAGAAAGGGCAGATCGTCACGACCAAGCGCGGCAAGGACGGACAGCCGATCACGTTCACTGATGAACCGCTGGTTGACCAGGACACCTGGAACCTGCTCCAGGAAGCCATCAAGACGGGTTCCCGCGCCCGAGGGCAGGCACAGTCACGGCACATGCTTTACCGCGTCCTGTTCTGCCGGTCGTGCTCCCCAAGGCCGTTTAATCCCGAGACGGCTGTCCGCATGTACGGGGCGCGGCGTCATACGACCTGGGGAAATAATGTCGCGCACAACGCTTACTACACGTGCAAGCGATGCGGTCTGAACATTCGCATTGACCGGATAGAGCCGCTGATCGAGGCACTGGTCCTGAACGAAGCGGGCGGGCGCGTCCTGCTCGAACGGCGCATCGTCCATGGCGATGACCACGCTGCGGCTATTTCCCGCCTGGAGCGGGCGGCGGAACGCCGCAGGGAACTGCTGGCGGATGACCCCGACGACGAAGACATGAAAGCGTCTCTCGCGAAGACGGAGGCACAGATCACCGAATTGCGGAACCAGCCTCACGAACCTGACACTTTCGAGTGGCGCGAGGCCGAGGGCAGGATCAAGGTGGCCGATCACTGGGCGGCTCTCGACACGGCAGGGCGCGCGAAGTTCCTGCGCGACTGGGAAGTGACCTGTTTCGCCGACCGGCAAGGCGCCGAGACGCGGCTCGGCTGGCTGGAGATTTACGGCGACGCGTTCCGGCTCCGTAACGGTGACAGCCGCCTCTGTCCTGCCGCGCTGCCCGCCCTGATCGCGCACTCCCAGGAATGGCAGCGCGTGCCTGGGGCCGTGCTTCCCTCGCGGGTAGCGGCGCCCGGGAGCTAGACCCAGCTCGTGATCAAGGTCCGGCGGTAAACCAGCTCACCTCCCGAAGCGGCCTGGAGCTGTCGTGCGGCCTGCTCGCTCTCGCAGGCCGTGATACCGCCCCGCTCGTAAGCAACTCCCCACTCGGTCTTCGCCATCTCGCAGATGGGGGCCTCGATCGGGTCGGCTGCATTGGTTTCGTGGTGAACCTGGTGGTTTCGGCCGCCAGGCTCGTCGGTGCAGCGCAACGACTGCTCGCGTTCGGCCACCTCGCGGCGTTCGCGTGCCCGCCGCTCCCGATCCGCCCGCCACAGCGCGGCGTCGCCGACATCCCTTGTGATTGCAGCCACCAGCACGACTGGCAGCCCGCCCAGGACCATTGACCTGCGCTGCCGCCTCCGCAGGCGGTCCTCCCGGCCAGCCTGGGAGACACCTTGGTTTCCCCCGGTGTGTCGGGGTAGGGACGGTGCCATCTGTTCACCCGCCTGACCGGCGGCGGGACCGCGCACAGGGGCTACCGATCTGAAGGGACCACAGAATGTACGTGCAAGGTTCCCCGGAGCGGGACCCCGACCCGGCCTGGCCGGCGCCGCCGTCACGGCCACTGCCCGAACGCCTCCTCCCGGGCT
>WNFX01001425.1_pt1 | contig 33431 bp, 19 predicted proteins | sample 5400111 | NCBI WGS metagenome assembly WNFX01 (sample SAMN13153363, study PRJNA577476) | soil metagenome | isolation source: 40 cm soil or saprolite under grassland replicate 1 | place: USA:California | collected 2016-06-15 | reverse complement strand
GCCATGGATTACTCCTTTCATGTGATTGTTACATAAAAAACAACGTTAACTAGCTGGTTGAGGGCTCCCTTCATCTTCAACGTAGATCTTAGCACTACTTGCCAGGTTTTCTGGCGAGCGCAGGCTCAAGACAGCCACGACAATCAAGCCGATCACGAACCAGGCGGCAACAATGGGACCAGCCAGGTTGAGTGGAGGGGGAGGAGCCGGTATAAACTGTGCCAATATAGGGAAGATCAGCACAATAATTGGTATCGCAGGTAAAATAATATGCAGAACCACGTTAAAACGATCCCGGTGTTCACGAAGAAAGAAGAAAGGAACGGCAAGACATGCAGCCATATATACTACCAGAATCGGAATGGTAATCACCGTTCCTATTAAGGCAAAAGCTATTGTAGACCCGTAGACAACGCCAAGCCAGAGGGTCAAGATAACGCCTAAAATCATCGTAAAGATGATCCCGATATCGGGAGTGCGGAAGCGATGGTTAATATGAGCAAGCGGTCTCGGGAGAGTCTTGGAACGTCCCATTGCGTAGAGCACACGAGTTGCAGCATTCACGCCAGCATTTGTATTCGCCAGGGCGCTATTGAGAATAGCAAATATGGCAATAAATGCGAATTCACCCCAGACACGGTTTGCCATTGTTCCCCAGGGATTCGGATCACTACTATATGTACTGATCTTGCCGAAACCCCAGCCGACTACACCAGCATACGAACAGAACACGTAGAAGACCCCGATAGAGACCGCGGCCAATACGATGGCGCGCGGTACCGTGCGACGTGGATGAAGGGCTTCTTCCGCTAATGGTGCTGACGACTCAAAGCCAATAAAAGCCAGAAATGTAAAGATCATACCATGGAGGATGCCTTGCCAGCTTCCGAGCACATTGCCAGATTCTAGACTGGAAGCAGGATTAAAGGTAGCCGCTGTATTACCACTGCCAGCAGTGACGATCAGCCAGGCGGAAAGTAATATAAAGACACCAATTTCAATGGCGCCCAATACAACACCTACGTCCGCGGATATCTTGATACCAAAGTAGGTGAGGCCAAAAACAATCACGGCGAAGATCATCGCCCACACGGCCCACCCGTTTGGCCCAAATGAGAGATGGAAGTATTGATTGACGAAGCCGTCTGCCACCGGCCCCAATACAAGTAACTGTAGGGGGACGACCAGGAGATAGGCGAGGCTGAATAGCCAGCCCGTCATCCAGCCTGCCTGGACTCCCAGGCCGTGGCCAACATAGGTAAATAAGCCGCCTGCAGATGGCAGATACCTTGCCATTGCACCAATGTTTAGAGCGATCAATGCACACACAACGAGTGCAATAAGAACAGCCAGCGGTAAGGCTCCACCTGCAAATGGGATGGCGGCACCCAGGCTGAACGCCACAGCAGAGGCGGGGGCCATGGTTGTGATTGACTGGAACAACACCCCAGGAAGACCGATTGCATTGCGGCGTAACGTTGCTTGCTCAGATGAGGAAGTTTGGGACTCGGTTGCCATACAATTGCTCCTTCTCTACCTTGATCAAAGGTAGAAACAACAGGCAAGCGGGACACACAGGGCAGGGGACGGGGCTTCGCCACTCTGCAGCCACCACTGCCCTCCGTGCTCCCATCTACCTGCGCCCTGAATAGATAGGATGAATGCGGTTGAGGGAGCTTAGATAAGAAACGCCTACAAGTTACATACGTCTACGAGTTACAATGGAACGGCGCGATGGCCTGAGCGTTTCCTTATATACTAATGATAAGTATAGAGAGAAAAAAAGCAAGGTACCTGTTGGATATAAACAGGATATCACTCCTGGTGCGTTTCACCATAGCGACTCAGTAGCCCTGTCGAACGCGCGCCTGGACTAATGGCAGCAGGTGATTCTCCTCGTTCTGGTGCCTCAAAAAGAGGGAGAGAAGGCAATAAGATTGTGCGGCGTATACGGAAGCTCGTGCCTGTGCTCTGCGTAAACGTATAACCTGAATGAGTAGTAGCCATGTCTACTGAAGAGGATTTAGCAGTGGTATGAGGTAGAGGCGTTGTATCTAGGGCAACTATATGCCGCAGATTCGCATTCAGGGTTGGTACACCCAGAGCATCCGTATTGGGAGCTTCCACAATGTCCCCGAAGGTACCCAGGGCCTCCGTGTTCGGAGCGTCCATATTTTGTGCAGAGACAAGTCCCACCCTTAACATGGACAAAACATCACCACTGTCCATTGTAATGTAGGGGCGGGGCTTGCCCCCGCCCTGTACAACCTCGTCCAGCCTAATCTTATCCCCCGTATCCTCGTCTTGCATACTTTGGATCGGTTGACTTTTATCCAACCAGAGCGTCCAAACAACAATACTCAGGGCAAGTAGCAGAGCAAAGAAGACTATAGCAAATTCAATTGGGAGAGGTAATGCAAGCGAAGCATTTACCTGTCGCACTATGATAGAATGTTGCTTGGATGTTTTGTTCGTCTGCACTTGCTTCTGGATTGCAACAGGCGCTGTATTAGTATGGACAGTTGCCGTCGGGTAAGCGACTCTTTTACCGTCCGATATCATGGTGGGGCTGGGTACCACAGTGGGAGCGGCTGGCGCTTCGCCACGATATCTCAACATGAGCGCTACCACTTTGCCGGCCCATACCGGTGAGCGAGAGGTGCCCACATAGGGATGCGAGATGGCATAGACAGTACTCAAACCCCGATCGACATAGATGTTTCTGAGCATGTTAAACCAGTAAACAATCGCAGCTGAATAGGAGGGATAGATAGTGTAGCCATCGAAGGCCGAGGGATAGCCGACGCTGCCACGTACACTACCTGGGTTGCGGTCAGCCAACCCAACGCCAGCAGCACCATCATTGGTTTCGACCCACCACACAGCAAGGGCAAAAGCATCGTCGATATTTGCCTTGTGGGAAGCCTGCACTACTTCCTGACCTGCACCAGCCATGGGGCTACCCAGTTGTTTAAATATTGCATCAACGGTTGCAGCAGGCAATGATGGTTGACCAACAATGCTCAAATCTCCAGCCGGAGTAGCTTTAACTGAGGAATTGTACTGCGCCCTCAGATTTTGGAAGAGCAATCCAACGATCATGCAAATGAAAACAATTGTAAAGCTAAACAGTATAAATTTGTTGCAGAACGCCTTGGGAATACCAACGAGTTTCGGTTGTTTATTGTTCATTTACAGTTCCTATCATCCGGCATTAGCCATTGATGTTGTAACCCTTTAAAGAAGAAAGCGTGCATTCATCACATCTATTTTCTATAATAAACATCAGATAACGTCTAATTATGTATACATGTCGAAATCATGGCCATATCGTCAACAATCGATTGTAGCATATGAATGTGATCTTACCCCCCAAATCACGTTTATCTAGGTAGTATCTCCCATTGGTAGTATGCTATACTGGGAAACAATCGGTAATTTGAGAGAGGGGAGCCAGGTATCATTAGCCGACAGAATAATAATGACAAAGGAAATACACAAACGGGACAGTTAGACCCGCGTACCCTGCTGCATAAGCGTTATGTAATTTTGCGCACGATTGGACATGGGGGAATGGCCGCAGTGTATCAAGCGAACGATACCAAGCGGGGAACTATCGTTGCTATCAAAGAGATGAGCCTCTCAACTGTTCCCGCCAATGAGCGTCCCCAGGCCATTCAAAATTTCCTGGCGGAAGCCAGGATTCTTTCGCGTTTGAACCATCCCAATCTTCCAGCCTTTACCGATTTTTTTACCGAAGGCGCACGCCATTTTCTAGTGATGGAATTTATTGATGGGAGCACACTCGAAGACCTGCTGGAACGCAATAACGGACCTTTTTCGGAGCCTCGCGTGCTGGGCTGGGCCAGGCAGCTATGCGATGTCCTGGAGTACCTGCACAATCAGCAGCCACCGGTGATCTTCCGTGATATGAAACCCGGCAATATGATGTTGACGCGCACTGGCCGCATCAAGTTGATCGATTTCGGCATCGCTCGCCTCTTCCGGCCAAGCGGCTCACAGGACACGCAATTGCTCGGTACACCCGGCTTCGCTCCCCCAGAACAATATGGCAGCGCCCAGACGGATGAAAGATCGGATATCTATTCGTTGGCAATGACGCTGTTTTACCTGCTAACTCATACGATTTCTGAAAATGGCTTCGGCCTGACCAATCTACACGCGACCTTCCCGCATATCTCATCGCCGGTAGCCCGCGCACTTGAAAAAGCCACCTCGCTGCGAATCGAAGACCGCTATGAGAGCATCGAGGTATTCCGGCGCGCTCTGCTTGGTGTCGGTGCGTTTCGCTTTGAAAGTGGGGGCGAGGCTACGACTCCTGAAGAACTGGCTGAACTATGTGCCCACTATCCAACTGAAGCAGCTGAATATTTGTTCGCAGGTGAGGTCGAGTCCTGGCTGACGGAGATTGGCGAGGCCGACCTGGCGAGAACAACGAAACGTATTCGCGCAACTGTTGGCGATCCCGAAATGGGCGTCAACAGGTTTTTGCAGGCAGTAATGGGACCAAACGCCCAGACGCGCAACTACACTGCTACCCCAACCACCGGTAATGGCAATAGCGGTCAGACGGGTACCAACGTTCGAGTGAGTGCATCTGGTTCCCGTATCAGCCGGCCTGGCCGGTCACGTGAGTCAGCCAACGCTGTGATTGTTCGGCCGAAAGCGATCGATTTCGGTGAAGTGTATCCAGGCCTTTCTGCTCCAATCTTACTGACGATTTCTGGTGTAAAAGGCGCCCTGGTCAGTGGGACAATTCGCCCTGTTGAGTCATGGATTGTATTAGATCAGACGGCTTTTGACGGCATGAGCACACCTGTGCGCGTGCGAGCAGACAGTACACGTTTACGAGGTTCCACCCATTATACGGGAACTATTCTGATAAAACCTGATAACAATGAACAAGATATCGCCGTGAAGGTGGAACTGAGCGTACTCGGTTTTACCACGTTCAGCGGGCAGAGTTTCATTGGACAAACAGCATACTCACAAGGGGTAGTAGATGATGAGGATGATCGGGTATACCGGCAAAGCGCAACATCGACGCAAAAAAACACGATGGCCGCGCCTACGACAATGACGAGCGTCAGGACAAGTACCGCAGGTACATCGGGTACGTCGACCCAGGTTAATCAACCCTATACCAGCGCGAAAGACAGCGAATACAAAGCAAAATATGGACTACCAGGCAGCGGCGGTTGGAAGGCGCTGCAAACTTCACCACAGCAAGCAGCAAGGCTACAATATGGCCTGACTTTCTTCGCTTCATGTATGCTTGCTGCCCTCTTCTACCTTATATTGTCACATATCTCTTCATCTGCTCAGACATCGCTGTTACCTCCCAATCCCTGGTTTATAGGAGTACTGGTTGGCCTGGTACCATTCACCACGGCGGGAGCCATCCTGGTCAATTGGGGCAGTTCATGGAAAACGCGAGAGACCATTAGTCGCGCCTGTACAGGAGCGTGTACGGCATTACTAGCGCTAGGGCTTAGCGAGGCGATCTGGCAGAATCTGTTTAGAGGGGCTGCACCCCCATTACATTTAGTGGTAATGTTGCTGCTGACTGCAGCTGGAGCAACCATCGGAACTGCACCCAGGGTGAGCAATTCGATAATAAACGCCGGCATGTGGTCCATGCAGCATATGCGCTGGGTGATGTTTGGGCTGGCAGTACTGGTCGGCGGTGGTCTTGGTTTCGCTTTGACAAGCGGTATCGCCTTTGGCTGCTTCACACCCTTTGGTGTGCTGCTGGGCATTGGCGTTGCATTGGCATTGGTGCTGCGCATTGATCGCCTGGTTAAACAGAAGCTACCTCATCCATGAGCAACTCTATCCCAAAATTGGTAGTAGTGCTGGGGCCGACCGCATCCGGTAAAAGCAGTTTAGGCATCGCATTGGCACGGCGTTTTCGTGGAGAGATCGTATCTGCCGACTCGCGCCAGGCCTATCGCTGCCTGGATATCGGCACAGCCAAAGTAACGTTGGAAGAACAAAAGCTCGTTCCCCACCATTTGCTGGATGTGGCCGACCCACACGAGGCCTACACGGTAGCACAATTCCAGCGAGATGCCAGCACTGCTATCAGCGCCATCCTGGAGCGTGGCCATCAACCATTCCTGGTCGGCGGCTCACCTCATTACATCCAGGCAGTGGTAGACAACCTGGAAATACCTCGTATTGAACCGCAACCCGAACTGCGAGCGCAACTCGAGAAACTCCCGCTGGCAGAACTGCTTGCGCAACTGGAGGAGTTAGACCCCCAAAGCTCCGCCACGATTGATCGTCACAATCCCCGCCGGGTGATAAGGGCATTAGAAGTTTGCCTCGTCTCAGGCAAACCTTTCTCGCAACAGCGCAAGCTGGCAGAGCCTTTCTACCAATCCTTGTTGCTGGGCATAGAGTGGCCCCGCAATGTGCTGTATGAGAGAATCGATAAGCGGGTGGATGAGCGTATACGCCAGGGAATGGTACAGGAGGTACAGAGGCTACTGGATGAAGGAGTGAGCTACGAGCGGCTTGAGGCTCTTGGATTGGAGTACCGCTATGTCAGTCGATGGCTAAGGGGAGAATTTAAGAGCGAAGACGAGATGGTGGTAAGGCTGAAGTACGCCATCCACGATTTTACCAGGAGGCAATTGACCTGGTTCCGCAAAGATAAAAGGATTGTGTGGGTGGAGGGGGCAGATGTGGAGAAAGCGGTGGTGGTGGTGAGTAGGTTTTTAAATCAATGACTTGTAGATTACCCCCCACTATACCCAATCACATCACTGCCACCCTGCGTAGCTGAAGCATTCCAATACATGGGACGTTCAACAACAAAGGGGCCATTAGTAGATTGTACAGCCATTGAGACCTCGTAGCCTTCATAGCCATCGTTCTTGTGATAGAGGTGCCCTATAACCGTCCCCACAATGTCGACTGTATAACGACTATGTCCAGGCACATTGACCGAGAATGTGTAGACCGTACCTTTTGCGTTAGCCAGTGTAATTTTGATCGTTTCCGTGTTCGCCGTGGGATTCTGCATAGTCAACCACTCGTCATACCCCACATTTGCGTATCCCTCGGCAAAACTGTAGGCGCTGGAAGTTGCTGGTCCTATTTGGCCAACCACATCTGTCCCACCAGTAGCTGTTAGTGTCCTGTTTTTGGCAACATGATTATACTTGAAGAACATTTCACGTTCTACGACGATTTTGGCTCCAGTCGAAGTAATCTCCGCCGAAACGGATTGGGAGCTTGGATTGAGACCCTTTGTATTAACATTCCAGTTAAGCTGGCTCTGAGAGTTCACTGTGACGGTGTAAGAACGCCTTACACCATTGGTATACTCTAAGTTTATAGTTACGATTGCCTGTGAATTGCTCGGGTCGAGATTCGCAATGACAAAATTCTCCTGGAAGTGACCGCCCGTATAGCCTTCGGCAAAGAGCCAATCATTCGCCAGGTCCTGCGCTCCCACGACATCCGCTGCGCCGGAGACGATACCTGCGTTACCAGCATGAAGATTGCTAAAGTAGGTAGGGCGCTCGATCACCACAGGCTGACTCGAGGTAAGCTTTACCGAAACACGTGCTGGCAATCTGGGAGTCGCATTGCCAGGGAAGATCGTCCCACGAGTATTGGGCGCGACTGTCAATTGCTGCATCGCAATCTGCTGCCCGTTGGCAAAATAGCTGACTGTTACTGTTGCAGGAGATGAGCCAGGATTCAAGATGGGCAGGAATGAAGCATAGCTTCCACCTCCTGGCTGATTCCCTGCTGCGAGATCAGCAAAATAGAAGATTGTACCCGTCTGAGTAATACCAACCACGTCGCTTCCACTATTGACCCCAAGGGCGTTGAAGTACATTGGCCGCTCTGCTACGATCCCTTTACAATTGGGTGTGGAGTTGGTATCAACCTTAACAATAGCAGAGTCAGAGATACCAGGCCCGTTTTGCTGAGTACCCAGATCCCTGTCAACCCCCTTGGTCACACGGTGGGCAGCCGGGACTTTCACCGAAACCGTCTTAGTTTGCGCATTTCCTCTATCTGGGGAGTACAGGTATTGTATATTCACTTGACAGTCGTTATTTGTGGGATTCCCCAGGGTGAGGAACTCTGTGAAGCCGGCGCCAACGCGTCCCTCTGCAAAATACCAGAGTTTATTGACCGGGCCAGTTGCTGGAGAAAGCGGCGGCGTCGGACTGGGCGATGGTAAAGGTGTGGGTGAAGGTACGGGTGCCGGTACGGAAGCGTAGCCCCGCAAACGCTGATAGATCAAGATTCCCATATTGGCAGATGGCATACCCGAGTAATCCGTAATTAACTGGGGATAGCCGCAAGCAGAGCCTACCGAGACCCACGACCAGGCCATCCAGCTGATCATATGCGCATCGAAATACGAGAGCAATTGACTCATGTAGCTCGTGCCACAATCGTACTCCCCATTTTCAGCAGACATGACCGGATAGGTATTGCTGATGTTACCAAAAGCATTATCCCAACTGGGTGGCAGCTTTTCATTGTAGGGATATGGGTGCGTATCGTACACTATGTTTGTGCCTGTAAGGTGATAAGTGGTAATCTGGCTGAGATCGAAACCCCAATTCATACCTGCCACCAGTACAAGATTGGTTGCGCCCATGCCACGCACAGCATCGACCAGAGCCTGCATACCGGCACTTTGGTAGCTAAAGGTCTGCGTACATAAGCAGTCACTCACCCAGGAGGTGTCGTTCGTGATGGTACATGGCGCATCCCAACATGACCACGACCCCGGATGGGGCTCATTGAATAGCTCAAAAAGCACATTGGAGTAGCCTGCGTAAATCTTAGCAACCTGCTTCCAGAACGTGACACTATCGTCATCAGGCATTTGCCAGGCTGCGCCTCCACCTGCTGCTTGCCCGCCGGCATCAGTCCATTGCAAATCAATAATGACATTCAGCTTCATCGAAGACAGCTTATCAACTGTCGTTTTGATGAGCCCCTGGTACTGTGCGGCAGTACACTGCTGGGATGGTTGCCCATTTAGCCAGTAGCCCTCGCTGAGAGGAAGCCGGACAGTGTTTGCGTACCAATAGGTTCCTTCGGAGGTATTGGTTCCAGGGCCCATATACGCAAGATGCTGGGCATCAAAATATCCATCTCCATTGCAGGCATATTCCAGGCTATCACGCCCAATACCATGAAACAAGTAGCGTTTGCCGTCTGCTCCTAGAATAGCATTGCCTTGCACTTTATAGGGACCACTCGCATATTTATTATAGGGCAGAGATGCCGCGCGGACAGCCATGCCTGCCTTATGTACCCCGAAGGAGCTGAAAGGATCGAACCAGAACATGCCAAGAGAGGCCATTGCGAGTAGGAGAATACTAATCAATCTAAACTTAAGCTTGTTCGACATCTACAAATTCCTTCGTTCGCAAGAACTTCTCATCCCTTTTGACAGGCTCGAATCATTGTTACAGTGATTACTCAATCGTCAATATTCCATAACGTTTCATGGCGTTCCATCTTTGTAAAACGGAAATATTTGCGAAGCTAGGATAGTAGGGGTACGAAAGTACCATACATAACATCCTACCGCGGTATTCAGAAACCTTGAGCCATTTTGAGAGAACCCTGCATGATATACTCTATATAGTTCAGTAACAAAATCAGTTGGGGGTAATTACATGTCCATTGAGGTGTTGCGTCTCATAAAAGTCAGAGCACACATTGAGCCAGCCTTTAGAGAGCAACTCATGAGGAGTCCATTACAATTCTTGCAGGAGTATGACCTCAGCGAAGATGAGAAGCGGCAGATTATCCTCCCGAATTTTGGCTGGCTCTTCGAAAATAAACTGGCCGCTATGGCCTATCCAGAGTCGGAAGATGCTTTTACTCTCTTATATCGGATAGGAATTAGGGCTCTGCTCAATCTGTCTGAGACACCATTCTCTTATGAGGCTCCCCATAAAATCGGTCTGCTCACCAAACATATCCCGGTTGCTGACTTTACAGCCCCGACTCTTCAGCAGGTGATACAGGCTGTTGCCATGATTTCCTCTTGCCTTGACAGACACCTGCCTATCGCGGTTCACTGTGTAGCAGGACTTGGACGGACAGGCACTATTCTCGCCTGTTATCTGGTTGGGATGGAAATGCCTGCGAACAATGCCATTATCGTCATTCGGGAGTGGAGGCCTGGCTCAATAGAGGTTCCTGAACAGGAAGCCGTTGTGTACGAATACGAGCGTTTCATTAACACATAGGGATAGTTTCTCCCTCTCTCAAGAGAAGAGCCTCACACAGACACGTTTCACCTCTCTGTTTTACCCTATGAAAGGCTCAATCTTTCTGATCAACGCTGTAGGTGTGGCTACCACTCAGATCAGACCCATAACGTGACACCTATGGTATGCCCTGGATCGAACCTACCCTAGCACTCCCAATTTACGCTAGATCGTAAGTTCCCGCAAGTCACGAACAGATTCTGATGAATTGAGATCCGCATCAGGATTCGCCGATACGGCAGTGTTGCCATTGTTACCGTCCAGTGCCTCTAGCAGCGAGGAAGCAGAGATGGACGGGAGATTACTTTGTATGATCAGCCCATCTTCAATGTAGATATGGTAAGGGAACATGGTTGGATTGAAGGCGCTGCTGTGGGAGATAAAGAAGGTTTGCTCAAAATGCTGTGAGAGTAAGGCGCCCGTGACGAGTTCGACCAGGGCCTGCATGCGATCATGGCTAGCCAGGCTCAACGGCTCATCCAATAAGAGGAAGCCTGGAGCAGCGTTCAATTCACTTGGAAGTGCAGCGATGGCGAAGGCCAGTCGCAAAGCAAGCGAGATTTGATCAGAGGCACCACTTGAGAGGGCTGATCGCGGGATATACTCAGCTGCAGCTGGTTCCCAGACACTGAGTTGGAATTCGCCACCGCTGGCAACTCCCTCTTCAGGTTCAGTGGAGAGGGATACGTCATGATAGCGTCCTCGAGTGAGCAGAGGCAGGAGCTGTAGCATGTAATACTCGGTACGTGTTAGCATCTTGCGCATGAGTCGTTCAATAGTAGCATTGATCAGCAACCCACCGCGCTTTTTAGTCTCATAACTGCGTTCCTGTTGCTGCATACGTTTGTAGGCCTGCTCCAGGTCAAGTTTCTTCTTACCTGTTTCAAGACGCGTACTGGCTTCCAGTTCTTGCTGTTCAAGCTTGCGCAGTTCCTGCCCAACGGCGTCAAGTTGCTCTTCCAGCCGGGAGCGGTCTTCAGGGGTATTCTCTCTGACGAGTGGCCAGACGGCAGCGATATCTGTAAGTGTGTAAGCTTTGGCAGATGGCCGATTTCGCTGAGCGAGCATAGAAGCAACGTGTTCGTGAGCCAGCTCGATCTCGTGCTTACACAGCTCTATTTTAGCTTGAGAGGCTCCTTCCTGCACTTTGAGATCCTCGAGTTCACGCAGGATACCTGGCTCGTTAGCCTCTTGAATTTCTCGTTCGCAACGAGAAAGCAAGCTTTTTAAAGCTTCAGCAAAGGGATTGGGCGGAATAACCCAACTGCCGAGGGAGCTACTGCACTTTGCAAGCTGCCGGTAGTATTCTGAGAGTGATTCCTGGCTCCCTTTAAGCATAGTAACCTGGGCGCTATGACGATCCTGGATTTCGAGTTTACGATCGAGGGCGATATGCAACACCTCTAGCTGTTTGCGTGCCGCAGTCTCGGCCGTGCTGATAGCGGCCTGCCCGAAGGAGACACCTAGTGGCTGGACGCGTTGGCGTAAGGAATCCTGCAAGCTGCGCAAGACATTACGCAAGGCAACTTGTTGTTGCCGTGCGCGTTCGAGCTGTTGAAGAGGATTATTGGCCTGCAATTGCTCATATTGCTGCGTAGTAGCCTGCTTACGGGCAATGAGGAGATCCAGAGCGTCTTGATGGGCCTTGATCTGTGCCACAAGCTCGGGAAGCGCATCCATCTTATCATCGAGAGCAGCAATTTCATGCTCAGTAGATTTGATAGCCTCCTCAATATGGGTACGTAGTTGCCCATCAGAAGGCATAGAGGTCAATGGTGAAGACGGAGCATCCTCCATAGCAGGTGCAACAGGCGAAAGCAACAGTGAAATGGGTAAGCCTTCCTCACCCACAGCGGTAGCTATCTCACCGCGCAAGCGCTCGGCGTTTTCCTGGTCGGCGCGTATTTTTTCATCGAGATCATCCCAACCCTCCGCCTGGCGCAGGTCTTGCAATTGTGCTTGTTGCTTACGCATCGATGCAACCGCTTCCTCGCTGACATTGACCTGGCTGTGAGCAGAAAGGGCTTGATTACGGCTATCAGTCACTTGCTGCTCAAGGTCAGCCAGGCTTTCATCCTGAACCGGTATTTGTTCGAGAAGATATTTAGCCTCTTCAGTGGAGCGAGGTACACTACCGTCGAGGGAGCGAATTTCATGCTCAACCTGAGCAAGAGCCTTGCGGTTATCACCCATGCGGGCAGCGGTTTCGCGGGCAGCGACCATCCTACCAACACGACTGATTGCTTCCTGCATCTGTTGATTAGCTTGCTGTTCCTTCTCGCGAGTTTTGCTGTAGTTTTGCAGGCTAAATCCTGTGCCAGCGAGGAGCAAGAGGGCAGCCATTCCAGCGAGGGTTGCGAAGATGTATGATTGGTGCAGCGCCTGAATTAGAGCAGCTCCGCCACAGAGGATAAGCAAGACGACGCAGGCAACAACTATGCCGAGTTGTATAGTGGCAGCACGACGCAAAGCGAGGGCCGCGAGCGTGAGATGCTCCTGCCGCTCATGGGCGGCCCTAACCTGCTGTTCAGCCTCAACGATTCCCCGAGCCAGCCCTTTTAAGCGTTGCCATTCTTCGAGCTGGCGGTGGATGCTGAGCTGTCTCCAGCGCTTTTCGATAGCCTCGGTGCTTTGCTGGACCTGCTCCGCTTCACGTTCGACCAGGGTGAGTTTCTTTTCGGTCTCTTGCAGTTCCGTACGTACTTTGGCAAGTTCGGCACCGTTTTCTTCAGCTTTTGCACGCTCGCTAAGCTTGCTGGCATACGCTTGCTCAGCCTGTTCGAGAGCGGTGAGTCGGGCGCATACGCCTTGTAGACGTTGGAGGCGTGCTTCCAACTGTGGTCGTGCTGAGCGATATTGCACTTCCAGTTCTTGTTGAGATTGTTTTATCTCATCGACAAGTAGACGCGTATGCGAGATCTGATCATCGAGGTCGGCAAGCTCTTCCTGCGTATGCTCAAGCTGTTTGAGTTCCCGCTCGAGTTCTCTAATGGTGTTGACGGCGGCAAGCAAATCTGTAGCCATGCGCTCTAGAGTACCAAAGGAGCGAGTCAGTTCTGATAGCTCACGCACTCGTTGTTCAAGGGCGGGTAACTCTTCACGTTCGCGCCGCTCGATATCGGCAAACTGCTGTTCAAGTTTAGGAATCTCGCGCTGCGCTTCGGCGATGTTTTCATAGGCAGCGATAATATCCTCAAGTATGCTCTGCGCTTTTCTGAGTTGTTGTATGCGGCCCTGTTGTTCTTTGAGCTCTGCGCGTTTGTGCTGAATTTGTTCAAGCGCAAGCTCTTGTTCCACAATCTCAGCCTCTTGCTGGCTAACCTCGTCGAGATATTCGCGAATCGTTACAGCGTCGAGGGCTGCCTCGAGTTCGCCCAATTGTGTGCTCAAGTCAGGTATACGATTCTGTATTTCAGCTAGTTGGAGGAGTTCAGTGCTTTCAGCAAGCAGACGCTCATCTTCATCGGTCACTTTGAATTGCTCGGCCAGGTGGGTAAGTTTATCGAGCCTAAGCAGTTTGTGCAAGGTGGCTTCACGTTCTCTGCCACCCAGGTGCTCTAAACGTCTCAATGCTTTCTGCTCTATAAAGCAGGAGTTACGCAGTACTGCTCCATCGATGCGCCCCATCTCGTCGATGATTCGCGCATTGGCTTCATCGAGGTTAGTAATTAGCTCCTCTGCCGGCATGCCCAGCTTACGAACATTGAGAGCAATAGCCTGGCCTTTACCACGCTCAATGCTACGCGTGATAGTGAGTTCCGTAGGGCCGATCGTGAGCATAAGGGTAATGGTAGCCTGGGTTTCGCCATATAGAATGAGCTCGTCATAGCGGCTGTCCTCGCCTTGCAAGCGTTTTTTTCGTTTGGAGGCGAGGGGTTCACCGTAAAGAGCAAAGTAGATGCATTCAAATAAGGTTGATTTGCCTGCTTCGTTTGGGCCCTGAATCAGGATGCTGCCCCTTTGCGGAAAGTGGAGGTCAATTTCTCGTAAGAGCCTGAAACGTTCGACTGTCAGATGTTTAAGAATTATCATACATTTTTACTCCAAACGGCCAAAAGTTCTTCTTTGGTGGCTTGCAAAGCAGCCTGTTCCTGTTCATCAGGGGAGCTAGCGATCCATTCATCTGCAAGGGCAATCAATTCTTCACGGGGAGAAAGACGTTCACCTCTGCTAAGTGCACTCACCTGCCCAGGGGCCGATGAAATGAGTTCTTGCTCGGGCAAGAACGTAAGAGCGCTGTCATCGATAGCCAGGGCGAAACAATGTTCTTCACTGTATTGCCGTATGTGATTGAGATTCAGTTGATGATATTGACTGCGCGTGAGCTCGCCTTCAAGTCGAAGTTGTATCATGGCATCGTCAGCACATAATGGACTGAGCTGTTCTAGAATATTCGCAGTAGCATCAGCATGAGTTGTTGTGTCCTGAGGCCACAGGTCAGTCGCATGCACAACTAGGCGGCGCAACTGAAGAGCATCTACGGGTATATGCTTGCACCAGCGTATGCCATCAGCAGCGAGGCCGATAAAGACGAAACCTGGAACATCATCAGGGTCGTTGAAATCGATATGCTGTGTAGCACCGGCGATGATGAGGTCACACTGGCCAATTGATAGATGCTGATAGGTATGATGGTAGCCTGCCAGAATATAGCGAAATGCTGATTGGCTGGCGATACTGGCACGGCCGATCTGAGTCTGTATGTCGAGTAGAGATAGGGGTGTTCCTGTCGCAAAACCTTCAATTGGGGCATGCAACACGAGCAGGGAAATAGCGGCACGTTCTGCGTCGCTTTGCACACGTACATGTTCTAGTGTATCGCCTTCTTGACCTGGACGCACACTGAGGCCACAGATAGCGACGAGAGTACCTCGTACATCAACAACCACGGGTTCAAGAGATAGGATGTCTTGTGCTTGTTCGGTATTTTGCAGTTTCGAAGTATCTGTAGAAGGCGCGAAGTAGTAGAGCGCTCCTAAACGCGCATAACTGAGTTGAGGCGCAGGAGCGGTAATTGCAAATTCGGCTTTTCCAACATTCACTGAATGTTGCGCATCGATCGGTGTATCATGGACGCCACCTACAGCAAACGCACGAACGCCAGCCTGGCGCAGTTGGGCGAGGCATTCTGCTACAAAACTACGTTCTTGCTCATCTGGATTGGTAGTATTGAACAGATCGCCAGCCTGCACAAAGAGGTCGACACTTTGCCCAATGGCAAAATCGGTTGCCTGCTGAAAAGCATGGCGCAGTTGCTGCTTACACTGTTCGCGCTTGCGTGGATGTTGACTCAATGCGGCATACCCGAGATGATTGTCAGCCGTTAGAACAAGCGTGATAACGCCATCAGCCTGTTCTTGTAGACCGCTCTTTGACTGCTCTAATTCAGAATTCTGCTCCATATTTTCTGCACCGTTGTTCTGTTAATTGCTAATTCTTCATTATGACGAGTCTATCATAAACTTCAGCATTTAAAAACTTGTTGCGTAGAAAGCGGGACTATTTGGGGGGATGGATGGGAAAGGGCACTTTTTGCACAGATTAAATTTTCCGCAGCGCTTGCGTACTCATTTCTTATTCGCCGTTGTTCGTCATTGTTCATCACTGTTCGCCGGTGTAGCTGTCAAATCTGCTGTCGATATCGGCTCACCCTCCTTTTTGCTAATGAAGGGAACGAAGCCGAATAGTGAGATGGAAAACACCCAACGGGAGTACCTATTGACACACTGAGGAACACTAATGAGCTACCATCACCATTTGATGACTTCTACCTCCTCTTTTCCATTAGATCCATTGACGATGAAAATCCTGACACCTGCACGACGATTCACACGCCATAGGGCACTGTTTATAAGCCATTACCTCATCTTCTCTCAGAGCGCCCACGGACCTAGCATTGTTCACACGTACATTCGCATCTAGCTTCTCATCGGAGAGCAAACGCACCAGTTCCGGTACCGCCGCGCGTTCTCCAAAGTTGATTATGTCAAAAGCCATAAACACACGGAAGTTTCTATTTATCCTAGTATCAGGGAGCAAGCGCACCAGTTCCGCTGCAACCCAACGGTCTCCCAGCTTTCCTACAGCAAAAGCAATGCTGGCGCGCACATTCACGTCCAGCGTATCGCAAGTAAGTAGGTATATCAGATTAGGTATCACCGTACGCTCCCCCAAGATTCCCAAGGCATAAGCAATACCTACTCGCATGATGATTTTAATCAGGGGGATTGTTGTGTTGAAGCGGAATGATGGCACAAAAGTAATTCAATGAAATGCCGCCAGTTCAAAACATGTCCGAATTAGCAAGACTTAGGGTGAGCCTCGATATCGGCTTACCCTAAGTCTTGCTAATTCGGTCAAGTACTATTGTTGTGCTCAAGCAGAATGATGTCGCTGGAGCGGATCAATGAAAACCCGCTAGGACAAAATAAAATCCGAATCAGTAAAATTAATGGAGGGTCCAAGCTGACAGCAATGCCGGTTCTGTCGTAGGTTACGTGATTTGGGATCTTGAAGAGCAATACCACTATCTACAGATGGGCTTCAGTGGCTAGCTCTCACGGAAACAAGATGGCTGGAGCATTCCTAATTCACGAAAGTCGATTCAGAACCAATTTTGCACCGTAACTGATAAACAATTACAAAGAAAACAGCATTTTCATTGACAGGTGAGATAGTTAACCTATAGAATACGTCATTAATCTCTTGTGTTTAAACGAACTTCTCTTTTTCAGGCTTTGATTAGAAGTGAGAGTTGATGATCTTTTCTCTAGCGGTGATAGACGCTGAACTACTGCTAGACTCATCATTTTTGATGTACTTATATGATTTTGTTAGGCATCCGGAATCAACTCGTTTGGGACTATGCCTAGTATATTGACTGCATAATCCAGATTCGCGATCCCTATAAATGTAATTGTGCCCGGGCAGAAACTGCAAGAAAGCGTACTTTGGTCGGAACCCTATATTCAGCTGAATCCGTTATTTGTGCTTAGAGATTCCATCAACGAGCAGGTGAGCTAAGCATTCTTCATAGGGAATAATATGCGTGTTTTCGGTAAAGATAATTAAGCGTGTGGTTTAAGAAGATTATGATGAGACGCGACGTTCGATAAAGACAAGCTAGTTGTATAAGGCGATGTCAAAGCCGACGTTGCTGATCGGTCGGTGGCACACATAGTAAGCAAGAGCTGCGCGATAGAGTATAGAAATGCATGTAAACTAGTATCATACCTGTAAGATTGAAGCAGACACTACACAATGGGAGATGGGGGGAACACGATGGCAGAATTGTTGAGCATTATAGGGTCATTTGTCACCGAAGGGGAAAAAAGAGCCGCCGAGGTGTTGAAGCAATTGCCCGATTCCTGGCTTGTTATCTGTAATAAGACTTTGCCAACTCGCAACGGTCGCTCTCACGAAATGGACTTTGTGGTTGTTGGAAAACGCTGGGTATTTTTGCTAGATGAGAAGTCCTGGATTGGGAAGATACGCGGCAATGATGAACTGTGGATCAGAGCGGATGACTCTTCGGAACGCAGCCCTCTGGCGAAAGTTGATTATGTAGCGAAGGTATTGGCAGGCCATCTAAGTTGGCGCGTGCCTGCATTAAAAGGTGGAGGCCATTTCGTGCGCAGCGGCGTTTTGCTCTCTGCCGCCGATAACCTCCCACAAATATTTGACCCCCGCGCTGCCGATGGTATTTTTCTTCTGACGGACGTATGCCAGCATCTGCAGGCACTCGACAGTTATGAAGGCAACCCATATGTAGGACAGGTACATAATCTGGTGAAAAATGCACTGGTGAATCTGTCTGATCGCCCTGCTTTCCCTAAACGTATCGACCTCTATACCATTGATGATGTCATCTTGATACGTCCTGGGGTGCGCCTGTTCCACGCCACTATGGATGGAGGAGAACCACGCTTGCTCATGGTCTATGATCTGGGTAAAGACCCACTGGCGGCGCGCGAGAATTATGAGTTTTACTTGCGGGAGTTTAAGGTACTCCAGGAACTGCGTACTACAGGGCTGGTAGCCGAGGTAAGAGACCCGTCCAAATGGTCCGACGATTTTCTTATTATTCCCATCGTTCCCTTGAAGGGCAAACCATTAAGTGTTTATCCGCATCCTGAGACCCGTGAAGAGCTTGGCCAGGAACTGCTGCTGGCCGCTGCAAGCTTCAAAGGACTGGATGTGATCCATAGCAAGGGCATTCTGCATCGCGCTATTGGACCTGATATCGTCTACGTCTTACAAGGTGGGCAGACGCCAAAGATAGCTTTTACCAACTTCTTCGCGGCTCGTGTAGGCACCACTTCGATAGCTGCCCCTCTCGACAAGCTTGATCTAGCAGCCGAAGATCCTTACGCATCTATGGATCTCGCCATTGGCTACGAGTATGCCACTTTTGCAACCGATGTCTTTAGTCTGGCGTTGGTGTTTCTGGAGCGCATAGCGGGCGTTTCGATCGCCACGATACGCGCTTCAATTGAAAGCGACATCGCTTTTCCTGATCTACAAAAACGCTGGTCGATTCTTCCGACCGATTTCACAGCCGAACTTTCCGATCTTTTCCAACAAATCGTTATGCCTGATCATCTTTCACCACTACCTTCGGGAAAAGAAATTGTTGCGCGTTTGGGTGAACTGGCCCGTCGCCTACAAGCGGGAGTGACACAAGATGAAGAAAAATATCTCTTGGAAGGGCGTTTCAAAGTGCATCGGGTCTTGGGACAAGGCAGTATGGCAAAAACGTATCTTGCCAGTTATGCGGATTACGCCGATGCCGGATTGGGGCTTTTTGTGCTCAAGCAGTTTCTCAGGCCGTCAGAAGTCTATGAGCAAGCAGTTGCGGAATATCGCGCTCTGATGAGCATCAAAAGTAAATATTTGCCCAGCATCCTGGAGATTTATCGGCAGCAAGATGACGCGCATATTAAGATGGAATATATTCCAGGGCCTACCATGAAAGAGCTCGAGGCAACGTTACCATGGCCCATAGATCGTTGGTGGTCATTTGCGCAAGATTTGATGAATGCTATCGAAGAACTGGAAAAGAGACACCTGCTGCATCGCGATATCAAATCAGAAAACATTATTCTCTACGAAGGCGAACAACATCCCGTCTTGATCGATCTGGGCTTCGCCATCCAGCAGGGGACAGTCCCCCATGTTCGCGCAGCTGGTACACCCCTTTATATGCCCCCTGAAGCGTCATTGTCTCCAGTACCGCCGTCATCATGTGATCGTTATGCTGCGGGGATTGTTTTATTTAGAATGTTGACTGGCTTCTTGCCCTTTGAATTAACGGGAACTCAGCAGCACATACTGCGTATACCGGAGCATATTACCGATGAAAAAGTCCGCAGGGTTGCTTCTGTTCTACTCGGCGTGGTCTCAAATGATCCAACAGAGCGACCAGCTTCGATTGATCAGATGCGCCAGGAATTGCAAGCAGCTGTTCTAGCAGTTGAGGAATCGCCGCAAACGCACGAAGCAGCAGAACTAGTCAATCCCTGGGTGGATGATATTCGCAGTCTCTACCGTAATAGTGAGAGCGGCAATGCAAACAACCGGGGACTGGATAGCCCGTTCGTGCGCGAAACCTACGTTGCTACTGCGCTTGATTTGCGCCTGCTTCCCGCGATTTTTGAGTATCGTCCGAAAGCGATATTTCTGTCCGGTAATCCTGGCGATGGAAAAACGGCTTTTCTGGAACAGTTGAAAAAGGAGTTAGAGAGTAAGCAAGCCATTTTCCACAAACGAGATGACAGTGGGTGGGAGTGTGTTTACGACGGGCATATTTTCCGTAGCTGCTACGATGCATCCGAAGCAAATCAAGGACTGAGCGCGGATGAGCAACTTGCGCAAAAATTACTGGGGTTGGAAGGAATCAGCAGACCAGAGGTTGCCTTAACCGTCTTGATCGCCATTAATGATGGGCGCCTGATGGACTATTTTGAGCGTCATAAAGAGCAATTTCACTGGTTGGCGAAACAGATAGAACACACAGGTGACGAAAGCGAATTAAGGTACCTCGCCGTCTGGTTGATCGATCTAAAACGGCGAGCCTTCGTGAACGTGCCTGACGTAGATGAACCATCCATTTTTACCCGCGTGCTGCAAAGTCTCGTCGCCCAGGAACACTGGCAGGTGTGTGAGGACTGCGCTGCCGCTGATATCTGTCCTATACGTTATAATGCTGGAGCTTTACGCAGGCGAAATATCAGTAAATGGCTGGAATACCTACTGTTGCTTACCCACCTGCGTCTCCAGCGACATATGACAATACGTGATCTGCGCTCTGCCCTGGCCTATCTTATTACTGGTAATTCCAGTTGTCGGCAAGTACATGAAGCGCGAAAAGGTGAAGAAGCGGGGGCTTCACTCATCAACCTGACCTATTGGCGCTCAGCCTTCGCGCCACTCGAATTGAATGATGAGTTGTTGAGAGATATGGCAAACCTTGACCCGGCCAGATTTGTACATCCACAGCTTGATCGGTTTCTACATTTTCACCACGCGCCAGAAGCAGCAGAAGAGCGGCGATATCTTTTTGCTGACCAAGTCGATCTTCCTTCACAACGTTTTAGAGATGAGCGCGAATGGATGGCTGCTATCAAACGCCGTCTCTACTTTGAGATCAGCAGAGAGGTCAGCAAGGGAGCGAAGACGCAAAACAGTGTTTCTCAAATCGTTCCACGTATACGTAGATTACCATTATTGCCGTATCGGTATGCGAAGGACTTTGTCGCGCTACTTGATGGTCGCTTCGACGATGAGGACCTGAGGTGGATACGTGAACGTCTCGCTCTTGGCATCCTGCGCTCCGACGGCATCATTGAGGACATGCTACCTGGCAAACTGAGCGTCAAAGTCAATGCATCTGAAGAGCAGCAACTGATTGTACTCAAACAAATCAACCTCGAAGACTTTGAAATTTATCAAGAATCATTTGATGACATGCAAGTGCTTGAGCGGATACCGGAATTCGTGATATTCGAACATAGCTCAGGAACGCCTCGCCTCGAAATCACGCTCGACCTGTTTGAGTTACTCATGCGTATGGCGGATGGATTGCTACCTGACGCGCAAGAATACCAACCATTGCTTGAAGACCTCAAACGTTTTAAAGATGTGTTGCTCCTGCAAGAAACACATGACCTGGTTCTGATCGAAAACCAGTATCGTATCCATCAGATCGCCCAACTTGACGGCAAAATCACGAGAATCGCGCTATAGGCTATAGAAAGAAAGCAGAGCATGAAAGTCAAATTGCCAAAAGATATGCGAGGGGTAAAATTTCCTCATGTACTTACCATTGAAATGAACGATTTTGATATTGATCTATTTTTGCCTTCGCTCTTCTTTACTATCCTGTCGCAGGGACGTGGCAAAGCGCGGCGAGCTAACGATCCTACTAAGATCAGAGACTATATCGATGCGCTTGCGCAGCACACAGCCTTGAGTGGTTTTAGCGATGCCGCAGGACGCAGAGTGTTAGAGCGGTTAGTCCGCACAACATTGATAACAACAGGCAGCGTTGGCCGAGCCAAAAGGGATGAGCAAATCACCTCAATTGTTCCCTATACATTGCTAGCTCATAAAGCGGGGTTTCCTGCCGAGGGCAATCGGCAAAGAGGGGCGGATATATTTCTCTATCAAGCTCTACGAGAGAATATGCAGAAGGCGGATAAAAGGCTCCTCGAATCAATCGAGATCATCTTTGGACGGGGAGTTGTCATTAAAAGTATGCCAGAATTAGGTGGAGAATATGATGGGAAAACAGAACTGGATATCTTGACACGCCTTTCCGTTGCTTTTCTTGATTGTTTCCAAAACACAAGATCAGGATTGAGTCGCGAACCTAATGCAAATATCACTTCTGCCTGCCCGGCGCTGGCTTACGAGCTAGGCACAGATCTCCTACGGTATCTCTTTTCTTATTATAAATCTATGCCTATCCAGGCATTTACCTACCATTTGCTCGCGCTGATTAATTTTGAGCTGTTCAGTTATACACTTAAGCTTGTTTATGCAATCAACGAGCTCACGCGAAACCCGGAGATGTTACCGGCTGCGATGCGGGAGTCCCTGCAACTGTCACCACCTCAACTCTACTTGGACTTCACCAACGATGCAGGGAGTTATAGCCAGGAGATGGCGAAAGCCTGCGTGAGGCGCGATGTAGAGGCATATCAGCAATATCTTTCATCTGTTTTACGTCTTCGATTACTTGATCACTATGTTGATCAACTTGGTCGAAATGCGACCAGACGAGCGAAAATCGATTCAATCCTTGATGGGAGTAATTCTGGCCCACTCTATCTGCAGCGTTTGTTATTGCTATTGAACGAGTCTAGCCTGGAGGTACATATACAAGCACAGTCACGCATAGATGAAGAGCGAATCCGTGAAATGAACGAACTACAAGGCGAGGATATTGAAGCTGTGGAGCGTGAAGAGAGCCTCTCGTGGTTGGATGATATCACCAGTGCGGCAGAAAGCGACTTCGAGAGGGTTGTGAATCTACTCGTTGAGGGGCAACGAGATAATGCTATCACACACTTTATTAGTTGGTACTATGGTGTGGGTGGCATCAAAAAGCCGCATGGTATTCTACGCGGCAGTGCTTTGCGTCAATCTTGGCGCTACGCGCCAACAAACGATCTGCTGGCAGTATTCGTGCAGTTGGCTGCGGCGCGTCTGTCTCATCAAGGAGTACCCTCATTTCGTTTGCAGGAGTTTTTGACGTTCCTGGAAGAACGCTTTGGCATATTGATAGATCGCCCTCCTGATATTTTTAAAGGTGCGGAGTATGCTGCTGCAGCGCGCGACAATCTGCGCGCCATGCTGAACAGGTTACGGCAAATGGGAATCTTTCGCGACCTCTCAGATGATTTTACGGCACAACGGCTGCAACCTCCTTATACAGATACAGAGCCAGCCAGGACGGAGGTATAAGGGACGAATGAACACTATACGCACAGAATGGTTATCCAATGAAATAGCCGCGGAGCTCAATGGCACAACAGAAGGACATTGCGCCCGTGCTGATTTTCTAGAGCGCGCAGAGGCGATCGCTGTTTGCCAGTACTTGGCTCAGAAAAGCGCGGGACAGAATATTACTTTTCGTATACTCACTACGCGCGACGCGCCTGATCACAATGATTCGATGTTTATCACGACTGATCAGGCGATTGAGATACGCAATCGTAAAAAGGAGCGTCTTTGCATCTTTATTCCTTCAGATCTGGTGGATGCTGCCTATAGTTCGCTTGCTAACTCATTTGCCTTGATTGATGGGAGAAAACTACATACGGCCCTTTTGAAACGGATCATGAGACAGTTGCCCGATGTGGCACAGAGGGTGATCCGAGCGGTTTCGCGCGGAACCCTCCGGGCCAGTTATGAACAGCGCCTAGATTTCGCCATTACCGCTCTTGAGCTAGCGCGAGCTGGCGAACTCGCAAAGCTTGGGCTGGAACTGTGGCGTGTTGGGTTAACTGTTGATGCCAATCCTCACTTCGCTGATAGGCTGGAAGCTAATCGCCGTTGTACTATTGATCTATCGCGTCCAGCACGTATAAACGCTATGACTCGTGAACGTATTCAGAGCTTGCAGGTAGACAGGGCGACAGCTACTGCATTAGAGCGGTTCTTTCAGGGCAGATCGATGAACGATGTGCCAGCTTGGTCACGCGATCTCGCACTCCAGGAAACATTAACCTTTGACTGCTGGAAATTCCCTCAGTTGGATCAGAGCAATATTCGTTCAGTGAAGATACTGTCTTTCGTCAATGCCAGGGGAGAAGTGGAGAGATATTGCAAACTTGCTCAACCAGATGAGGCCAATGGTAGCCTGCTAGCGGCCTGTGGACCGAAAGGTTCGATGGTCGTGAGATGGAGCAGTGAGCCAGTGCAACCGGATAATTTGAGTAGCTGGAGTATCAGGATTATACCATCGGATACAGTGGATGAGTTGGATGAGGACAATGACTTTATTGAACCAAAGATACCGCGAGTTCCATCGAAGCGGCACAGCGTGACTATTAAACTTGATATTGAGGAAGAGGAGATTCCAACTTGCCCGATCTTTGGTCTCAGTACCGAGTTCTTTCTGGTGAAGGATATTGCTGCTGCTCCCTCCCCATTACATCGTGAGAGCCGGCGTACCGTCCCAACGATTGCGTATGGACGCCTGGAAATCGCCATGAATATGCGGGAAAAGGTGCTGGAAGAAGCTAAACCACAGTGGATTGACAAGGATATTGCCTATTTCAGCCTCTCTTTTCCCGGACGTGGTGCGCTGAATATCGGGTTAAGCAACGTTCTTCGAGAGCTTGAGAAGCAAATTCGAGACGAGTCGCGCAATGGTGGTTGCTATACCCTCTCGGTAGATGAGATTAGACCCGTCGATATTACAGCCTGCGTTCCTTATACGTTGCAATCTAGTTCACATGAATCGTGGTCAGCATTTTGGAAAACTCGCGAAGCGTTCTTCAATCGTCTGAGAAAAATGCCGCTGCGCGATCTTGTAGAGACGGCAGACTGGTCACCAGAACTGGCGGGAGCTGCGCTACGCTATGCGCAAGGCTACCGGGAACTAATTGATGCGCTTGTCACCAGGGGATGTACTCGTGAAGAGATGTTGGATGCACTTTCCGTTGATTCCCTGCTGGTTAAGGTGACAGGAAGAGGCAACAGGCAGGAAGAAGCCATTGTCATTTTACCAACTCATCCTATCAGAATAGCCTGGCTAGCAAACTATACACAACTGCTCAGAATATGGGAGGCAAAACTGCTCGAGTATTCTACACAGAAGCGTAAACGTGCTATCGATATGCGGGCGCTGCGCCTGTTGGAACCAACCAATGTGCCTGCCTTCGCGCATCACGCGGCTTCGGCTGAGGCATTTGTTTTCTTTCAGAATCTGCGTTTCTTTCATGGAGTTGCATTGCCAGCGGAAGTTGTTGATCCGCATCGTCGTTATAATGATCTCGCCTCTATTTTTGGTCTCGAGCACGATCAGGCTACGATGGGTGATATTCAACCAGAGCAACTCAAAGAACACCTTGCGCGCTTCAGGACATTACACACCTATACTGACACGCTTGTTACCACGCTAGTCAATCCTGATCGAGGCGCCTTTTTCGCGGCAGCGTTACAAAACTTACTCTCCGATATAGACTTTTTACAGGAGGGCAATACTGCAATCGCTTCTCATGAGAGCGAAGAAGGATTTAACATGCCATCTTTCCAGATTACAGCGTACCAGCAAGATGAGCATAAAAGGCCGCTCAAGGCTTTGGAGGAAGTCGGGAGGCGAATCGACCAGCAATATGTACGGGTAAGTGATTACTTCTTACCGAGCCTTTCAACGACTGTACGCCCGATGAGCCAACTAAAGGAGCAAGCGCCGCCGGAAGCACATATCGCGGTCGTGACTGATTTTACCCGGTCTGCCATTGTATATCGGCCAATTGCACAGGAGCCTATAAACGTTGCTACCAGTAATACGTTTTATGGCCTTATCACGCGCTTTATCTCGCAGTTCTCGGTAGACGAAAAGGGGTTACTCTGGCAGCATTCTATCATGCCAGAAAGCGCGAAGAAAACAGAACACCCCGCGGGAAATAGATATAGTGAAACGCTGATAGACCTGCACGATGCTTTTCTTGATGCAAGTGGCTATTTTGCTAGCCTGCACTCCGATATGCGACCATTACTAGAGGTGCGACTCGAAGCGCGACATCGCGACCTGTTAGAGCGTTTGCATACCAATACGAACTGGGTTATCACACTGGATCGTTTCTTCACTCTTGATTACTACGACTCACCAAACCAGCCGGGCCTCGGAGAAGTTGCTCGAAAATATGTGTTGGATTATTCGCCGGAAACCATTGAAGGTTTAGGGCATCGCATGATGGTAACTACAGCCTGGCATGAAGAAATCGAGACATTGCTGAGTCAGGCGATGAGAGAATTGGGCTTTGCCAGTGTAGATCAGAGCGTCAGTCACCTGCTACACTACCTGAAAACCATTTCGGGAAGGCTGGCGTTGCAGGCACTCGAATCTCCAAACAGCGCTGCAGCAGCAGTTGGGCTTGGTACTGTCGCGGTCTGGCTACAGAAAACAGGGCGCTTGAGGCAGGCCGTGCTTGTGCCAGTCGATATTTATCCACGTCTTTTCTCTCTTGAAGGTTCTGGAAGAGCTTTGAGAGGCGAGCGGCGCTGTGACCTGGTACTCATCTCCTTCAAACGAAACATTTTCCATGCGACTTTCATTGAGGTCAAGTGGCGCAAAGGGCAAACGCCTCTCTTACAAGAACTAGCGGAAGATATGATACTCCAGATGGACGGGTCAGCCCAGGCAATTCGCAGTCGCTTTTTTGATGAGGAACGCATTGATAGTGTACTACAACGTTCCTATCTCGCGAATATTATCAGATTCTATTTTGAGCGTTCGCGCCGCTATCAACTTTTTGATCCTTCGGCTGTGGCGACTTTCATTGAGCAACTCAGTAGACTGGAAAAATCTGGACTGGAATACCGACCCAGCTATGAAGGCTATGTTGTCAGCCTCGAAAGTGTCCAGCGTAAATCCTTAATGATAGATACGCAAACCGGGAAGGCAGTCATCAAGGTTCTTACCACGCAAGACCTTGAGGATGTCACATGGCTCTTACCTTTTCAGGCATCTTCCTTTGGTAGCGGGGATAGGGTCGCAGACCTTGAAGAAAAGTCACCATATGACGAATACACTGAGATTGATGATACATTATCTCCTGCTACATGGATACATGAGGAGAAGCTCGAATCTACTGAGTCAAAAGTTGACGATCAACCTGCTCAAGAAAACACACCAGTTGAACAAACGCTAACTGCTTCCGCCAAGGTTGTCGTATCATTAGGCGATGCTTCTGGCTCGCCAGTGGAATGGACACCCAGTACAGCGGGTAGCCCTCATCTTTTCATTGTGGGCATCCCTGGGCAAGGCAAATCATGGACGATCACACGCATTTTATGCGAACTTGGCAAACAAAAAGTGCCATCTTTAGTACTGGATTTTCATGGGCAGTATGCCGACCACAATGGACCGTTTGTGCGCTTGATTCACCCCTCAGTGATTGATGCTGCACAGGGCTTGCCCTTCTCACTCTTCGAATGCACACGAGAAAATGGGGTAGGTGGCTGGAAAGCGACCAGTTATGCATTGGCAGAAATTTTTGCTAATGTGACCGGTATGGGGCCAATGCAGCGTGATATTATCTATACTGCGATACAGGATGCCTATCGAGCGAATGGGTTTGAGGAAGATGATATACCAGATCCGGAGTACCCAACTTCTGAGGAAGTACTCAGACGTATCAGACAAGAGGAACAAGCACGTCATGTGAATAATGTTGCTGCCCGTTGTCGTCCTCTGCTTGAGATGGATCTTTTCCAACCTACGAAGAATGCGCCGGAAATGCTCTCCTCCATTCGCGGTGGAATAGTTATTGACCTGCACAACCTCTATGCCGAAGAACTCCAACTGGCTGCAGGGGCGTTTATACTACGCAAACTTTATAGGGATATGTTTACCAGGGGATATTCAGATCGTATTCGATTAGTTATAGTGCTGGATGAGGCGCACCGCCTAGCGCGAGATGTGACCTTACCTAAAATTATGAAGGAGAGTCGCAAGTTTGGGATAGCTGCGGTTGTAGCCAGCCAGGGCATCGGCGACTTCCATCAGGATATTCTAAGCAATGCGGGAACAAAAGTCATCTTCCGCATCAACTATCCTGACTCTAAGAAAGTTGCGGGCTTCATAAGAGAACGTCATGGCCAGGATATTGCTTCGCGAATTGAACAACTTTCAGTCGGAGCCGCTTATGTGCAGACGCCTGAAATGCTCTTTGGATCGGTTATTCATATGTATCCGTTAGAGTAATTATTCTGGGTGAAGAGAGAAGAACGATTAGTCGAGGGAAGGATTTTCTTGTCTTATTGGGGCTTGGTCATAAATCATCAAGCTTTTACTGTCTACTTCCTTCGTTACGTCGCATACTTCTACCGCTTGTACGTTTTCTATGCGATGTATCATCCTCTTCTCTGCCTCGCAGAGGCATCCCGCTTGGGGCTGTGGGTGGGGCGTCAAGTGGTTCATGGCGAAAAGCGTCCTATCCAGATCGGTTGTGAGTAACATGCTGCCCCCGCCCGCCATGTATATAACAAGGTGGCCAGGTTGCCTCAGCATCCGGGTTGTTTCGACGGCCCCATAGGGGATCGTCAAAGCCTTTTTGGATATCGATGAGAATGAGTGCTGCGTTTTGGGGCAAAGGTTTCATGAGCTCCTCCGTTGGTTTCAAGCTCGGTAATATTCCCCGGGACTATACGGCCACAATGTTCAAACGAGTGATTCATTGATTGAAAGCTAGTGAAACGTTACTAGCAAAGGCTGATGATCCGATACTTCTTCCTCCAGGACTTTGAAATCTTCTACGATCACTTCTGGAGAGACCAAAATATAGTCGGCGAATTTGTCCGGTTTTTTATAAAACTGGCTCCGCGTTGATGTGACTCTATACTCTTTGACGAGATTCCGCATTTCATGCTCTAACAGACCCAGACTTTGCGTGTCTGGTAGCAGATTGAAATCGCCACAGAGACTCTTTGCTCCGCCCATGCTCTCCAAGAATGTTTTTATTTTTCGCGACTGTTCAATTCTCTCAGGGCTATCTGTTTCCCCTTTCCCGTTCCAGAGTCCATGCAGGTTCACGGTCGTGAATTGCTTGCCATTTCGGCGAAACTGGACATATTGAAGATTTCTTCCTATCGTTGTATTATCTGTTCCCACCACACTATTTTTTGCCCTATACACGAAAAGATCACCCTCTGTCTCGACAAAAAGTGTTTTCTTGACAAACATCGCCAGACCAAACGATAAGGGATAATCCACAGGACTATGAATATCATAGTGATCTTGTGACGAATAGTAGTACCCATGAAATTCTGGCAAGCCTTGTTTCAGTTCCTGGTAGATATTCCCTCTTGCAGGGTAATCATTTGTAGGTTGTTGGAATCTTTCAAGCCCTATGACCTCTCCAGTGGAGATGCGACTCGATTGAGTGCTATACACTTCTTGAAAGCAGAAGATGTCGACCGTCTGCGCTTGTTTCTGCGCGTGTTCCAAGAGCGGTTGGTAGACTCTACCTCCCCAAATATTGACTGTTTCAAGCTTTAGACTGGCTGTCATGGCGGAGCCTCTTCTTTCTTGAGATGTCTCCTAACGAATTGACAGTGAACAGGTGATATATCTCGTTGAAGTCCGGCTAGAAATAACGAAGCCTGGCCTTACTAGCTGCTTGCGGGACTCCACTTATAGGTGCTTACCAGACAACATTTCTTTGTTTTCATTTTACCCTACTTTTTCCTGGAAGCGGAACAGGCGCATCACAACAGTAAACGATCACGGCTTCTCCCCTCCACTGAAATCCCAGAGGGCAGGGTAACATCGACCTGTCAGTAGATGCTCGAACGGCAAAAAAAGCGGCTCAGGCAAGGCATCCCAGCAGAACCAGTCTATGACTGACATTTCATGCCCTGTATGCATCGCGGGTTCGCCGGAGACATATCTCCCCGCCATCCAGATAGTGACATCATGCATTTCAGGCACTTCAAAAATGTCGTTGGTGATCGCGAGAAACGTGACATCGGTGATGATCACGCCGATCACTTCCTGCGTCTCACGGATGGCACATTCCCGTAGGGACTCTCTATATTCCAGGTGCCCGCCAACCGTTGACCATGTTCCGTCCTCATGCGCGCTCCTGCGCTTCATCAGCAGCACCTGGTCATCTTTCGTGATGAGGATGCCTATCCTAATTTGTGGTCGCTTCGGCATATGTGCACTTCCCTCCTGTCAATGGTCCTCCATGGAGATAGATTTCTCCCGGTGCTCATTTTTTCTCGCTCAGCCTTGCGTCTTTCACCACCAAAGTGGTGGCAGATTATGATTACCATTCATACCTGAAGTTGCCGCTGCCTTCCAACACATGCCAGAAGGAGCAGAGCCACTGCTACCATTCCATACACGAGCGGGATACGCATCGCAACCGCTGTACTGGTCGCCCCCATAAAATCCAGTACCGGGACATGACAAGCCAAACGATGCCCACGATTCTTGCCATGCCTGTCATGAGCAAGAGTGCAAACATTCCCAGCATCCATAAGCTAATGTCCGGTAAGAAGAGCAAGCCGACTACCCAGGACGCTCCTACCAGCTTTGGAATCCCAACGAAGAGTCCAATCGGCAGTGCTACTTCCCACAGCAACGGCAGGACAAGCCCCCGAAGCAGGCTGACTGGCGTCCGCTTGAGTGGTCGTTGCCACCTGCGCATCAACCTGATAAGAGACCACAGTGCAAGCAGTGATAGTACGAAGATCAACACATCGACAATCAGGACGATCGTGTTTAAACCGAGTCCAGAAGCATGTGGCTGCTGCCCCACAAGCAGATCGATAATCCCTGCGGGAATAGAGTACAGGTATGGCTGGGTGAGATCGGCCAGTTCGTTGTTCGCGTTTCTTAAGACCACCACGCCCCACTGACTCCGGGAAGAAGAGCCATATCCGCGTGAAAATTGGCGTCATCGCCGCTGTGAAAAAGAATCGACTCGTCATCAACCGGCAAGGTATACCAGCCCATCCCATACTGATTTGCCGAAGACTGCTGGATCACGACGGGGCGCACGTATTACTGACACTATATTCAAGATCAGCAGCATGCTTGAGGGCACGAAACTGCGATGTTTTGACGTTTCCCTCTGTCAACCCCATCCGTACAGCAGTTTCTCGTACTGAGAGACTGAGCAGAAAACGACAGGTCAGAACCTCTCGATCACGCTCAGGGAGTGCCTGGAGAATACGCTGCACGTGATCCGTTGAACTGCTGAACTCGAAAAGCTTGTCTTCATCTTCATTTTCAGCCGGACCCTCCCAACCAGCTTCTACCAGCGCATCTAACGAACTTGTCGCTGTACGATAGAAGGCCCGCCAGTAATCAGCGATCGTGTTGCGCGCGACTTTAAACAGCCAACTGCGTGTACTTTGTGGATTGCACGCATAATCGAGGCTACGAACGGCTTTGATAAAAATTTGTGATGTCAGATCCTCAGCTTCTTCTCGGTTTCCCACTTTGCTATACACGTAACGATAAATTGGGCCAAGGTTCTCTCGATACAACGATTGAAACGTCTGTTTATCCAGAGGAGCAAATTGTGCTGGTGAGGAGTGTTGCATAGATTCTTCTTCCTTAATACATTTCATCAAACGCTTCATTAGAGATATCATCAGAAATCCATGGTGTATCGCTATGGATTGTTTGGATCAATCAGTACCGGCACCAATTCTCCTTGCGTATAAAACGGACAGGAGTTCATGACCCATGTCCAATAAGGTATAGGTTCGTCTTGTGCGAGGATGAGTCCATCTGGCTGTGACGTAGTAGTTATCACGTGAAAAGCCAGCCGAAGTCTTTCCCGTTTCATGTCGAATTGATGTCACCACAGCGACAATTGGTCTTCCATGCCGTTTCAACCACTCGATTTTTCGTATCTGATAAGCAATGAACGCCATGATAAGTGCCAGAGTACCTACAACGATCACCATCCCAAAGAATACCGGTTGGTTCATAGACGCCTCTCCTCTCCTAATGACACTTGATGAGAGCCTTGACCTGGAACGCAACGATCGAGCCATGCGGTAAGAAAGCTGACCAGACACTTCACCTGATGCTAAAAATATACACATTATGAGTCGCTCATATCATCGGAAGAACTTCTGAATCTAGAGAGTCTTTTTAGGTAAGTATGGTTTGCAGGAATGCGAAGAAATGCCCATTCAGCCTGAAGGATGGCCTGAAAGGTTGGAGGATGCAGTGCGGATGTCAGGCCAATTTATGGCGGATGGCAAATGCCGCAGCGGCAGCGCGGTTCTCACTCGTGGTCTTGTTGAAGATGTGGGTGAGGTGATGGGCGATCGTTTTCTCGCTCAGCCTCAACTCCTCGGCGATCTCGCTGTTGGTCAGCCCTCGTGCCACCAGGCGTAATACTCCTACTTCTCGTGCTGTCAGTCCAGCGGGATAGGTGGGTGATGGAGTGGCCACTGTCATGGTTGGTGCTGAGACCATCTCTTGCTCTTGCAGAGTGAGGGCCTGCTCAAGTGTCATGGTGCGTCCCTGTGCCCATGCGGCAACAAAGACCTTCTCCCCAAGTTGGGAGCGGACGGCAGCGACCCTATGCTCATAGTCGGCGCGCTCGATAGGTGCAATGTGCATACCGACCGATTCACGTAGAACTTCTGCAGCACCCCAAAGCCGTGCCGCCCGGACAAACTCACCCTGCCTTGCTCCCATACTTGCCAATCCATCCAGGCAAGGGACTATCAGCCACATATTGTTCAAGTCCCTACCAATCGCCAGGCTCTCCTCGTAAAGGGCACAGGCTGCTGTATGATCGCCATGAACGCTGACCACCCGAGCTAGTAGAGAGAGTGACTCAGCAGTGCTATGCCGAGACCCTACCTCTCTGCTGAGTCGCACACTCTCTTCAAGCAGCGAACGCGCTGTAGCGATATCGCCTCGGTTAAATACTATCTGTCCACGGAGTGCGTTTGCAGAGGCGAGGCTATCCTTGTCACTTAATTCTTTGGCGATTGCCAGGCCCTCTTCCAGCAAGGAGTGTACCCTTACCTGGTCTCCCTGGGAAACAAAGAGTACTTTTGCCAGTTGGATAAGCGAAAAGGCAATGCCTCGCTTATGCTCGTTCTTCCTATGCAGTGTTAGACTCTCCTCTAACAAGTCACACGCCCTGGTATACTCCCCCTGGCCAATGTCAAATAGTGCTTGTTGGTAGAGCAACCAGGCGATGGAGTCAGTTTGACCTAGCTTTCTGGAGAATGCCAGAGCTTCTCCTATCAGAGAGCTTCCCGCTGCCAAATCACCTCTTTGATAGAGAGCAGACCCCAAGAGTTGGAGGGAGAATACTGTTCCCTCCTGATCTTCGAGTTCTCGGAACAATACAAGGCTTTCTCGAGCCAAAGCTTCCGTACAAGGATAATCGTTCTGGACAATGGCCAGATTCGCTGCTGCAATGA
>WNFX01000702.1_pt1 | contig 33451 bp, 32 predicted proteins | sample 5400111 | NCBI WGS metagenome assembly WNFX01 (sample SAMN13153363, study PRJNA577476) | soil metagenome | isolation source: 40 cm soil or saprolite under grassland replicate 1 | place: USA:California | collected 2016-06-15 | reverse complement strand
ATCGAGACCATCGCCGATCTCGTTGGGCATGCCAGCACAGCGGTAACCGAGGAGGTCTACCGGCACCAGCTCAAGCCGGTGATCACCAGAGGTGCCGAAACCATGAACACCATCTTCAACCAGCACAACCAAGCGAAGTCCGCGTGAGCCAGTGGCTCCCCGTTTGGCTCCCCAAGCCTCCGTAGAGATCAGAAAGGGACTTCGGAACGATCTCCGAAATCCCCTCTGAGCTGGAAGAACTTCCAGTCGGGGTGGCCGGATTTGAACCGGCGGCCTCTTCGTCCCGAACGAAGCGCGCTGCCAAGCTGCGCCACACCCCGGTGACCTGTGAGCGGTCGCGGCCCGGGTTCGCCCGGACCACCGAGAGTCTAGCGGACGGCGGCGGACTCCCGCGCCGCCCTCGCCCGCCCGGCGGCGACGGGTCAGCCGGGCCGGTGCCAGAGGTCAGCCACGCTGGGGCCACGGGCCGGCCACGTCGGTGCCACTGCCAGCCAGGAGCGCGCTGCAGTCAACCTTGGCCGGGAAGTCAGGCAGGCACCAAAGTCAGAAGCGTGGCCTCGGGCGGGCAGCAAAAACGGGCGGGCGCCCACGGCGACGTGCCGAGGCCGGCCGAGACGTGCAGCCAGGCGCGGCGGCCGTCGAGCGAGGGCTGCCCGGCCGCGGGATGCCGGTGCAGCCCGCTCACCCGGGCAGGCTCGATCCCGCAGTTGGTGACGAGCGCGCCGTACAGTGGCAGGCAGATCTGTCCGCCGTGGGTGTGGCCGGCGAACAGCAGGTCGTAACCGTCGGCAGCGAACCGGTCGAGTACCCGCGGCTCGGGAGAGTGCATGAGCCCGATCCGCAGGTCCGCCGCGGGATCGGTCGGCCCGGCGATGCGATCGTAACGGTCCCTGTGGATGTGCGAATCGTGCACACCCGCCACGTCGATGTCGAGCCCACCGGCCTTGACGCGGCCGCGGCTGTTGTTCAGGTCGAGCCAGCCCGCCGCGGTCATCCCGGCGCCAAGCTCCGCCCACGGCAGGTCGGGCACGTCGCGTGAATGATCGGTGGCGCTGGTCCGCCACAGGTACCGCGCGGGATTTTTGGGCAGCGGAGAATACAGGTCGTTGGAGCCGTAGACGAATACGCCCGGCCGGTCGAGCAGCGGACCGAGAGCCCCAAGAAAATACTGAACGGCATGCGCGTGTGCGATCGAGTCCCCCGTGTTCACCACCAGATCCGGGTCGAGGGCGTCGAGAGAGCGGATCCATTCGACGAGCTTGCGCCGCCGCGGCGTGAGGTGAGCGTCGGAGATGTGCAGCACGCGGATGGGCCGGGCGTCCTTGGCCAGGACGGGCACGCGCTGGTGGCGCAGCCGGAACATGTTGCGCTCGATGACGGACACGTAACCGAGGCCGGCCAGGCCTGCCGCGGCCGCGCCGAGCGGGATGAGGGCGGGTGCTCGCACTATCCAATGGTGCCATGCCGCGGCCGGTCACTCGTCGTTACAGTGAGGATCCGGTCAGCTACCGAACCGTTTTGCCGCTCAGGCCCGCGCCACGTGGCAGCCACGGCAGCCGCAGAAGCCTGGGCTGCTGCCGCCGCGCGCCGTCGGCGTGGCGGGACGTGCAGGATGGTGACCATGCCTGAACTCAAGGAGAAGCTGCGCGCAGACCTGGTCACCGCGATGAAGGCCCGTGACGGGGTGCGCACAAGGACGCTGCGGATGGCGCTCACCGCGATCACCAACGAGGAGGTGGCGGGCGCGACTGCTCGTGAGCTCTCCGACGCCGACATCGTCAAGGTGCTGGCCAGGGAAGCAAGGAAGCGCCGCGAGGCGGCGGAAGCCTTCGAGGCCGGCGACCGGCCCGAGCAGGCCGCAGCCGAGCGGGCCGAGGCCGAGGTGATCGCCACTTATCTGCCCGCTCAGCTCGCCGATGCGGAACTCGCCGATCTCGTGGCCGCCGCGATCGGCGAAACCGGCGCCGCGGGGCCGCGCGCCATGGGCCAGGTCATGAAGGTGGTCACGCCACGGGTGGCGGGCCGGGCAGACGGCGCCCGGGTCGCGGCCGAGGTCCGCCGCCAGCTCAGCGCCGCGGGCAGCCAGTAGCCGGATAGCCGCGTACATTTTGCTTGCCCCGGCGAGTCAAATGTACGCGGATCATGATTGAGCACGGGATCGGCGCCGGATCGAGCGTGATGCCACAGGAACGGCGAGCGCAGCGAAGCCAAGCGGCAGCACGATACCCGGCGGGCCGCCATGACCGCCTCCGCCGCCGTGGCCGCCGCCACCACCACCGCCGCTCGGCCGGGGCGAGGGCTTGGGCTTGGGCTTGGGTTTCGGCACGTACTGCCCGTTGCCCTTGCTGAAGAACTCGCTGTCCGGCGATAGCGGCGCGAAGTTCAGCGGCGGTTCCGCCAGCGCCGCGTGCTCGAAGGTCATCTGCCAGGTCTGGCCGGGCGCCATGCTGCCGTACATGAACCCGGGACAGCCGCCCCGATAGCAGGATCCCTCGCCTTGCATCGGGTGCTTGGTTGGGTTCTTCGGGTTGCCGACAACGACGGCGCCGAGAAGGTCGGGCGTGTAGCCGACGAACGCGGCGTTGTAGTAGTTGTCCGCGGTGCCGGTCTTGGACGCCGCGGGCCTGCCGATTCCATCGTTGGCCGCGGTGCCGAGGCCGGTCAGGTCGCCCTGCAGGATGTAGTTGGCCGCATCGGCGATGTCGGTGTCCAGCGCCCGGTGACACCGGGCGGACTCGACGGGCAGGTGACGCCCGTGCCTCTCGGTGATCGAGTTGACCGCGATGGGGTGGCAGTAGATGCCGCGGGCCGGCAGCGTGGCGTCGGCCGCCGCCACGTCAATCGGCGCGACGTTGTCCGCGCCAAGCGTGAACGACGGGTCGTTGTCCGCGCTGTAGGTGTGGTTCTCCTGCCGATCAGGCTTCAGCAGTGATCTGCCGTCCGGCCACGTCAGACCCATCTGGTCGGCGGCCTTGACCACATTGCACAGGCCGACCTTCTGCTCGAGACGGGCGAAGAAGGTGTTGATCGAGGCCGTTGTCCCCGTGTACAGCGTGTAGCTGCCACCGCGCTCGCTCTCGTCGTTGTGCACCTTCCAGACGCCAGGCTCGTAATTGGGCGCGGGCCCGACACCGGCTGGATGGCCTTTGCAGTTGGTGTAGCCGGTCACCGTCGTCTCGAACGGCACGGTCATCTGGAAGCCAAACGGGATGCCCTGCTGTAGCGCGGCAACCATCGTGTAGACCTTGCCCGTGGAGCCGATCTGCATCCCGTAGCTGCCGTTGTACTGCGGGCCGACCGCATAGTTGACCGTCGTCGCGTCGGGGTGCGAGCGGGTTGGCGAGCCATAGGCGCGGTTGATCGCGATGCCGCGGACCTTGCCGGTGCCCGGCTGGATGAGCACTTCGGTGTCGGCGTTGTGGCCGGGGTTGTAGAGGTGGTTGTTGGGCGGCATCTCGTAGTCCACGGCGTGCTGCGCGGCGACCTGATCCCGGCTGCTCAGGGTCGTGCGGACCTTTAGCCCGCCGATGCCGTTGAGCAGCTCGGCGGCCTTGTGGAAGGCGTGGTCGGTGGTGATGACCGCCTTGACGTAGTCGCAGAAGAACGGGGCGTAGCTCGCCGCGCAGCCGTTCGGCTCGGCGGAAGGCCGCAGCTTTATCGGCGTCTTCTCGGCGGCTGCGGCCTGTGCCGGTGAGATCCAGCCGAGCTGTTCCATCCGCGCGATCACGGTGTTGCGGCGCGCCAGCGCGGCGCCTGGGTAGCCGATCGGATCGAAGGCCGATGGGTTCTCCACGATGCCGGCGAGCAGCGCGGCCTGCGGCAAGGTCAGGTCCGCCGCCGTGGTGCTGAAATAGCGCTCGGCTGCCACCTGGACGCCATAGGCCTGCTGGCCGAAGTAGGCCGCGTTCAGGTAGGCGGCGAGGAGCTGGTCCTTGGTCATCTGGTGCTCGACCGCGACCGCGTAGCGCAGCTCACGTATCTTTCTGCCCACCGTGTCTGACGCCGCCGCCTGGGCCTGCTTCTTGTTCTTCGCGGTCAGGATGAGCACGTTCTTCACATACTGCTGCGCGATCGTGGACCCGCCCTGGACGCTCCCGCCGCGGATGTCTTGGACGGCGGCGCGCACGGTGCCCTTGAAGTCGATGCCGCCGTGCTGGTAGAAGCGCGAATCCTCGACGGACAGGATGGCCATGCGCATCACGGGCGCGATGTGGCTGAAGCTCACCGGCACCCGGTCGACGACCTGGTCGGACTGCCCGTACAGGTGGCCGAAGAAGTAGGCGAACGGGCGGCCCTTGTGGTCGAGCAGCACGGAGCGCTGCGGCAGCTGCGCGGGAAGGGCGGCGGACAGGTTCTGGAACTTGTTCGCCGCATCCCGTGCGGTGACGCCAACGCCGCCGACCACCGGCAGCAGGACCCCGGCGACGAGCAATCCTCCGACCGCCGACATCGTGATCAGCCTGGCGAGCGAGTTGGTCTTGCCGACAAAGCCTGTGGTCAGCACGCAACCAGGGTAGCCCGGCACCGCCGGCCCGGAGACAGCCTGGCTAGCACGGGGCGGCAAACGGCGCATATCACCATCTGCCATCGCTGTGCGTGACTAGTACATACCGGTTGCATGACCCAGGCGGGCTATCCGGGAAATGGGCCCATCGGGGTCTGGCCATGGCGAGCTGACTTCCGTAAGTTGTGCATCCGCAGCTAGAAATGCGGCCCGACGACCGCGCCCGTCGGCCAAGACCGCAAGTGAACGCCATCCAGCGTGACGCCCGTGACGGGTGTGACACCGAAGGAGTGGGGCCACATGTGGATCACGGACTGGACAGCACGCGCCGCGTGCAAGGGGAGTGATCCTGACGAGCTGTTCGTGCAGGGAGCGGCGCAGAACCGGGCGAAGCTGATCTGCCGTGGCTGCTCGGTACGGACCGAATGCCTTGCGGATGCGCTCGACAACCGCATCGAGTTCGGCGTGTGGGGGGGGATGACCGAACGGGAGCGGCGCGCGCTGTTGCGGCGTCGCCCGGACGTGACCTCGTGGCGTGAGCTGCTTGAGGACGCGCGCGCGCAGTACGAGCGCAACAACGAAGACGTGCTGACCAACGACGAGCGGGTTGCCAGCTAGCAGCGTCCGCTCGCATGGCCAGCTAACAGCGCAGTTAGCCGAAATACCCCCCGATGACCCGGAGGCCATCGAGGTCGTGGACGTCCTCGGGCAAGGCGGGCACTTCGATCGCCGGAACCGCGGGATGGGCGGAAGTGAAATGCTCGGCGAGCCTGCACTCGCGGGCCTGCAACTGCATCAGCTCCGCATGCAGCCGAAGCACCCCAGCGGCCAGCGGATAGCGCGAGTCGTCGAGGTTCTCCGCGGCTGCGAGGCTGCGTGCCGCGGACAGCCGATCCGCGGCCGGACGGTGGACCCGGTTGATGATCAGGCCGGCCAGCGGCATCCGCTCGTCCGCGAGCCGCTCGACGAAATATGAGGCTTCGCGCAGTGCGTCAGGCTCGGGCGCGGCGATGACAACAAAGGCCGTGCCCGGGGCCTGCAGCAGCTGGTACGTGCGTTCGGCGCGGTCGCGGAAACCGCCGAACATCGTGTCGAGCGCGGAAACGAAGGTCTGCACGTCTCTTAGCATCTGGCCGCCGAGCACCTTGGTCAGCACCCCGGTCACTATCCCGAACCCGGCGGACAGCATCTTCATGTACGCCCGGCCGCCTGCCCGCGCAGGGGCCATGAGCAGCCTGATCAGCCGGCCGTCAAGAAACCTGCCGAGCCGCTGCGGCGCGTCGAGGAAGTCCAGAGCGGACCGGCTCGGCGGGGTGTCCACGACGATCAGGTCCCATTCCTCGGCCCGGCGAAGCTGGCCGAGCTTTTCCATCGCCATGTACTCCTGCGTGCCGGCGAAGCTGGACGAAAGCGACTGGTAGAACGGGTTGGCCAGGATCTGCGCGGCCCGGCCCGGATCGGCGTGCGCCTCGACGATCTCGTCGAAGGTCCGCTTCATGTCCAGCATCATCGCGTGCAGGCTGCCGCCGGCACGGGAACCGGACCCGGCGTGGGAAGCGGCGCCCGCGCCGGCGACGACGCGCGGTGTGTTGTCGAGCGCGGTCAGGCCCATCGACTGTGCGAGCCGACGCGCCGGGTCCACGGTGAGCACGACGACGTTTCTGCCCTGCTCGGCGGCGCGCAGGCCGAGCGCCGCGGCCACTGTGGTCTTGCCGACCCCGCCCGACCCGCAGCAGACAATGATCCTGGTCCGTGGGTCGCCAATCAGCCGGTCGACGTCCAGCCGCGGCGCGGTGCGCAGCGTTGCCGTGGCCGTCATGCCGCACCTCGTTCGCGCAGCGTTGTTGCCAGCCTGTACAGCCCGCCCAGGTCGATCCCATCCGGAATGAGCGGAAGGTCGTAGCGCGGCTGCCTGGCCGCGGCCAGGCGCCGCCGTTCGCGGCGCTCCAAAGTCATCCGGCGGGCGTGGTCGGCAAGTTCGGCGGCAAGGTCGCGGGCAAGTTCGCGGTCCTCCTCGATCCCCGCGGCCTTGAGGCCAACGGAAAGCTCGTCGAGGTCCACGGCGCCGTCGGCGGCGCCGGCGAGCTCGGCGTGGCCAAGCAGCGGCGGCCGCACCATATTGATCATGATGCCTCCCACCTGCAAGCCGTGCTCACGCAGGTCGGCGATGCCGTCCAGGGTCTCCTGCACGGGCATCTCCTCGAGCAGTGTGACAACGTGCACCGCGGTCTGCGGTGAGCGGATCACCCTCTGCACCGCGTCGGCGTGGCTGCGGACCGGCCCAACCTTCGCGAGCCCCGCCACTTCGGCCGTGACGTTCAGGAAGCGGCCGATTCGCCCGGTGGGCGGCGCGTCCATCACGACCGCGTCATAGACATGCTTGCTCTTCGAGCCAGCGCTGCGCCGCCGGACGGCCTCGGTGGCCTTACCGGTCAGCAGCACGTCGCGCAGCCCGGGCGCGATCGTGGTCGCAAAGTCAACGACGCCAAGCCGGGTGAGCGCGCGGCCGGCCCGACGCAGGTTGTAGAACATCTCCAGGTATTCGAGCAGCGCCTCTTCCGGGTCCACGGCCAGCGCGTATACGTCGCCGCCCGGGCACCCAGGCGATCCAGGCGCCACCGCTACCTTGCGCTCGCCGTACAGCAGCGGCGGGCGGTCGAAGAGCTGCGCGATGCCCTGCCGCCCCTCCACCTCCATGAGCAGGACCTTGCGGCCGCGCGACGCCAGCGCCAGAGCGAGTGCCCCGGCGACCGTGGTCTTGCCCGTTCCGCCCTTGCCGGTGACGACGTGCAGGTGTACGCCGTCCCAGTCGGTGTCTCTGGCGCTCACCCCAGGAAGGCTATCGCCGCCCACGAACCGAACCGCACAGCGCGCACGGTGCCGCCCATCGCGCGATGCACCCGATAGCCGGCTGGTGCCGCAGCCAGAGGTCATTAGGCTGGAGGGAAAGCAAACCCGCGGAACGGCTGTCAGCCGTGCGGCTAAGGGGCAGCGGTGCGGGCGTCGGGTGCCGGGCCTTCCGTGTCACCCACGAAACGAGGTGTCGACCGTGATAGCAGCAATAGTGGTCGTGCTTGTCGTGCTGGCGGTGCTGGGCGTGATAACGCTTTCCCGGTCCGTCCGCGTAATACAGCAGTACGAGAAGGGGATCGTGTTCCGTTGGGGCCGTGTCGTGGCGCCGCCCCGCGGTCCCGGCCTCACCGTCATCAGGCCCGTCGGCGACCGGCTGCAGAAGGTCAACATGCAGATCATCGCCATGGCCGTGCCCGCGCAGGAGGGAATCACCAGGGACAACGTGACCGTCCGGGTCGACGCGGTCGTCTACTTCCGCGTGGTCGATCCGGTCAAGGCGGTAGTGAACGTGCAGAACTACATGTTCGCGGTCTCACAGCAGGCGCAGACTTCGCTGCGGTCGATCATCGGCCGTTCCGACATGGATCAGTTGCTGACCGAGCGGGATACCGTCAACAAGGAACTGCGCCTGACCATCGACGAGCCGACCGAGGGCCCATGGGGCATCCGGGTGGAACGCGTCGAGATCAAGGACGTGTCGCTGCCCGAGTCGATGAAGCGCTCCATGTCGCGGCAGGCAGAGGCGGAGCGCGAGCGGCGCGCGCGGATCATCACCGCGGACGGCGAGTTCCAGGCCTCCAAGCGGCTCGCCGCCGCGGCCAACGTGATGGCGCGTGACCCCGCCGCGCTGCAGCTTCGGCTGCTGCAGACGGTGGTGGAGGTCGCGGCGGAGAAGAACAGCACGCTGGTGATGCCGATCCCGGTCGAGATCATGCGGTTCTTCGACAAGGTTGCGCCGCCCTCGTCTGCACCTGCCGCTGCGGAACGCCCGTCCGGCGACAGCGAAACAGAGGCCATCGAGCCCTTCGACACGGGAGACGCGGAGGTCGCCGCCGCCGAGGCGGCAATAGAGCGCACGGGCGCCGGCGCGCTTGGCGCGGTGCCCGTCCCCCCGGTGCCCGAGATCGGTGCCCCACCGGTCGCGGAGCCCGCTCAGGCCAGCCCAGCACAGAGCGGCCAAACACAGAGCGGCCCACAGAGCGGCCCAACAGAGACCGGCCCAACACAGAGCGGCCCGACACAGACCGGCTAGCCAGCCAGGCTCTCAGCGCGGCCGTTATGGTTAGCCGCATGCAAAAGTGGGAGTACGCAACCGTCCCACTGCTCGTACACGCGACGAAGCAGATCCTGGACAACTGGGGCGAGGACGGCTGGGAGCTTGTCACGGTGATCCCGGGCCCGAACATGGAGCAACTGGTCGCCTACATGAAGCGGGCCAAACAATGACCTCGCCAGACCAGCGCCTCGCAGAGCTTGGCCTGACGCTGCCCGAGGTGGTGCCCCCCGTGGCGGCGTATGTGCCTGCCGTCCGGACGGGACGCTATGTATACGTGTCTGGCCAGGTGCCGATAGTGGACGGCAAGCTTGCCGCGACGGGCAAGGTCGGCGGCGAGGTCGGCGCGGCGCAGGCGAAGGAGCTTGCGCGCATCTGCGGGCTGAACGCGCTCGCCGCGGCGGCGTCGCTGACCGGCGGCCTGTCGGCCATCACGCGGATGGTGAAGCTGACCGGGTTCGTCGCGAGCGCGCCAGGTTTCACGGACCAGCCGCAGGTCATCAACGGGGCAAGCGAGCTGCTCCTGGAGGTGTTCGGCGACGCGGGCAGGCACGCGCGCAGCGCGGTGGGCGTCGCGGAACTGCCGCTCGGCGCCCCTGTCGAGGTGGAGCTCATCGTCGAGGTCGCGGACTAGGGTGTGGGCGAGCGGCCAGCCGAGCAGCCAGCGACGCCGCACGGCGCGAGCCGCGCGATCCGGCTTCCTGACCGGTTCGTCCCGCGAGTCCGCGGCGTGCTGGCCGGCGTGGCGCCGCCTACCGCGGCAAAGGACGCGGCGACCGTGGTGCTGCTGCGCCCGGCGATGGCGGGACCCAGCGCGGGCGGCGGCTTCCACGTCTACCTGCTGCGGCGCACACGGTCGATGGCGTTCGCACCCGGCGCGCACGTGTTCCCCGGCGGGTCGGTCGACCCGCGTGACGGACAGGCCGAGCTGGCCTGGGCGGGACCTGACCCCGTGGCGTGGGGAAGGATCCTGCAAGGGGGGCGGCGCGGTTCGGGGGGATCCCGGGGGGCCGTCCCCCCGGGGCGGCACAGCGGCGCCGCTGTGCTGGCGCGCGCGCTGATCTGCGCCGCCGTGCGCGAGACCTTCGAGGAGTCCGGTGTGCTGCTCGCCGGGCCAGCGCCTGACACCGTCGTGGCCGACACAACCGGTGAGGACTGGGAAGCCGACCGGCGCTCGCTCGTCGACCACTCGCTGTCGCTCGCGGGCCTGCTGCAGCGCCGCGGCTTGGTGCTGCGCTCGGACCTGCTCAGGCCGTGGGCGCGATGGGTCACGCCGGATTTGGAAAGCCGCAGGTTCGATACGCGCTTCTTCGCTGCGGAGCTGCCCGCCGGCCAGCGCGCGAGGGACGTCGGCGGGGAAGCCGACGAGGTGGCGTGGCTCGCGCCGGCGGCGGCGATCGCCGCGGCACGTCGCGGCGAGGTGTCGCTCCTGCCCCCGACGGCCGTCACCCTTGCCGAGCTGGCCCGGCACGAAACAGCCGCCGCCGTGCTTGCCGATCGCCGGGACATGACCCCGAGGCGGCCGCAGATCTCGCTGGCGGACGGCGCCGCGTGGCTCACCATCCCGGTCGGCCTGGAGTACCCGCTGTGACCGGCGGCGCCGCGTCGGCGGGCATCGACGGGTCGGGCACCGCGCGGGCGCGTTGCCTGCTTGCCCCGAACCCGTCGCCGATGACGCTCGACGGCACGAACACGTGGGTGATCGGCGAGCCAGACGCCGAGACCGTCGTGGTGATCGACCCGGGCCCTGACGACGAGGCGCACGCGCAGCGAGTCGCCGGGCACATCGCGGCGCAAGATCGCCGGGTGGGGCTGATCCTGCTGACCCATGGGCATCGCGACCATTCCGGTGGCGCCCGGCGGCTGGCGGAGCTGACCAGCGCAGCCGTTCGGGCCCTTGATCCGGCGCACCGGCTCGGCGGGGAAGGGCTTACCGATCGGGATGTGATTACGGCGGGTGGGTGTGAGCTGCGGGTCGTCGCAAGCCCTGGCCATTCTGCGGACTCCCTGTGCTTCCTGCTGCCGGCCGATGAGGCGCTGCTGACCGGCGACACCGTGCTGGGCCGCGGCACCGCGCTGATCGCGCGCGACGGAAATCTCGGCGACTACCTCGCTTCGCTTGACGCGCTGCGCGCGCTTGCCGCCGCCGCGCCGGTCGGTGTGCTGATGCCGGGCCATGGGCCGTTGCTTCATGATCCAGCCGCGACCCTCGACTACTACATCGCCCACCGCGCAGAGCGGCTCGCCGAGGTCACGGCGGCGCTGGAGGCTGGGGACCGGACAGTCGGCCAGATCGTGGCGCGGGTGTATTCGGGGGTCGATCCCGCGGTGCGCCCGTTCGCCGCGTGGTCGGTGCGCGCGCAACTTGATTACCTGGCCTCCCGCGGCGCGCTGCCGCCAGGCGTCACGCTCTAGCCGGGACGGCGCCGGATGTGGCGCGGGCGCTCAGTGGGCGCGCTTGCGCAGGCGTTCCTGGTCCATGATCAGCACCGATTTGGCCGACACCTGCAGCCAGCCCCGCCCGGCGAAGTCGGCGAGCGCCTTGTTCACCGTCTCCCGCGACGCGCCGACGAGCTGGGCAAGTTCCTCCTGCGTCAGGTCATGGTGCAGGTCGATCCCGTCGCCGCTTGGCTGCCCGAAGCGGTCTGCCAGATCGAGCAGCGCCCGCGCCACCCGGCCAGGCACGTCGGTGAAGACCAGGTCGGCCATGACATCGTTGGCCCTGCGCAGGCGCTGAGCCAGGGCGCGCAGCAGATGCATCGCCACTTCCGGACGGCCGGTGAGCCAGGGCCGCAGCGCGTCGTGAGCCATCGCGGCGAGCCGTGTGTCGGTCAGCGCCGTGGCGCTCGCCGTTCTGGGCCGTGGGTCGAAGAGCGACAGCTCGCCGAACATGTCGCCGGGGCCAAGCACGCTGAGCAAGTTCTCCCTGCCGTCCGGCGCCGCCCGGGTGAGTTTGATCTTGCCGTCCAGTATTACGTACAGGCGGTCCCCGGGATCCCCTTCGGCGAACAACCGCTTACCACGCGTGAGTTCGACCTCCGCGACGCGAGCGCGCAACGCTGCCGACGCTCCGTCGTCGAGCGCCTCGAAGAGCGGCGCCCGGCTCAGCACGTCATCGGCCTGATCCACCGGTGCCTCCTTGCTATTGCTGTCCACCAGTGTCGCTCATTTCCTGCGCCTGTGGCGCGGTCCATTCAGCGCGCCGCCGACAGTCACTGAGTTAACTTTTTTGATTACACACAGTGAGATCGTGGAATGATTGATCATGCGCCCCGTGCTGTTGGGGCTATGACCGGAGGTGACACGATGCGCACGGGGGCTAGCGAGGGGTGGCAGCAGCCACGGCAGCCTGGCCGGCCGTCCTGGTGGCTGCTTGCCGTGGCGCTTGTCGTTGGGCTGCAAACGGCGATGCCGGGCACGGCCGCGTTGGCCGCCGCGCCGGTTCCGCCCGGAAGCATCGCCGCCGCGCGTCACCTCGTCGCGCAGCGAGCGGCGGCCGCTGGCCGGGCAGCCAACCGCCTGGCTGCCGCGCAGGCGCGGCTGGGTCAGCTCGAGGCGCGAGCGGAAATGCTTGTCGAACGGTACGACGGAGCTGTTGTGGCGCTGCGCGGCGCCACCCGTTCCTATCGAGCGGCGCAGGCCAGGTACACCGCCGCAGTGCAGGCGCAGGCCACGCGCCGCCGCGCGGTCGGACAGCTTGCGAGCGAGGCGTATCAAACCGATGGCGCGTTCGGGTCGATGACGCAGATGATGGGCGGCACGGGAGGGCCGCAGGGATACTTCGACCGCGCGGGCACGCTGCGCCTGCTTGGCGAGCACAACGCCGACCTTTTCGCGGGCGCCGCCGCGTCGAGCATGGTGGCCGAGGTCTTCCGCGGCCAGGCCCATGTCGCGCTCCAGGCCAGGCAAGCGGCAGCGAGCCGAGCCGCTGCGCTGAAGCAGGCCGCGCAGGCCGCGGTCGCTGTTCAGCGCACCGTGCTTTCGACCGCCAAACAGACCCGCGGCACGTTGGTGCGCGGGCTCGCCGCCGCGCGAGCTCGGGTGAACGCTCTGGAGATCGCCGCCGCCCGCGCCGCCGCCGAGCGAGCCGCCGCGGCTCGTGCCGCTGCTGCCCGGCCCGCGGCGGCTGCGGCGGCCGCCCGGGCGGGTGTCGCTTCGGGTGCTGGCGCTGCCGCGCCAGCCTGGGCCTACCCGGACGGCGCCCCGGCGAGCGCCGGGGACATCGCCGCCGACTGGGCGCTTCGCCAGCTCGGCAAGCCGTACGTGTGGGCCGCCGCAGGCCCGTACTCGTTCGACTGCTCCGGCCTGACCATGCGCGCCTGGGAGCAGGCGGGAGTCCAGCTCGATCACTGGACGGGCACGCAATGGACGTCCGGCCCGCACATTCCCATCGGCCAGCTACGCCGGGGTGATCTGGTGTTCTTCGCCAATAACACCGCCGACCCCGCCACGATCCACCACGTCGGCATTTACATTGGCCACGGCATGATGGTGGACGCCCCTTACACGGGGGTGAATGTCCGGATCGACACCATCGACGAGCCGGGACTGATTGGCGCCACCCGGCCAGCGTGAACCTTTGCCGGCTTGAATGTCCGGCTAGCGGTCGCGCCTTTGTACTCCAGAATGTCGTTACTGGCCGGTATTTCAGGGGCCGGCGCAACACTCTGGAGTACAAAGCCGTCGTAGCGGGTACACGCCGGGCCGCGGACGCCGGGCTTGTGCGCCTCGACGCCCGGCCCGGCCCGGCCGCAATCCAAGGTGCCTGTGATGCCCACGGGGTGGCGGCTGGTCCCCGGATATGACGACTATGGTCATGGTTGCGGACGCTGTTGCTGGTTAGGCTGCGTGCCGTGGCATCGCTGGAGTCTCATCCCGTCCTTGACGCCCGGAGGTTTGGCCGCACTCCTGTCGGGTTCATCGCCGCGCTCGCCGCCGTCAGCTTGTTCGCCCTCGCCGCGTTGGTGATCGCCGTGCTTTCTGGCCCGGTGCCGACTCTGCTCAGCTTGGTACTCGCGGTGCTGCCGGTGCCGGCGGTGATCGCCTGCGTGCTCTATCTCGATCGGCTGGAGCCCGAACCGCACGGGCTGCTCGCGCTCGTCTTCGGCGCGGGCGCGGGCGCGGCCGCGCTCATTGCGCTCGCGGGCGACCAGCTCGGCTGGTCCTCGATCACCACCCCCGAGCTTGGGCCGCACGTGGGCCTGGTCGGCATCACGCTCGGCGCGGCGATTCTCGGCGCGGCGGTGGCCGAGTCGGTCAAGGGCGCCGTGCTGATCGGGCTGCTGTGGTTTCGCCGCCAGGAACTCGACGGCGCCCACGACGGCGTTGTGTATGCGAGCATGGTCGGCCTGGGTTTCGCACTGATCGCAAACCTGCATTCCTACTTGCAGGCCAAGCCGGCCGGGGCCGGCGCCCTCGCCTCAGCGTTCGTGTTGCGCGGAATTCTGTCTCCGCTGTGGGACCCGCTGTTCTCCTCGATGATCGGCGTCGGCATCACCTTCGCCGCGATGCGTCGTGGCACCGGCGGGTTGTGGGCCGTCGCCCTCGGCTGGGTCACCGCCGTTGCCCTGCGCGCGATATGGGATGACTCCATTGCGGCCGGCCCGGCTGAAGTCGCGGTGGCCTACGCGATCCTGCTCTGCGCGCTCGCCGCGTTGCTCGCGGCCGTCGCCTTCGACCGGCGGCGCATCGTCCACCTGATCACCCGCTACCTCCCGGCGTACGAGCGCTCGGGCGTGGTGACGGCAGCCGACGTTGAAATGCTCGCCACCATGCACGGGCGCCGCCACGCGCGGCAGTGGGCACGCCTGCATGGCGGCGGGCGAAACGTCCGCGCCATGGCCGACTACCAGCTCGCGGCCACCGAACTCGTCCTGGCCTGCAACCGGGCCGACCGCGACCTGATGGATCCGGCCAAGTTCGCCGCCCGCTGCGAGGACTCATTGGCCCTGATGCGCGCGTCCACGTCGATCTTCCAGGGCCGCCTGCCTGACCCGCCGCAGCCGCCATGGACGGTGCCCGGCGCGCCATCTGCCTTTGGGCCTAAAAAGCCGCCGTCCGGGCAGTTGCCGACCGGGTCGGCACCGCCCATCTCGTAGCGACAGGTGGCTGGTCAGCGTCACGCCAGCGCAGCCGTTCAGGAAAATTATCCCGAACGGCTGCCGCACGCTGTCACGGGCCCGCTTGGCGCTACGCCGCGCGGCCGAATCCGCGCCGTGGCGTAGGTTCGAGCCGCATGGACGGAATCCTCGCCACGGCTCGCACGGCCGTCGTGATATTCGCGGGCACAAATGTCGACGACCTCGTCGTCGTGACGGTGCTCTTTCTGTCTGCCCAGGCCGGCGGGCGGCCCAGGGCGTGGCAGATCTGGGCCGGGCAGTACGCGGGGATCGCCGCGCTTGTCGCCGTCTCGGTGGCCGCGGCGCTTGGTCTGCTCATCGTTCCCGGCAGTTGGGTGGGCCTGCTCGGGGTCGTCCCGCTGGCGCTCGGCGCGCGCCGGCTCGTCGCCGCGGCCACCGGGCGCGATCCCAGAACCGGCGCCGCGCGCGCGGCGGCGACCGGGCTGGCGTCGGTGGCGGGGTTGACCATCGCCAACGGAGGCGACAACATCGCCGTCTACGTCCCGGTCTTCCGCACCATTGGCGGGCCGGCGACGCTGCTCACTCTCGCTTTGTTCGCGGGCTGCGTCGCCTTGTGGTGCCTGGCCGGATCCTGGCTCGGCTCGCACAAGAAGCTGGTCGAGATCATCGAACGTTACGGTGTGTGGATCGTGCCTGCCGTCTACATCCTCATCGGCGTTGCGATCATCATCAGCTCAGGCATCATTGGCCGCCTTCAGTCGTTTGCGTGACGCGTCGATCTCAGCCTCCGCCGCGTCACGGCCCACCCACTCGGCGCCCTCAACCAGCTTGCCGGGCTCAAGCGCCTTGTAAACGGCGAAGAAGTGCTGGATCTCCAGGCGATCAAACTCGGCCACGTCGAGTATGTCGCGCAGATGGCCGACGCGCGGGTCCCTAGCGGGCACGCAGAGCACCTTGTCATCGCCGCCGTGCTCATCGCGCATCCGGTACATGCCGATGGCTCGGCAGAGGATCACGCAGCCGGGGAACGTGGGCTCCTGCAACAGCACGAGGGCGTCCAGCGGATCACCGTCGTCGGCGAGCGTTCCCTCGATGAAGCCGTAGTCGGCCGGGTACCTGGTCGACGTGAACAACATGCGATCCAGCCGGATGCGGCCGGTCTCGTGATCCATCTCGTACTTGTTCCGCTGTCCCTGCGGTATCTCGATGATGACGTCAAATTCCACGACGGCACTCCTGGTGTTCCGCGGCTGCTCTTAAATGATTGACTCTGGTGCCGGGCTGCGCGCAGTTGTTCGCTCGCCTAACCGTGTCTAGGATCCCGCATCTGACCGGGAGGTATTCCGCCATGAGCCGCCAGCGTGCCATGACGCTGGTCACGCTGGCATTGCTCAACGTGTTCACGATCGCGGCGGGCGCGACAACCGCAGACCTGCTGCGGGCGCGCGAGGCCCTGCTGGCCGCGCCGCGAGTTGCCGCCCGCCCGCTCGTGCGGGCAGGCTCGGTGCTCGCGCCCGGCGGGCCGGCTGGCCCGCTGCCAACTCGTGCGGGCCTTTCTGCGGCGCTGTCCCGGCTGCTCTCGTTGCCGGCGCTCGGTCCCGACGTCGGCGCGGTCGTCACCGACCCGGCCACGGGGCAGGTGCTGTTCAGCCGCGCGGGCACGTCCCTGCTGACCCCGGCTTCAACGACCAAGCTCGCGACGTCCGTCGCGGCTCTGACGGTCCTTGGGCCAGGTGCCCGCTTCACGACCCGGGTCGTTGCGGCGTCGTCTCCTCGCGCCATCGTGCTGGTCGGCGGCGGCGATCCAACGCTCGCCGCAGGCTACCCTCCCGCCGCGGACTATCCGAGGCCTGCCACCCTGGTGGCGCTCGCCGCGGCGACGGCGCGCGCGTTGCGCTCCCGACACATCACCCGGGTTCGTGTCGGCTACGACAGCTCGCTCTACTCCGGGCCTCGCATGGCGCCGGGCTGGAAGCCGAGCTACATCAGCACTGGAGATGTGACGCCGGTCAGCGCCCTTGAGGTGGATCAAGGACGGCTGACCGCCCGCGGTTCGCCGCAGGACGCCGACGACCCGTCGAACCTCCGGCCGCGTTCGGCGGACTCGGCAGCCGACGCTGCCCGCGCCTTCGTGTCCTTTCTTGCCGCCCGCGGTATCAACGTGACGGGCCGGCCACGGCCGCAGCGCGCACCGCCAGGTGCGGTCGAGCTCGCCGAGGTGCAGTCGCCGCCGCTCGCCGAGGTCGTTGAATGGATGCTCAACGAAAGCAACAACGACATCGCAGAGGGCGTGGCACGGCACGTGGCGATAGCGACGGGACGCCCTGCCACGTTCAGTGGCGGCGCCGTGGCGGTGCGGGCGACGCTGCGCAGGCTAGGCGTGGTCGGCGGCATCGAGACCGTGGACGGCAGCGGGCTGTCTACCGACGACCGGATCGCTCCTGTCGCACTGGCGCGGCTGGTGTCGCTGGCCACATCGCCGCGCTACCCGCAGCTGCGGCCGGTGATCACCGGACTTCCTGTGGCAGGCTTTTCCGGCACGTTGTCGGTGGCGGAGAACAGGTTCGTGACAAAGCCGAGTTCCTGGGCGGACGGCCTCGTCCGCGCCAAGACCGGCACGTTGGATAACGTGCGGGCGCTTGCCGGCCTGGTCATCGACAAGGACCGGCGGTTGCTTTCCTTCGCCTTCATGGTGGATCGCGTGCCAACAGCGACGATGACCCTTTCCGAGAGCGTCCTGGACAGGCTGGCCGCTGCGCTCGCGCGCTGCGGTTGCCGCTGAAGATCGGCACGATGCTTCGTGATCATGAAATGGGTGGGCGGGCTCGGATGGCACATCCCTCGCACCACGTACGGTGGAGGTGTGAGCAGCGGGCAGATGATCGACTGGGACATGGCCGTCACCACCGGTGTTCGGTGGGCGAGGCCGGGACCACAGGTAAGCCTGGCCGAGGCGCGGCGCACCGTGGCTGAGCTCCGCGAGTTCGCCGCTGCCGTACAGGGGCCGGTGCGCCAAGTCACCGGCCTGGTCAGCCCGGAAACCGCGGGGCGGATCGCCGTAGTGGACAGGCCCGGCTGGATCCGCGCGAACGTCGACGGCTTCCGCGTTGTGCTGGAGCCACTCACGCAGCAGTTGCGGGAGCGGGCTGGCGCCTGGCCGGCTGCAGGCTCGCTGCTCGGCTCGGTCGGCTCGCGGATGACCGGGATGCAGATGGGGCTGATCCTCGCGTACCTGGCGAGCCGGGTGCTTGGCCAGTACGAGCTTTTCCTGCCGCCCGACGGCAGGCACCGGCCCGGCGGCGCGGCGGACAGCGGGTCGTTCGGCACCTCGGACGGCGGGTCGTTCGGCGCGTCGGACGGCGGTTCGTTCGGTCGGCTGACCCTGGTCGCGCCGAACATCGTCATGGTGGAACGCGAACTCGGGGTGAAGAGCCGCGATTTCCGGCTGTGGGTGTGCCTGCACGAAGAAGCCCACCGGACGCAGTTCACCGCGGTGCCCTGGCTGCGTGGTTATGTGCAGGGGCAGATCTCCGATTTCCTGCTCGCCTCCGACCTCGATCCGGCCGCGCTCTTCGAGCGGCTGCGCGCGACGGCTGAGGTGGTCTCTGGCATCGTCCGTGGTGGTTCTGACGGCTCGGAGAGCCTCATCGAGGCGATACAGAACCCGCGCCAGCGCGCCGTACTCGACCGGCTTACCGCGGTGATGACCCTGGTCGAGGGGCACGGTGACTATGTGATGGATGCCGCGGGCCCGCAGATCGTTCCTTCGGCTGAGGAGATCAGGGCGCGGTTTGCGGCCAGGCGGCGCTCCGTCGGCCGTTTCGAGCAGGCGTTCAGGCGCCTGCTCGGTATCGACCTGAAGCTGAAGCAGTACGCGCAGGGAGCGCATTTCGTGCGGGCTGTGGTCAGCGACGTTGGCATGACCGGCTTCAACAAGGTGTGGACCTCGCCGGACACCCTGCCGAGCAGGTCGGAGATCGTGGACCCGAAGTCGTGGGTGAACCGCGTCATCGGCCCGGATGCCTCGGCCGCGGGGCTGAATGGGTCCGCGGGGCCGAATGGGTCCGCAGGGCCGGGTGGTCCAGGGCCGGGTGGTCCAGGGCCGGCGGGGCCTGCGGGGCGGCATGGACCGCCTGCCGGACCGGGCTGAGGTAGCCGTGGGGCCGCATCCAGCGGTTGCCACAGTCCGGCGTGCCGTGTGGGATGCCGTCAGCGACATCGGGGCCGGCCGGCTCGTGCTCGCCGGATGCTCGGGCGGACCCGATTCGCTCGCGCTGGCAGCGGCGCTGGCATTCGTCGGGCCGCGCCTGGGGCTGCGGGTGGGCGCTGTCACCGTTGACCATGGGCTGCAACAGGACTCGGCGCAGCGAGCCAAGCACGTCGCCGTGACCTTGTCCGGGTTCGGCCTTGATCCGGTTGAGTGTGTGCGCGTGCAGGTCGGCACGTCGGGCGGACCCGAGGCGGCCGCGCGTGAGGCGCGGTACGCAGGGCTCGCGCGGGCGGCGGATCGCTGCGATGCGACGGCGGTGCTGCTCGGTCACACCCTCGACGATCAGGCGGAGACGGTGCTGCTCGGGCTGGCCCGCGGCTCGGGTGGGCGTTCACTCGCGGGCATGGCTGCGAGGGCGGGCCGTTACCGTAGGCCGCTGCTTGGCGTCCGGCGAAGCGTCACCGCCGCCGCGTGCGCCGCGCTCAACCTGGCGCCCTGGAACGACCCGCACAACCGCGACCCCGCGTTTACCAGGGCGCGGGTGCGGCACGACGCGCTTCCCGCGCTGGAGCAGGCGCTCGGACCTGGTGTGGCGGCCGCGCTCGCGCGGACGGCGGTGCAGCTTCGTGCCGACGATGAGGCCCTGACCGGTTGGGCGGAAAAGGAGGCAGAACGGCTTCGCGGCAATGACGCAAGCCTGGATTGCGCCGCGCTCGCAGCGCTGCCCTCGGCGGTGCGGTCGCGCGTGCTGCACGGCGCCGCGATCGCGGCTGGCTGCCCGGCGGGGGCGCTCAGCGCGCAGCATGTCCACCAGATGGACCTGCTGCTGACGAGCTGGCATGGCCAGCGCTGGATTGATCTGCCTGGCGGCGTTCGGGCGCGGCGCCGGTGTGGAAGGCTGCTGCTCACCAGGCAGGACGAGGACGCACAGCAGCCAATTCGCCGTTGGGAGGGAACGGGTGGACGCGAGCGATATGGGTGCCGATCTGAAGGAGGTGCTCATCACTCCTGAGCGCCTGCAGGAGCGGGTGGCTCAGCTCGCCGCTCAGATAGACGCCGACTACGCCGGAAGAGACCTGCTTCTTGTCGGTGTGCTCAAGGGAGCGGTCATGGTGCTTGCCGACCTTGCCCGGGCCATGCACCTGCCGGTTGAGATGGATTGGATGGCGGTGTCCTCGTATGGCTCGGGAACAAAATCCTCAGGCGTGGTGCGCATACTCAAGGACCTGGACAACGACATCACAGGGCGGCATGTGCTTGTCGTCGAGGACATCGTTGACTCGGGCCTGACGCTGTCCTGGCTGGTTGGCAACCTGAGGTCGCGCAACCCGGCTTCGGTGCGGGTCTGCGTGCTGCTGCGCAAGCCCGAAGCCGCGCGGATGGACATCGAGGTGGCCTACACGGGCTTCGAGATCGGCAACGAGTTCGTGATCGGTTACGGTCTCGACTATGCGCAGCGCTACCGCAACCTGCCCTTCATTGGTACCTTGGCGCCGCACGTCTACGGTGGGTGAGGGTCGGAGCTTTGCAGCAGCACCCGCCCGCCGCGGGCTTCGGGGCGGCAGCCCGCCACGGGCCGGTGGCGGCCGCAAGGCGCGGGCCGGCGGGAACAGAACGCGCGAGACCTGACGTTCTTGTTGAGAACAAGAGCTTTGCGTTGTTGTGAAGACAGGAGCTCAGAGCGGTTCACGCGCGCCGCATCGCAGGGTAGGTCGGTGCTTGCAGTGCGCGGGTCGGTGTAACCTCGGACATCCCTGCGTCGCTGCGGGGATATAGAAAGAAGAAGGCATGGGCGCTCGGGCGACAGGCTCTCCCGCGAACTCGCGGGAGAAGATGCAGGTCGGCAGGGACCGACCTCGAGCCGGCGAGGTTGTTCATCGATGGATGTGAAGCGCTATTTCCGCGGGCCGCTGCTACTGATCGTGGCAGCGGCGATACTGCTGCTCGTCGTGCTCGACTACGCGAACTCGGGCCAGTCCTATAAGCAGACCAAGACCTCACGGGTCGTGTCGTTCATCCAGGCGGGTGACGTCAAGTCCGCGATCCTTATCGATAAGGATCAGACGATCGAGATCACGACCAAGAGCGGCAGCCACTATCAGGCGTCGTGGGTCGGGAACCAGGGGCAGGCGCTTCAGCAGCAGCTGCAGACGCAGGTGCAGAAGGGCAGCTTGTCGGACTACAACATCGAGGTGCCCAAGGGGAACTCGCTGCTCTCCTTGATCATCGGCATCCTGCCGTTCGCGCTCATCTTCCTGTTCGTCCTGTTCATGCTGAACCAGATGCAGGGCGGCGGGTCCCGGGTGATGAACTTCGGCAAGTCACGCGCCAAGCTGATTACCAAGGACACGCCGAAGACCACATTCGCCGACGTGGCGGGCGCCGATGAGGCGATCGAGGAGCTGCAGGAGATAAAGGAGTTCCTGCAGAACCCGGCCAAGTTCCAGGCCATCGGCGCGAAGATTCCCAAGGGCGTTCTGCTCTATGGCCCGCCAGGAACTGGCAAGACGCTGCTCGCCCGCGCGGTCGCTGGCGAGGCGGGCGTGCCTTTCTACTCCATTTCCGGTTCGGATTTCGTTGAGATGTTCGTTGGCGTCGGCGCTTCGCGGGTGCGCGATTTGTTCGAGCAGGCCAAGTCGAACGCGCCGGCGATCGTCTTCATCGACGAGATCGACGCCGTGGGCAGGCACCGCGGCGCCGGCCTCGGTGGTGGGCACGACGAGCGCGAGCAGACGCTGAACCAACTGCTCGTCGAGATGGACGGATTCGACATCAAGGGCGGAGTCATCCTCATCGCGGCCACCAACCGCCCGGACATCCTGGACCCGGCTCTGCTTCGCCCAGGGCGGTTCGACAGGCAAATCGTTATCGACCGGCCGGACCTGCTCGGCCGCCGCGGCATCCTGCAAGTGCATGCCCGGGGCAAGCCGCTCGCCAGCGACGTGGAGCTGGAGACCATCGCCAGGCGGACACCCGGGTTCACCGGGGCTGATCTCGCGAACGTGATCAATGAGGGCGCGCTGCTGACGGCCCGGATGAATGCCAAGCAGATCGCGATGGCCATGCTGGAGGAGGCCATCGACCGCGTGATAGCCGGGCCTGAGCGCAAGAGCCGCGTCATGTCCGAGAAAGAGAAGAAGATCATCGCCTACCACGAGGGCGGTCACGCTCTGGTTGGCCACGCGCTGCCCAACGCCGACCCCGTGCACAAGATAACGATCTTGCCGCGCGGTCGCGCCCTCGGTTACACGATGGCTCTCCCCACCGAGGACAAGTTCCTTATCACCCGTTCCGAACTGATGGACCAGCTCGCCATGCTGCTCGGTGGCCGCACGGCGGAAGAGCTCGTCTTCCACGAGCCCACGACGGGCGCCGCCAACGACATCGAGAAGGCGACCTCGATCGCGCGCCGGATGATGACCGAGTTCGGCATGAGCGAACGGCTCGGCGCGAGGAAGTTCGGCACCGGCGACGGCGAGCCGTTCCTGGGCAGGGAGATGGCGCACACCAGGGACTACTCCGAGGAGATCGCCTCCTCCATCGACGAAGAGGTACGGCGGCTCATCGAGTCGGCTCATGACGAGGCGTGGGAAATCCTGGTCCAGTACCGCGACGTGCTCGACGAGCTCGTGCTGCAGCTCATGGACAAGGAGACCCTGTCCAGGGGCGAAGTCCTGCGTGCGTTCAAGCAGGTGCAAAAGAGGCCGACCCGTGGGTCCTACACGGGGTACGGAAAGCGGCTGCCGTCCGACCGCCCCCCGGTGCTGACTCCGAAGGAGCTAGCACTGACCGCTGCCAAGGACAGCACGGAACTCGGCGCGCACGGCAACGGCCAGTCAGGCATCGCCGGGTCATCCATGAGTGGTGACCAGGCTGACGCACCTGGCACTACGGGTGGATGAGGTGGACCTTCCGCGCATCGAACGCGCGGTCAGCGAGATCCTGCTCGCGATCGGCGAGGATCCTGCGCGAGAGGGATTGCGTGAAACTCCTGCCCGGGTCGCCAGGGCATTTGCGGAGCAGTTCTCAGGGCTCAGGCAAGACGCGGAAGACGTGCTCTCCACCGTGTTCGACGCCGACCATGATGAGCTTGTGCTTGTAAAGGACATCGAGGTCTACAGCACCTGTGAACACCACCTTGTCCCGTTCTTCGGGCTCGCTCACGTGGGCTATATCCCAAACGAGAAAGGTCAGATCACCGGCTTGTCGAAGTTGGCGAGGCTGGTCGATGTCTACGCCAGGCGGCCGCAGGTGCAGGAGCGGATGACCTCGCAGATAGCGGACGCCCTCATGCATTGGCTCGAACCGCGCGGGGTGATCGTGGTGGTGGAGGCCGAGCACCTGTGTATGACCATGCGTGGCGTGCGCAAGCCCGGGGCCAAGACGGTGACATCGGCGGTCCGCGGTGATTTCCGCGATTGCGACCGCACCCGAGCTGAGGCATTTAGCCTGATCAATGGCCGCCGCTAGTGTGGTCGTTGCCGTGCTGGTCGTGGCCCGTGCTGGTCGTGGCCCGTCGTAGTCGCGAGCGAACCTTGGTCGAACCCATATTCTGCAGCCGCAATTCGGCGCGGCCTTCGCTCGTTGCACTTGTTTGAACGCAGGATGTTCCCGCTAAGGCTACGCTGAAGGCCCGTGATTCGGGGTTCGGCACAGATGCCTGAAGCAAACGACAATGTCGACGACGACCCATCCCACGGCGTAGCGCGGGCCAGCGCGATCGGTGAGAAGCGCCGTCGGCGGCGCTTGCCCGACCGCAGGCGGGTGCGCAGCTGGGTGCCGACCACGGCTGGCTGGCTCTGCCTTCTTATCGGCGTCTACAACGTGCTCGGGGTCCTTGCCCCGAATTTCCATCAGACGCTGGTCCGGTTCGGCCGGGTCATGCCGGGCAGCCTCACCAACGCCGAGCGCACCGCCGAGGTCATCACCGGGCTAATGCTGATCATGCTCGCGCATGCCCTAAGACGCCGTAAGCGGCGGGCGTGGCAAGCGGTGACGCTCCTGCTTGCGGTCAATATCGTCACCCACATCGCGCACGGGCCGCACCTGGCGCAGGCCGTGGTGGCCGCGGCGATGCTGTGCGCGCTGCTCTATTTTCGCGATGACTTCTACGCGGTGGGTGACCCGCGCACGCGCTGGCGCGCGCTTTGGGTGTTCGCCGGGCTGGTCGTCGCCGACGTGGCGATCGGAGTTGGCTATCTCAGGCTCAGCCGCGTTCTCGACGACCATTCGCTGGCGCAGCAGGTGCGGGACGTGGTCTACGAACTCGTCGGCGTCACCAGCCCTGTCCAGTTGGTGTCGGAGGGGCGCACGGACACGTTCCACCTGATGACAAGCGGTCTCGGCATGTTCACGCTGATCGCGACCGCGTACCTGTTTCTACGCTCGGCCGAGCCGGTCGCCCGGCTGAGCCCGCACGACGAGGATCGGATCAGGGAGTTGCTCGCCACGTACGGCGACCGCGACTCGCTCGGCTACTTCACGCTCCGCCGCGATAAAAGCGTGATCTGGTCGCCGACAGGCAAGTCGTGTATCGGGTACCGAGTGGTCTCCGGCGTCATGCTGGCAAGCGGCGACCCCATCGGTGATCCCGAGGCATGGCCGGGGGCGATCCACGCCTTCCTCGACCAGGCGGCACGGCACGCCTGGGTGCCGGCTGTAGTGGGCTGCAGCGAGCTCGGCGCCGAGGTCTGGTGCCGCGAAGGTGACCTCACCGCACTTGAGCTCGGCGATGAGGCCATCGTGGAAACGGCGGGCTTCAGTCTGCAGGGCCGGCCGATGCGCAACGTGCGTCAGATGGTTGCCCGGGTGGCGCGACACGGATACTGCGCCCAGGTGCGCCGGATCTCCGACATACCGCCGGACGAAATCAGCCAGCTTGTGCGGCAGGCGGGCACCTGGCGCGGCAGCCAGACCGAGCGGGGCTTTTCCATGGCCCTTGGCCGGGTAGGCGAGCCAGGTGACGAACAGTGCGTCATGGCGACCGCGACCGAGGACGGCGTCCTGCGCGCGCTGCTGCACTTCGTTCCTTGGGGCAGTGATGGGCTCTCACTCGACCTGATGCGGCGAGACAGGCAGTCGCAGCCGGGGCTCAATGACTTCCTCATCGTCGAGACCATGAAGGCGGCCCCGGAGTTGTCGGTCCGCCGCATCTCGCTCAACTTCGCCGTCTTCAGGGCCGCGCTTGAGCGCGGCGAGCGGATCGGCGCCGGGCCCGTGCTGCGGGCGTGGCGGGCGATCCTGGTCTTCCTTTCCAAGTGGTTCCAGATCGAATCGCTCTACAAGTTCAATGCGAAGTTCCGGCCGGTGTGGGCGCCGCGGTTCTTTGTCTTCCCGAGCACAAGGGACACCCCGAGGATTGTGATCGCGGCGCTTGAGGCGGAGGCCTTCCTGGTCTGGCCGCAGTTGTCCCCCCGCGCTCTCTCCCGCAGGTTCGGGATTTCCAAGCCGACTCTGCCGGCCCGATCCGGGTATCCCTCGGCCTGATCTGGGCGCTCGGCCGGCCTGATCTGGGCGCTTGGCCGGTCTGATCCGGGCGCTCGGCCGACCTGATCCGGGCGCTCGGCCGGCCTGATCCGGGGCGTCCTTCGGCCTGATCTGGGCGCTTGGCCGGTCTGATCCGGGGCGTCCTTCCCGGCAGCACCCGCACCCAGGCGGGGTTTGCTAACAGGCTCTGACCAACGAGCATAGGCTGACGGCCATGGCGAGTGACAAGGGCGCCACGGACCAAGCCGTGCCCGCTGGCCTGGCTGATCCTGGCCGCTGCCTGGTGATGGGCGCGGTCAACGTGACGCCTGACTCCTTCTCCGACGGCGGCGTCTGGTACGGCACGGACAGTGCCATCTCCCATGGCTTGGATCTCGCCGCGGCGGGCGCCGACATCGTCGACGTTGGCGGTGAATCCACCCGTCCGGGCGCACAGCGAATTTCCGCTGCTGAGGAGCTCCGCCGAGTCGGGCCCGTTATCACCGCGCTGGCCGCAGCGGGAGTTCTGGTCAGCGTGGACACGATGCGGACGGAGGTGGCTGAGTTCGCCGTCGAGGCCGGCGCGCGGATCGTGAACGACGTCAGCGGTGGCCTGGCGGACCCGGCGATGCCCGGCCTCGTAGCCAAGGCGGGGGTGCACTATGTGGTCATGCACTGGCGTGGTCACAGCCACGACATGGACCGCCGCGCCGTGTACGACGATGTGGTCGGCGAGGTCCGCGACGAACTGCGCCGGCGCGTTGAGACGGTGATCGCTGAAGGCGTCGACCCATCGCTGCTGATTGTCGATCCAGGGCTGGGCTTCGCCAAACTGCCAGAACACAACTGGGCGCTCCTCACCCACCTTGGTGAACTCGCCAACCTAGGCGGCCCCCCGTCGCTGCCCGTGCTTGTCGGCGCCTCGCGCAAGCGATTCCTCGGCAGGCTGCTCGCCTCGCCGGACGGGACACCCCGGCCGTTCACCGGATCCGACGACGCCACCGTGGCCGTGACCGCTCTGGCCGCGGCGGCGGGGGCATGGTGCGTGCGAGTGCATGAGGTGTCGGCCAACGCGGACGCCGTCCGCGTCGCCGCCGCGTGGTGCCAGGCGGCCGCCGCAGGCGCGGCCAGCGTTGCCCGGCCAGGAGAGTGATCATGGAGATCTCTGAGGTCACCGCGATCGAGCAGCTAAATGCCGAGTTCTACGCCGCGTTCGAGGCCGGGGACCTCGACCGTATGGCGCGAGTATGGGCCGACGACAAGGACGCCGTCGGAGGCGTTGTGTGCGTGCACCCGGGCGGGCCGATGATCCGTGGCCGTGGCGCCGTCCTGCGCTCCTGGGCACTGATCATGGCCAACACCTCCTACATCCAGTTCGTCCTCACCGACGTGGCGACGAAGGTATCCGGCGACATCGCCGTGCTGAGCTGCGCTGAGAACATCATCACGGCATCGGACGACGATCCGGGGTTCACCGCAGGTGGGAACGTCGCCACCACCAACGTCTTTGTCCGCACCCACGACGGCTGGCGGCTTTGGCTGCATCACGGATCGCCGGTCATGCTGCGCGCGGAGGAAGAATGAGCGGGCCGCCGCATCTGCCTGCAGCTGACCGGATCGCGTTGCGAGGCCTGCGCGCGTGGGGCCATCACGGCGTTCACCCGCACGAGCGCCGTGACGGCCAAGAGTTCGTCGTGGACGCCGTGGTCAACCTCGATACCCGCCCGGCCGCGGCCGAGGATGAGCTGTCTCGTACCGTCGACTACGGCGCGCTCGCTGCCCGGCTCACCGCGATTGTCACCGGCGAGCCGGTCCGGCTGATCGAGACACTGGCGCAGCGGCTCGCTGACGCATGCCTAGCCGAACCAGGAGTGTCGGAGGCGGAAATCACCGTGCACAAGCCGCAGGCGCCCATCCCCTACGCATTCGACGATGTCGCGGTCACAATTTCAAGGCGGCTGGACTGACCGTGGCGCGGCGGCAGACATGACCGGTGGCCACGTTGTCCTGGCGCTTGGCAGCAACCTCGGCGATCGGCTTGCAAACCTGCAGGGCGCGGTCGATGCGCTCTTCTGCCCGCCCGAACTCACCTTCGTCGCGGTCTCGCCCGTGTACCAGACCCAACCCGTCGGCGGCCCGCCGCAGGCTGACTACCTCAATGCGGTGGTCACCGCGACGACGGCGGTGCCTGCGCGGACGGTTCTCCAGCTTGCCCAAGGCGTGGAGAAGGCATTCCATCGGACCCGCGAGGTCCGGTGGGGGCCGCGCACACTGGATGTGGACATCATCGTCTGCGGTGACGAGGTCAGCGACGATCCCGAGCTGACCTTGCCTCACCCGCGCGCGCACGAACGGGCGTTCGTGCTGCTGCCGTGGCTCGATGTCGACCCGGATGCGGCGCTTCCTGGCAGTGGGCGAGTCGCCGACCTGCTTGCAGCGGTCCCAGTTACCGGCGTCCAGCGGTATGACGGTGCCATCCGGCCACCAAGGCGAGGAGCATGAGACCTACCAGAATCGCAACGCTAGCCGTCACCGCCGTGGTGCTCGCCGCCGCGTCCTGGCTTGCGCTGCGCGTCGCCTACCGGCTGCTGCCGCCGCTGCCGTGGAACGGCGTGCCTACGCTGGTCGTTGTGGCGCTGGTGGAGGGATACACCGGGATGCTGCTTCGCGCCAGGATTCACCGCCGCCCGGGGACCAAGCCCGTTGAGGCGCTCGCGGTAGCGCGGATAGCGGTACTTGCGAAGGCGAGCGCCTATACGGCGGCGGTGTTCGGGGGCATAGCGGCGGGATTCTTCATCCACGTCGCCGGGTCACTGGACAAGACCGTCCCGCGACACGACGCGCTCACCTCTGTCGCGACGTTTGCCGCCGCGGCGGTCATGATGGCGGGCGCGCTGTACCTGGAGTATTGCTGCCGCGTGCCGAAGCAGCCGGGCGACGAAGGCGACCGCCGGCCCTAGCCTCACCCACCACCGCGGTCCTAGCCTCACCCACCACCGCCGGTGCGCCGACGTTCACCTATGCTGGCTTGGCTGGCCTGGCAGACGGCTGCGTAAACACCGTCCGGTACCCGACGAGGACTGGAACGACATGGATCCCGAATTGCCGAACGCTGCGAAGCGCGAAGCCTCATTCGATCACGTGAAAGGCGCTGACCCGCCACGTTCGGCGCTTCCTGCGGAGCCGGCGCTTCCTGCGGAGCCGGGGGCGGCTGCCGTCGGCCGCCCGGCGCGGCTCAAGGTAGGCGTGGTTGGCGTGGGTCGTGTCGGTGCGACTCTTGGAGCGGCTCTCGCGCGCGCCGGACACCGTGTGGTGGCGGCGTCTGGAGTGTCGGCCAGGTCCAGAGCCCGGGCCGACCGGCTTTTGCCAGGTGTGCGGCTCAGCGATCCACAGCGCGTTGCCGCCGCCGCCGACCTTGTTCTGCTCACCGTGCCAGACGACGTTCTGCCCGGCCTTGTAGCAGGGCTTGTGCAGACTGACGCGCCGCTGAACGGCCGCATGCTCATGCACGCGAGCGGCAGGTATGGCGCCTCGGTGCTCGATCCCGCGACCGCGCGCGGCGCGCTGCCGCTTGCCGTTCATCCGATCATGACCTTCACCGGGCGCCCGGAAGACATCGACCGGCTCTCGGGCGTCAGCTTCGGTGTCACTGCGCCGCAAGCGCTGCTCCCGGTTGCTCAGGCGCTGGTCATCGAGATGGGTGGGGATCCCGTGGTGATCGCTGAGGAGAACCGTGGCCTCTATCACGCCGCTCTCGCCACCGCCTCGAACCACCTGATCACCTTGATAGCCGAAGCATCGGACCTGCTGCGCAACGCCGGGGTATCTGATCCATCGCGGATGCTCGGCCCACTGTTGTCGGCCTCACTGGACAATGCGCTGCGACTGGGGATCGCTGGGCTGACCGGTCCGGTCGCCCGGGGCGACGCGGGAACGGTGGCCAGTCATCTCGACGCGATGCGCCGGGCAGCGCCGCCCGCCGCGGTCACTGCTTACGTCGCAATGGCCCGGCTGACCGCCGACCGCGCGATTGCGGCAGGGATGCTCAAGCCGCAGGACGCGGAATATCTCCTCGACGTGCTGAGCGGAGGACCGAGGTGATCCCGGTGCTCGCGCGCGATCGCGTCGCGCTTGCCGCCGCCCGCGCGGACCTCGCTAGCCGGGCAAGCGCTCCGGTGGTGCTTGTGCCGACGATGGGGGCTTTGCACGCCGGGCATCGCGCGCTGCTCCGCCGTGCCAGCGAACTCGGGGGCACGGGCGGCGCTGTGATCGTGAGCATTTTCGTCAATCCGCTTCAGTTCGGACCTGGTGAGGATTTGGATCGTTATCCGCGCGCTCTGGACGACGACATGGCGGTCTGCCGCGACGAGGGCGTGGCTGTGCTCTTCGCACCCAGTGAGGCCGAGATGTATCCGGATGTGCCGACTGTCACGGTTGACCCGGGGCCCGTGGGCGAGGTGTTCGAGGGCGAGTTCCGGCCGGGGTTTTTCTGCGGCGTTCTCACCGTCGTGATCAAGCTGTTCGGGCTGGCCCGGCCAGACGTCGCCGTGTTTGGCGAGAAGGACGCGCAACAACTCGCCCTGATCCGCCGCATGGTGGTCGATCTCGACCTCGGGGTCGAGATCGTTGCCGTGCCAACCGCCCGCGATCCGGATGGCCTGGCCGTGTCCAGCCGGAACAGGTACCTCTCGCCAGCAGAAAGAAAGACCGCTCTTTCGCTGTCACGCGCGCTCGACGCGGCGAGGGACGAGGCGGCGGAAGGCGTGGCCAAGGCCGTCAGCGCAGCACGGACCGTACTCGCCGACGCCGCAGCCGCTGACCCGCCGCTGCGTGTTGACTACCTGGGGCTCGCGGACCCTGCGAGCTTCGCGCCGGTTAGCGAGGATCATGCAGGTGCGGCAGTGCTCGTAGTCGCCGCACGCGTTGGCTCCACTCGGCTGATCGACAATGTCAAGCTCGCGATCCCGGCCACCGGGCATACCCCATCAGGACGATCATGCTGCTGACCATAGATGTCGGGAACACCCAGACGGTGCTGGGCATATTCTCCGATGAAGATGTCATCGAGCATTGGCGGATAGCGACAGATCCTGACCGGACAGCCGACGAGATTGCCGTCGTCTTGCAGGGGCTCCTCGGGCAAAGCCCAATTCTCAAGGAGGCGGACATCAGCGGCATCGCGCTCTGCTCGACGGTCCCGTCGGTGTTGCACGAGATGCGCGAGATGTGCCGCCGGTACTACGGCGACGTTACGGCGGTGATTGTCGAGCCGGGCGTGAAGACGGGCATTCCGGTGCGGGTGGACAACCCCAAGGAGGTGGGCAGCGACCGGATCATGAACGCGCTCGCCGCCGTGCACCTGTACGGCGGCCCGGCGATCATTGTGGACTTTGGCACATCGACCAACTTCGATGCGGTCAGCGCCAGAGGAGAGTTCGTCGGCGGCGCGTTCGCGCCGGGGATAGAAATCTCCGTGGACGCGCTGTCCCGCCGCGCTGCCCAGCTGCTCAAGGTCGAGCCTGCCCGGCCGAACCGCGTGATCGGCAAGAACACCGTGGAGTGCCTGCAATCGGGCATCATCTACGGTTTCGCAGGGCAGGTCGAGGGCATCGTCGAGCGGATGGTCCGCGAGCTGGCGCCAGAGGATCCTGACTCGGTGACCGTGGCGGCGACCGGCGGGCTCGCGCCACTTGTGCTCGACGAAGTGGGCGTCATCGATGTGTACGAGCCCTGGCTCACATTGACCGGACTTCGCCTGGTTTATCAGCGCAACGCGCCGGAGTGAGCCGTTGGGCGGTCGTGAATGCTTGGTGGCTCCGAGCGGATGGCCGCGGGCTAATCAATGCCTGCGGGCAGGAGCGACGGGTACCCTCTGGCAGGTGACTGGAGACAGACGCCGTGGCGATGGTCCGCCGGGCCGCGGCGACCTGCCCGAGCGGCCGCCCGGCGAGCCACCGGGCCGCGGCGACCTACCCGAGCGGCCGCCCGGCGAGGCGCGCGGCCGCGGCGACCTGCCTGAGCAGATGCGCGTCCGGCTGGCCAAGCTCGACCGCCTGCGCGCGGCCGGCGTTGATCCGTATCCGCCCGGCTTCCCCCGCACCACGACCATCGCGGCGCTTCGGGAGAACTACGTCGATCTCGGGCCCGGCGCTTCAACCGGCGAGCGGGTGGGTGTCACTGGCCGGGTGATCCTCAACCGCATTGCGGGCAAATTGTGCTTTGCCACCGTCAGGGACGGCACAGGCGACCTCCAGGTCATGTTGTCACTCGACCGTCTCGGCGCGGACGCCCTCGCGGCCTGGAAGCATGACATCGACCTGGGCGATCACATCGGCGTCGAGGGTGAGGTGATCACCTCACGCCGCGGTGAGCTCTCCGTTCTTGCCGAACGTTTCGCCATCACCTCCAAGTGCCTGCGCCCGCTCCCGGAAAAACACAAGGGGCTCACCGACATCGAGTCGCGGGTGCGGCAGCGTTATGTCGATCTGATCGTGAACCCGGCAGCCCGGCGGATGGTGGAGATCCGCAGCACGGCCGTCCGCACCGTACGCGAGCAGATGACGGCACGCGGCTTCATCGAGGTGGAGACACCGATGTTGCAGCGCGTGCATGGTGGCGCCAACGCCCGGCCCTTTATCACCCACCACAACGCGTACAACCTCGATCTTTACCTCCGCATCGCGCCCGAGTTGTATCTCAAGCGCCTGCTCGTTGGGGGGATCGAGAAGGTGTTCGAGCTCAACCGCAATTTCCGCAACGAGGGCGTCGATGCGACTCACAACACCGAGTTCACAATGCTGGAGGCCTATCAGGCCTACGGCGACTACCACACGGTCGCGGACCTCACCAGGGAATTGATCCAGGCCGCCGCGGTGGCCGCGCTCGGGGGCACGGTAATAAGGCGACCCGACGCGACCGGCAATCTCACCGAACTCGATATTGGCGGTGTGTGGCCCTGCAAGACCGTGCACGGGGCTATCGCTGAGGCGCTCGGCGAGGAGGTTGCGCCGGGCACGAGCGAGCAGCGCTTGCGTGAGCTGTGCATCAAAGCAGACGTGCCTGCCGAGCCAAAGTGGGGTCGTGGCCAGGTCATCCTGGAGATGTACGAGCGACTGGTGGAGCACCGCACGGTCGAGCCGACGTTTTATATGGACTTCCCAACCGACGTGTCGCCGCTGACCAGGGCGCACCGCGAGGATCCGCGCGTCGCCGAGCGCTGGGACCTCGTGGCGATTGGCACCGAACTCGGCACCGGCTACACCGAGCTCATCGACCCGGTCGAAGAGCGCGCCCGGCTCACCGCGCAGTCGCTGCTCGCTGCGGGTGGCGACGCGGAGGCGATGCAGCTCGACGAGGACTTCCTGCGAGCGCTTGAGTATGCGATGCCGCCTGCGGGCGGAATGGGAATGGGGATCGATCGCCTGCTGATGCTGCTGACCGGTGCCAATATCCGCGAGACAATCCTGTTCCCGCTTGTGCGGCCGGAGGGATAGCGGTCACACCACGGCGGCGGGGCTGCGATTGCAGTGATCAAGTCGTGGCCTTACTTGCCAGTGTCAGTCACCCACGCTCCGGTGGGTCTTGCCCGCGCGCGGGTCCACCGGCGGGTCTGGTGCGGCGGGAAGTCGGCCGGCAGGGTCCGCCAGGCGATCCCGCCGCGGACCAGGTAGAAGATCGCGTCCAGGACCAGGCACCGGTCCCACTTCTCGGGCCTGCCCCCGCGCCCGCCGGTGCTCCCCGCCGCCGGGAGCAGCGGCGCCGGCAGCGCCCACTGTCACCCGGCACCTAACACCTTTGCCGACGCCTGTCGGCGAAGGCCCGTCAGTGGTGGTGGCCGTGCCGGCCGAGGGTCTCCACGGGGGTTGCGCCGGGGCGGGTCCACTGCGGCACGGGGCGGCTGGTCGGACCCCAGGTGGCGTTCCCGTCGGCGTCCGAGCGCCAGTACCAGCAGATCGGCGAGCCATGCCCACCGACCGGCGAGTCGGCCTGAGGGGCCTCGGGCCAGCCCTCGGGGTTGTCCTCCCACGCCTCGCGGCGGCCGTAGGGCGTCATGTCGAGCAGGCCGA
>WNFX01001070.1_pt1 | contig 33457 bp, 29 predicted proteins | sample 5400111 | NCBI WGS metagenome assembly WNFX01 (sample SAMN13153363, study PRJNA577476) | soil metagenome | isolation source: 40 cm soil or saprolite under grassland replicate 1 | place: USA:California | collected 2016-06-15 | reverse complement strand
GCTTAATGCGTTAGCTGCGGCACGGAATCCGTGGAAAGATCCCACACCTAGCGCCCAACGTTTACGGCGTGGACTACCAGGGTATCTAATCCTGTTCGCTCCCCACGCTTTCGCTCCTCAGCGTCAGGTCAGGCCCAGAGAACCGCCTTCGCCACCGGTGTTCCTCCCGATATCTGCGCATTTCACCGCTACACCGGGAATTCCATTCTCCCCTACCTGCCTCTAGCCTGCCCGTATCCACTGCAGGCCCGGGGTTGAGCCCCGGGTTTTCACAGCAGACGTAACAGGCCGCCTACGAGCTCTTTACGCCCAATAATTCCGGACAACGCTTGCGCCCTACGTGTTACCGCGGCTGCTGGCACGTAGTTAGCCGGCGCTTCTTCTGCAGGTACCGTCACCCCGAAGAGCTTCGTCCCTGCTGAAAGGGGTTTACAACCCGAAGGCCGTCATCCCCCACGCGGCGTTCGCTGCGTCAGGCTTTCGCCCATTGCGCAATATTCCCCACTGCTGCCTCCCGTAGGAGTCTGGGCCGTGTCTCAGTCCCAGTGTGGCCGGTCGCCCTCTCAGGCCGGCTACCCGTCGTCGCCTTGGTGGGCCGTTACCCCACCAACTAGCTGATAGGCCGCGAGCCCATCCCTAGCCGGTAACCCTTTCCACCGTGGCGGATGTCCGCCATGGTCGTATCCGGTATTAATTCCGGTTTCCCGGAGCTATCCCGGAGCTAGGGGCAGGTTGCTCACGTGTTACTCACCCGTTCGCCGCTCGAGTGCCCCGAAGGGCCTTTCCGCTCGACTTGCATGTGTTAAGCACGCCGCCAGCGTTCGTCCTGAGCCAGGATCAAACTCTCCGTTGGATGTCTATGTGCAACCACGCGTGTCACGCGTGGGCTGCTGACACATCGGAGTGGCCCCCAGCGTGGCGCCGAGGGCGATCTTGGCAAATCCGTCACGCGGTGGTGAGCCGAGGCTCAGCCCGCGTTGACGGGGAATGTGCATGTTGCACTGGCTTTTAGCACGCTGTTGAGTTCTCAAGAAACGGACGCACACCATCGGGAGACTCACGTCCCTCTCCGGGGCACAACCCTTCTAACTTACCCGGCAGACACCCTCCGGTCAACGAAGTTCGGTGAAACTTTGCTAACGAGAAAACGTGCCTTGACCCAAGGATACCGCCCGCCGACCGCCGTCGCTGACGGGTGCCTGCGGCTCGATGAGTGGGTCCCCGTAGATCGGCCGCCTCATGGCGTCCCGCTCTCTCCCGGGGCGGATGTAACACTAGGCGCCATCGGGCCGCACGTCAAATCAGCGCCTGATCACTTCGACGCCGCCGACGGTGCGCTTGCCCCGCCGCAGCACCAGGAACCTGCCGTGCAGGAGATCCTCTGAGCCAGGCACGCCGTTCTCGTCTGTGACCTTGCGGTTGTTCAGGTACGCTCCGCCCTCGGCGATCACCCTCCTGGCACCGGACTTGCTCGGCACCATGCCTGCGCCGGCGAGCAGGTCCACGACCGGAGGCGCTGGCTGCCCGGGCTTGACCGTCACGATGAGCTTGGGCACCTCGGCAAGCGCGGCCTCGAGGGTGCGCTCATCGAGCGCGGCGAGCTCCCCCTGGCCGAACAGCGCGCGGCTCGCCGCGATCACCCGCTGGCACTCGGCGGGGCCGTGTACCAGGGTGGTGACGTCCTCGGCGAGCGCCCGCTGTGCCGCGCGTGCGGCGGGGCGCCGCGCCACCTCGCGTTCGAGCGCCTCGATCTCCGCTCGCGACCGGAACGTGAACACCTTCAGCAGCCGCCCCACGTCGCCGTCCTCGACATTGAACCAGAACTGGTAGAAGGCGTACGGGCTGGTCAGCTCAGGATTGAGCCACACGGTGCCCGACGCGGTCTTGCCGTACTTCGTCCCGTCCGGCTTTGTGATCAGCGGCGTCGCGAGCGCGTGCACGGCCGCGCCCTCGACCCGCCTGATCAGGTCGACTCCGGCGACGAGGTTGCCCCACTGGTCGCTGCCGCCGGTTTGCAGCGTGCACCCGTGCCTGCGGTACAGCTCGAGGTAGTCGAGCGCCTGCAGGACCTGGTAGCTGAACTCGGTGTAGCTGATCCCGCCGCTGTCCAGCCGCGCCTTGACAGACTCCCTGGCCAGCATCTGATTGACTGGGAAGTGCTTGCCGACATCGCGCAGGAAATCAAGCGTGGAGAGCGAGCCGGTCCAGTCCAGGTTGCTCACCACCGACGCGGCCGTCGGGCCGTCGAAATCGAGGAACCGCGTCACCTCGCCGCGGATGCGCTCGACCCATTCCGCGACCACCTCTTTGGCGTTCAGCGTCCGCTCGGCCGATCTGCCGCTTGGGTCGCCGATCAGCCCGGTGGCCCCGCCGACCAGGCCGATCGGCCGGTGCCCGGCCCGCTGTATCCGCGCGACGGTGAGCAGTTGCACGAGATTGCCGACGTGCAGGCCAGGCGCGGTGGGGTCGAAGCCGCAGTAGAAGGTGGCCGGTGCGGCCACGAGCGCTCCGCGCAGCGCGTCTGGGTCGGTGCTGAGCGCGACCAGGCCACGCCAGGTCAGCTCGTCGATGACGTCGGTCACGGCTCCTCCTCTCGGGTCATCGCACAGGGTAGCGGCGCGGTCGCCGCTGCGTCGAAGGGGTTCAGCGCGCCCGCGCGACGTGCGGGCGGTAGGGCGAGACGGTTGGGTCGCCGCTGATCCAGAATCGCCACGGCAGCTCCGCCGCGCCGCGGACGCCCGTTCTAGGTCCGCGGCGGATGACCCCGGGTGGCACGGGCTCGCCTCGCCTGGCCCGCAATGGGGAGGCAGGGTCGCAAACGTCGGCGCCGCCCGTGGCCGCGTCGATGGCCAGAGCCTGGCACAGCCGGCCGGGTCCGCGCGCCAAATCACGATCATCGGACCGCGGCGCCGCGGAGCGGCGCGCCGCCCGCCGTGCGCGCGCGAGCTGCTCGCCGTCGATGACGCGGCCGGCCCGGACGAGCACCGCCGCGGCGGTTCCCTCCGCCTGGCAAACAAGGTTGACGCAAAAATGCATGCCATAGGTGAAGTACACGTACGCATGACCGGGCGGCCCGAACATGACCTCGTTGCGTCGCGTCGGGCCACGGTAGGCGTGCGACGCGGCGTCCAACATCCCCGCATACGCCTCGACCTCGGTCAGTGCGACGGCAACGGTGCCATCGGCGGCCTCGTGCTCGATCACCTGGCCGAGCAGTTCCGGCGCGACCTCGAAAGCGGCCCGGTCAAAGAAGGCACGCGGCAGCAGCGAGCCGGGCGCGGCGCCGTTGCCGCGCGGTCGCGGTGTTCTATAGCTCATGGCACCCGGGCGGTCAGCCTGCGGCCCAGGCCGCGTGCTCGTCCACCGTCGCGCGCAGCTCCCTGAGCTGCTCGGCAACCCGGTCAGGTGCGGTGCCGCCGCGCGCGGCGCGTGCTGCGATCGCGCCGGTGACCGACAGCACGTCACGGATGTCAGGGGTCAGGTGAGGTGACACCTTTGCCAGGTCCTCGTCGCTGACCTCGTCGAATTCGACCCCATTCACCTGACACCAGACGACCAGGTGACCCACTGTCTCGTGCGCCTCGCGGAAGGGAACGCCGCGCCGCACGAGCAACTCCGCCAGGTCCGTGGCGAGCGCGTACCCTGCTGGCGCGGCACGCGTGAGCCGTTCGGCATTAATTCGGGCGGTCGCCATCAGCCCAGCGGTGGCGGGCAGCACCAACATCAGCGTGTCCACCGCGTCGAACACGGGTTCCTTATCCTCCTGCAGATCCCTGTTGTAGCTGAGCGGCAGCCCTTTCAGCGTGGTGAGCACCCCCGTCAGGTTGCCGATGAGCCGACCTGCTTTGCCGCGCGCAAGCTCGGCCGCGTCCGGGTTCTTCTTCTGCGGCATGATCGACGACCCCGTCGCGTAGGCGTCGTCGATCTCGATCCAGCCGAACTCCTGCGACGCCCACAGCACGACCTCCTCGCCGAGCCTGGACAGGTGTACGCCGAGCAGCGCGGCCACGAACAGGAACTCGGCGGCGAAGTCCCTGTCGCTGACCGCGTCCATGGAGTTGCCCGCCGCCGCGTCGAAGCCAAGTTCCGCGGCTACCGCCTCGGGGTCGAGCGGCAGCGATGAGCCGGCCAGCGCGCCCGCGCCGAGCGGGCACACCGCGGCGCGCAGGTCCCAGTCCCTGAAGCGCGCCGCGTCCCTGGCAAACGCCTGCACGTGGGCGGCGAGCTGGTGCGCGAACAGGACAGGCTGCGCGTGCTGTAGGTGGGTCATTCCCGGCGCAGGAGTGCCTCGGTGGCGGTCCGCCTGTTCAAGCAGCGCCGTCTCGAGCTCGACAAGCCTGGACACGATCTGGCGGGCGTGATCGCGCAGATACAGCCTGAGGTCGGTGGCCACCTGGTCGTTGCGGCTTCGGCCGGCCCGCAGCTTTCCTCCGAGCGCGCCGACCCGCTCGAGCAACCCCCGTTCCAGCGCGGTGTGCACATCCTCGTCGGCCGCGGTCGGGCGAAACTCACCGCGTCGGCAGCGCAGGTCCAGATCGTCGAGCGCTGCGAGCATCCGGCTCAGCTCGTCATCGGTCAGCAACCCCGCGTCGCGCAGAACCCGGGCGTGCGCACGGGACGCGAGAAGATCATAGGGTGCCAGCCGCCAGTCGAACTGGACACTGACCGACAGCCGGTCCAGCGCCTCGGCGGGGCCCGCGTCAAACCTGCCTCCCCACAGCCGTGTCGGCGTCTTACGCTGCTCTGCCATCCTTGCCTCCTCGCGGGCGCTCGACCCCCGGGGGCACTCCCTTGGTCGTGCGCCTCCTACCCGGCTACACGGCGGTCCCGCATCGCCGCGATCTTGCTTGGCAACCCCCACAACTCCACGAACCCCTTGGCCAGTGACTGGTCGAAAGCGTCGCCTGTGTCGTAGGTGGCAAGCTCGTAATCGTAGAGCGAAACCGGGCTCCGCCGTCCGGTGACCACCGCGCGACCGCCCTGCATGCGCAGCCTGACGTCGCCGGTGACGTGCGAGGACGCCTGCTCGATGAATGCGTCGAGCGCCGTTTTGAGCGGTGAGAACCACAGGCCGTCATAGACCAGCTCGGACCACCGCTGATCCGCGAGCCGCTTGAACCGCGCGAGGTCACGCTCCACGCAGACATTCTCCAGTTCCTGGTGGGCGGTGATGAGCGCGATCGCGCCCGGCGCTTCATAGATCTCCCTGCTCTTGATCCCGACCAGCCGGTCCTCGACCAGGTCGAGCCGACCGATGCCGTGCGCGCCTGCCCGCGCGTTCAGCGCAGCGATGATCTCCAGCGGGGAAAGCTCCTGTCCGTCGATCGCCACAGGCACGCCGTCGGCGAAGCTGAGCACGGCTTCGTCGGGTTCACGCGGCGTGCCGGGGTCGGCGGTGTAGGAATACACCTCGTCCTGCGGAGCGGTCCAGATGTCCTCCAGATGCCCGGTTTCTATCGAGCGGCCCCAGAGGTTCTGGTCGATGGAGTAGGGCGACTTGGCTGTCACGTCGATCGGCAGCCCCTTCTCCTCAGCGAAGGCGATCGCCTTGTCTCTGGTCATGCCGCAGTCGCGCACCGGGGCGATCACCGTCAGGGCAGGTGCGACGCTCGCGAGGCTGGCCTCGAACCTGACCTGGTCGTTGCCCTTGCCCGTGCAGCCGTGGGCGACCATGGTCGCGCCGTAGGCGACGGCGACCCGGGCCAGGTGCGCGGCGATGAGCGGACGGGACAGCGCCGACACCAGCGGGTAGCGGTCCATGTAGAGCGCGTTCGCCCGGAGCGCGGGCATGCAGTAGCCGGCGGCGAATTCGGCGCGCGCGTCCGCCACGACTGCCTCTACCGCGCCGCAGGCCAACGCCCGCTTGCGTATCGTGTCCAGGTCCTCGCCGCCCTGGCCGACGTCAACAGCGAGAGCGATCACCTCTGCCCCCGTCTGCTCGGCGATCCAGCCGATGGCCACGGAGGTGTCCAGGCCGCCGGAGTATGCGAGTACAACGCGCTGCGTCATGTCTTCATCCCTGTTGTTTGGTTGGCGGGTCCCGCGGGCTCGCCGCGGACGTCTTAACTGGCCGGCTCGCGGCGGTCCGCGAGCCGAAGTAGCTGATCGGCCACATGCGCGCCGCCTGCCGGTTCCCTGGTGATGACCACGACGGTGTCGTCGCCTGCCACCGTGCCGAGGATGGACGGCCAGCCGGCGTGGTCGAGGGCGGAGGCGAAGAACTGCGCCGCTCCTGCGGGCGTGCGCAGCACAACGAGGTTGGCGCTCGCCTGCGCTGAGGTGAGCAGCTCAGCCGCGATCCTCGCGAGCCGCACGTTCGCTTCTGGCGTGCCGCCCACCTCGCCCGCAGAGCCGGTCACGGGAAAACCGCCGGGCAGATCCGCCGTGTGCGGCAACGCATAGACCAGCCCGCCGTCCGCGCCGCGCAGCCGTACAGCGCCGAGCTCTTCGAGATCACGCGACAGCGTCGGCTGCGCGACCTGAATGCCCGCCTGCGCGAGCAGCGCGGCGAGCTCGTCCTGTGAGCGGATTGGCATGCGCGTAAGGATGCCGGCGATTCTGGCGTGCCTGGCCGCCTTCGTGGCAGGGCTGGTGCCCGTCATGGCGATTTCCCTCCATCCCCGCTGACATCGACCGCCGCGCTCGCGCGCGCCGCGTTGTCGAGGATGGCGGGCAGCGCGGCCAGGAACGTTTCCGCCTGCCCGGCGCTGAGGATGAGCGGGGGCGCGAGCCTGACCGCGTCCGGCTGGACCGCGTTGACCAGGAAGCCCGCGTCCCGGCATGCGCCTTCCACCTCGGCCGCGGCCGGCTGGGTCAGCTCAGCGGCAAGCAACAGGCCGCGGCCCCGCACCCCGGCGAGCAACGGGTGCGAGCTGGCGGCGATCCCGTTACGCAGCAGCTCGCCGGTCTGGGTGGCGTGGCTGAGCAGGTCGTCGCGGTCGATGACGCCGAGCACGGCGAGCGCTGCCGCGCAGGCGACCGGGTTGCCGCCGAACGTGCTGCCGTGATCACCTTTGCCGAGCACGGACCCGAACCTGCCGAGACCGATGCAGGCGCCGATGGGCAGCCCGCCGCCGAGGCCCTTGGCCAGCGTCAGCACGTCGGGGCGGACGCCTTCGTGCTGGTGCGCGAACCAGGCGCCGGTGCGCCCGATGCCGCTTTGTATCTCATCGATGACGAGCAGCGCGCCGACGGCGTCGCAGGCGTCGCGCGCGGCGGACAGGTAGCCATGCGGCGCGGGCACCACGCCCCCCTCCCCGAGCGCTGGCTCCATGAAGACGGCGCCGCAGTCGCCGGCCACCGCTGCCCGCAGCGCCTCGACGTCGCCGTAGGGCACGAACCGCACATCCACGCCGAACGGCCCGAACGGCTCGCGTATCTGTGCCTTGCCTGTCAGCGCCAGCGAGCCCATCGTCCGCCCGTGGAACCCGCCCTCCGCCGCGACCACGTAGCGCCGTCCGGCGCCATCGAGCCCGGCGCCATCGAGCCCGGCGCCATCGAGCCCGGCGCCGTGGAACCGGCGGACGAGCTTGAGCGCGGTCTCGTTCGCCTCGGTCCCGGAATTGGTGAAGAACACACGCCCGTCCGTGCCGAGCAGGCCAAGCAGCCGTTCCGCGAGCGCGATCGCGCCCTCGTGCATGAAGAGGTTGCTGGTGTGCGCGAGCGAGGCGACCTGGCGTGTCACCGCCTCGACGATGGCCGGGTGAGCGTGGCCGAGGCAGGACACCGCGATTCCGGCGATGAGGTCGAGGTACTCGCGGCCGTCGGCGTCCACGACCCGGCAGCCCTGGCCGCTGGCCAGCGCCAGCGGCGGCACCCCGTAGTTGGGCATCAGGGCGGCCGCGAAGCGCCGCTGCAGCGCCGCCGTCGCCGCGCCGGGCGCAGTGGCCGCGCCCCCCACCGGGCCGCCATCGATGGCTGCGGCGCCACCAGCGGCGGTCACGGTGTCGCCCCGTCCGGCACCACCATGGTGCCGACGCCTTGATCGGTGAAGATCTCAAGCAGCAGCGCGTGCGGCAGCCGCCCGTCGAGCACGTGCGCGCGGCCAACGCCGCCGCGGACCGCGTGCAGGCAGGCAGTCATCTTGGGCGCCATGCCCTCGGTGAGCCCGGGAAGCAGGGCCTCCAGGTCGGCCGCGCCGAGCAGGCTGATCAGTTCGTTGCACGCGGGCCAGTCCGCGTACACGCCCGCGACGTCGGTGAGCACGACGAGCTTGGCGGCGCCCAGCGCGATGGCGAGCGCCGCGGCGGCGCTGTCGGCGTTGACGTTGTAGACCTCGCCGCTTGTTCCGCTGGCCACGCTCGACACGACCGGTATGCGGCCGTCGGCTATCAGGCTGTTCACCGCGCCCGGCCGAACGTCGCTGATTTCCCCGACCAGGCCGACGTCGATGATCTCGCCGTCGATCACCGGCTGCGCGCGGCGCGCGGTGAACAGGCCGGCGTCCTCGCCCGACAAGCCGACCGCCCACGGTCCGTGCCGGTTCACCATCCCCACGACGTCCCTGTTGACCTGCCCGGTAAGGACCATCCGGACCACCTGCATGACTTCGGGCGTGGTGACCCGCAGGCCACCGGCGAAGCTGGTGTTGATCCCGAGCCGGTCCAGGTGCGCGTTGATCTGCGGGCCTCCACCGTGCACGACCACGGGGCGCAGGCCGGCGTACCGGAGGAACACCAGGTCCTGCGCCAACGCGCGGCGCAACGACTCGTCGGTCATGGCGTGGCCGCCAAACTTGATCACAACGGTCTGGCCGTGGAACCGGCCGAGCCACGGAAGCGCCTCGATCAAGGTGGCCGCCTTGGCCAGCGCCGCCTCAGCCGACACCGCCTCAGCCGACACCGCCTCAGCCAGCACCGGTGTGGGCGTCCGAGCGGAGCCCGTTTTATCCGCAATTTGGCGTGTCATGTCGAATATGCCGAGTTCTCGTGGACGTAGGCGGCGGTGAGATCGGTCGTCCGGACCGCAGTCGCGGCGGAACCGGCGCAAAGATCAACGGTGATAGCTACATCCCGGCCCCGCAGGTCTGCCTTGGCTCTGTCCTCACCGGCGCTGCCGCCCTTGCACACCCAGACCCCGTTGATGGCCACGTTCAGCTGGTCCGGATCGAAGACGGCAGCGGTGGTGCCCACCGCGGCCACCACACGGCCCCAGTTCGGGTCGCCTCCGGTGAGCGCGCATTTGAGCAGGTTGCTGCGGGCGACGGCGCGGGCCGCGGTGAGCGCGTCGGCCTCGGTAGCCGCGCCGATCACCTCGACGGTGACCATCTTGGTCGCCCCTTCGGCGTCGGCGACAAGCTGGCGCGCGAGGTCGGCGCACACGGCGGTGACCACCGCCGCGAAATCGGCTGTGGCTGGGCGGACGCCGGACGCGCCGCTTGCAAGCAGCAGCACGGTGTCGTTTGTCGACATGCAGCCATCGGTGTCCACCCGCTCGAACGTCGTTGCGACCGCCGCGCGCAGCACGCCGTCGAGTTCGCCAGGTGGCAGGTCGGCGTCGGTGGTGAGCACGCAAAGCATGGTGGCCAGCGTCGGGGCGAGCATCCCCGCGCCTTTGGCCATGCCGCCGACGGTGAAACCGCCAGCCTTCCTGAAGGCGATCTTGACGACGGTGTCGGTGGTGCGGATCGCGTCCGCGGCCGCAAGCCCGCCTGCGCGCGACAGCGTGGCGACGGCGGCGTCCACGCCCGGCAGCAGCGCTCCCATGGGCAGCCGCTCGCCGATCAGGCCCGTTGAGCAGACGGCGATCTCGCCGGCCGAGTCTTCGAGCGCCGCCGCGAGCCGCTCCGCGGTGGCGTGGGTGTCGGCGAATCCCGCTGGCCCGGTGCAGGCGTTGGCGCCGCCCGAGTTCAGCACCACCGCGCGCACCCGGCCGCCGCGCGCGACCTGCTGTGTCCACAGCACTGGCGCGGCCTTCACCCGGTTGGCGGTGAAGACAGCTGCCGCAGCGCGGGACGGCCCGTCGTTCACAACCACGGCGACGTCCAGGCCGCCGCCGCTCTTCAGCCCGGCCGCGACGCCCGCGGCCCGAAATCCCGTCGGCGCGGTGACGCTCATGGCGCGACTCCGTGCGTCGCGAGGCCCGCGGTCTCGTCCAGGCCGGTCATGAGGTTCGCATTCTGGATGGCCTGGCCGGCCGCGCCCTTGCCGAGGTTGTCAAGCGCGGCGACCACGACCGCACGGCCTGCTCTGGTATCGGCGGCGGCCTGCAGATGAACGGCGTTCGACCCCACGGTCGCGCCAGTGGACGGCCAGGCGCCTTCGGCAAGCAACCGAACGAACGGCGCGGCCGCATAGGCGTCGGCGAGCGCCGCACGCAACCGGGCGGTCGCACCGCCTGCGCCGCCTGCGCCGACCGCGCCGCCCCGTCGCCTGCCCCGTCCGTTGCGCACGGACAGCGGCGCCGTGCAGGTCGCGAGGATCCCGCGGGGCATGGGCGCGAGCATCGGCGTAAAGGAGACTCTCAGCTGCGCGGACGGCCCGAGCACCTCGCCGAGTGCCTGCTCGATCTCCGGGGTGTGCCGGTGTACGCCGCCTACCTGGTAGGCGGACATGGCGCCCATGACCTCGGCGCCGAGCAGATGAGCTTGGGGTGTGCGGCCGGCGCCGGACGTGCCTGAGGCGGCGACGACCACGATGTCGGCCGGTTCCACCAGGCCAGACGCGAGTAGGGGCGCGAGCGAGAGGATCGCCGCCGTGGCGAAGCAGCCAGGAACCGCGACCCTGGCCGAGCGTGCGATCTGCGCGCGAGCGCCCGGCAGTTCCGGCAGCCCGTAGGTCCAGCGGCCCGCGTGCTCGCCCCCGTAGAACTCGTGCCAGGCGCCCGTGCCGTCGAGCCTGAAGTCCGCGCCGAGATCGACGATCTTGACATCGCCCGGCAGCGCCGCGGCAACGGCCGCCGACTGTCCGTGTGGCAGGGCGAGGAAGACGAGATCGGCCCGCGCGAGCCGTTCTGGATCCGTTGGCTCGAACGTGCGGCCGGACAGGTGCGGCAGGTGCGGATGCAATGCGGTGACCGGCGCGCCCGCGTGCGACCGGGCGGTGAGCGCGCCGGGCGTCAGCCCCGGATGGCTGGCGAGCAGGCGCAGCAGCTCGCCGCCCGCATAGCCGCTGGCGCCAGCGACGGCCACCACGCTCCCCATCGGCTTCTCCCTGTCGGCTACCGAGTCGGCAAGGTGCCGGCAAAGGCGCCGGCAACGGACTGAATTACTATGTAGGAGAATGGAAATTTATGCAACCCCGCTCGGGCGCCGCTCGAGGACGCCCGGGCCGCCAGCCGTTACGAGCCGGGCCGATAACCGGCCTGTAACGCTCTGCGGAGGCGCATGTACGCCGCGGCTTCGGTCACGGCATCATGAAGAAACGCGGGAGGGAGGTGGCGATGCAGCACGCCGCGCCCATTGCCGTGGCGGCGCTGATCTTGGCATTGGTGGCCGGTTGCTCGGGCCGCTCCTCCGGTGTGGGAGCGCCGGGCCCGGCGGCGCCGGCAGGTGATCTTGGCAGTAAAGGGACCGACTGTGGCACCGCCTTCACCGCGGCGCACGTGCCGGTCATCGTCGAGGTACCGAAGGGCGCTGTGGCGTGCGGCGAGGCGCTGCACGTGCAGCGCGACTACACGCGCAAGCTCAGCGAAGGCGAGGCCCCGGGAAATGGCGGCGGCGGGCCGGTGCCCGTCGATGGCTGGGTCTGCGAGGGGTACCCGACGCCGCAGGTGCTGCGGACCGGCCGGGCGTCGCGGTGTCACCGCAGCGGCGTGGAGTTTTACGCCGTCCTGCCCGCCCCGAGCGCTTCCGCGACGCCCTGAGTACGCCTGACGCGCCCCCGACGCGACCGTGAGCGCGCCCTGACAGTCAGGACTTGTAAGAACGGGGTCAGGACCCGGCCGAGCGACCGGTCACGACCGGGTCAGCCGCTGCGCAGGACAGCGCCGGTCCGCCGCGCTGCCTCTGCGACCGCGGCGTCTCGCGCGGCCGACACCTCGCTCGCGGTGAGCGTGCGGTCCGGCGCCCGTAGGCGCAGCGTGTACGCGAGCGACTTGCGGCCCTCGCCGACCTGCTCGCCGGTATAGAGGTCGAAAAGCCGGATCTCCTCGAGCAGGTCGGCCCAGCGGCTGGCGGCGACCCCCGCCCGCAGCGCCGCCTCCACATCGGCGGCGGGCGCCGACGCGGGCACGATCAGCGCGACGTCGGTCGTCGCCACCGGGTGCGCGGATATGGGCGGCGCCTGGACCTGGCGTTCACCGGCCGGCTCGAGCACCGACAGGTCCAGCTCCATCGCGCAACTGCGCGGCGGCAACCCAAAGGCCGCCGACACCCTTGGATGAAGCTCGCCGGCGAAGCCCGCGCGCTGCTCGCCATCGGCGATCCCGGCGAGCAGCTCGGCGCACCGCCCCGGGTGCCAAGGCAGCTGATTCGCGGCGCGCACCGTCGGCGTGACGCCCGCGGCGTCGGCGATCTCGCGGGCCGCCTGGACCGCGTCCGCCCAGTTCGCCTGTCGGCCCTCGCCCCACCAGCCGACCGGCTCAAGGTTTCCGGTCAGAACCACCGCGCAGTGCAGCGGCTGCCACGGGAGCGCCGCGTCGAGCGAAGCGCGTTCGGCTGCTGTTGGGCCGCGGTCCACGCCAAGCCGTGGCGGGTGGACAGCCCCGCCGGCGCGCGGAAGGTACACCAGCCCCATCTCATAGAGCGCGAGGTCGCCGAACCCGCGGCCGAGGTTGCGCACGAGCGTGCGAAACAAGCCGGGCAGCAACGTCGTGCGCATCAGCGGTTCGTCATCCCGTAGCGGGTTGGCCAGCTGGGCGGCGCGCCGCCGCGGGTCGTCGCCGGGCAACTGGAGAGCGTCGAAGTCGGCGGCGGAGATGAACGGTGAGCTCAGCACCTCGACAAAGCCGGCCGCGGCGGCCGAGCGGCTCACCCTGCGCCGCATCCGCTGCGCGCCTGCCAGCCCTCGGCCCGCGGTGGCGCGTGGCAAGCGCGCCGGCACGTTCTCATACCCTTCCAGCCTGATCACTTCTTCGGCGAGGTCGTTCGGCATGGTCAGGTCGGGCCGCCAGGATGGGGGGGTCACCTCTAGCGTCTCGGCCGCCTGGCCGGGACCAGCCCCGGCCTGGCCGCCGCGCTTGCCGCCGCTGGCGCGCCCCGGCCCGCCGCTGCGCCTGCGGACCTCGCAGCCGATCTCGCGCAGCCGCCGCTGGACCACCTCGGCCCCGTAGGTCATCCCCGCGACCCGGTCCGGATGGTTGGCGGGCGTGCTGATCACGACCGGCTGGACCGGGGTGTGGGCGTGTGTGCAGCCGGGGACGATGGCGGCGCCGCCGAGTTCGGCCAGCATCGCGGCCGCTTTGGCGGTGGCGCGCAGCGGCAGCTCACGGTCGACGCCGCGCTCGAACCGGTAGGACGCCTCGCTGCTCAGCCGGTGCCGTCGGCTCATCCGCGCCGTGCCGACGGCGGAGAAGTGCGCGCCCTCGATGACCAGATCTGTCGAGGTCTCGTCGATCTCCGTGGCGAGCCCGCCCATGGCGCCCGCCAGCGAGATCGGGCCGGACGAGTCAGTGATGAGGATGTCTTCCGGGTGGAGCGTGCGCACCACGTGGTCGAGCGTCTCCAGCTTTTCGCCCGGCCAGGCGCGCCTGACCACGATGGGACCGCTCAGCTTGGTCTTGTCAAACGCGTGCAGCGGCTGGCCAAGCTCGAGCATCAGATAGTTGGTGACGTCCACGGCGAGCGACACCGGCCGCATCCCCGCGCGGGCGAGCCGCACCCGGAGCTTTATCGGCGTCACCGACGCCGCGCGCAGGCCGCGCACCTCGCGCAGCACGAATCGGTCGCACGCGGTGGGGTCGGCGATGCTCGCCCGATGCACCGCGCCGTTTTCTGCTTGCCAGTCCGCGGCGAGCCCGGCGCTGGCCGGATCGCGAAACGCCACGCTGAAGGCGATTGCCGCCTCCCGCGCCACCCCGCGCACGCAGGCGCTGTAGCCGCGGTCGGGTGACACGGCGACGTCGAGGACCGCGTCGCGCAGCCCCGCGTAGCCGCAGAGGTCGCTGCCGAGCGGTGCGGTGTCCTCCAGCACGACGATGCCGGAGTGGTCGTCCCACAGGTCCAGCTCCGCAGCGGAGCAGATCATCCCATCCGACACCCGCCCGTAGGCCTCGCGCTTGGAGATCTCGAAGCCGCCTGGCAGGACCGCGCCGGGCAGCGCGACAGGCACCCGCGCGCCCACGGCGAAGTTGACCGCGCCGCAGATGACGCCGCGCGGCGCTGCGTCGCCCGTGGCGACCTGGCAGTATCTCATCGGCTTGGCGGAGGTGGCCACCTCCTCGATGCCGAGCACCTCGCCGACGACCACGCCGCTGATGTCGTGCCCGACGGGGGTGACGGTCTCGACTTCCAGGCCCGCGGCGACAAGCCGGTCCGCGACCTCGCGGGCCGGCACCTCGGGCAGGGCCGCGTGCTCGCGCAGCCACGACAGCGGGACGCGCATCAGACCTCCATCCCGAACGCCCTGGTCAGCCGTACGTCACCCTCGACGATGTCGCGCATGTCCGCGATGCCGTGCCGGGACATCAGGGTGCGCTCGATACCGAGCCCGAACGCATACCCGCTGTACACATCCGGATCGATCCCGCAGGCGACAAGCACGCGTGGGTTGACCATGCCGCAGCCGCCGAGCTCGAGCCAGCCCTCTGACTTGCAGGTGCGGCAGGGCGGCGCCCCCGGCGCCACCGAGCCGCCGCGGCAGACGTGGCACTGCAAGTCGACCTCGCCCGAGGGCTCGGTGAACGGGAAGTAACTCGGCCGGAACCGGGTGCGCAGCCCCGCGCCGAACATCGCGTCCACAAAGGCGCCGATGGCGCCCCGCATGTCGGCCATGGTCAGGCCCTCGTCCACGGCCAGGCATTCGAGCTGATGGAAGACCGGGCTGTGGGTGGCGTCGAGTTCGTCGGTGCGAAAGGCTTTGCCGGGCGCGACCACATATACCGGCAGCGGCCGGGTCAGCAACGCTCTGACCTGCACCGGGGAGGTGTGCGTGCGCAGCACGACGCCCGATTCGCCCGGTTCGGACCCCTCCGGCGCCGCCGTTTGGACGAAGAATGTGTCCTGCTCGCTGCGGGCGGGATGATCCGGCCCCATGTTGAGCGCGTCGAAGTTGAACCATTCGGCCTCGATCTCCGGGCCTTCTGCCACCTCGTAGCCCATGCCGACGAACACGTCGGCCAGCCGTTCGACAAGGGTGGTGACCGGGTGCCTGGCGCCGCGCGGCGCGCGGTCCCATGGCAGCGTGACATCGACGATCTCGTCGGTGAGCACGCGGCGGTCGCGTTCTGCTTCGAGCTCGGCCTGCCTGGCCGCGAGGGCGTCACGGACCTCGGCGAGCGCCGCGCTCACCCGCCGCCCCGCGTCGGCGCGCGCCGCGGGCGGCAGCGCACCGATCTCACGGTTCGCGAGCCGGAGCGGCGAGCGGTCGCCAAGATGCGCCAGCCGGGCTGACTTGAGATCATCGAGGCTGGCCGCACCCGCTATGGCGGCGACCGCCTCATGGGTCATGCGCTGGAGTTCCCCTGCCGACAGTGACGCCACCTCGACGGGGTCGTAGGACTTGTTCGGTGCGGACATTGAGAAATGCTCTTCCTTGCGGGCCGATCGAGCGGGCCGATGACGGCGCGTCGTTGGAGTCCTGCCCATCCCTCGCCATGGCCCCTGCACCTGGCCGCGGTCTGGACACCGGGGGCACAGGCGGGCGGGCTGGGCTGGTGGTGGTCCGGTGGCTCCACCGTAGTTCCTGCGGACCATCCAGATGCCGAACGGCTGCCGCCCCGCGCACCCGGTTCGCAGGTGCGAACAAGGCTACGGCGGCGGGCCCACCGAGGCCGGTCCTTCGTTAGGCGAAGTCGGGCGCCCCGGCGGGCAGGGTAAATCGAAACTCCGCACCGCCGCCAGGCGCTGTCTGCACGGTGATCGTCCCACCGTGCGCCTCGACCAGCCCTTTCACGATGTACAGCCCCAATCCGGTTCCGCCGCGCCGCTTGGCCCGCCAGAACTGACGGAATACCCGTGGCGCGTACTCGGGCGCGATTCCCTCGCCCTGGTCGCGTACCGACACACAAGCGCCGCCCCCTGGACCAGCGCCAGGCGCGGCTTGTACCTCAATGGTCACCGTACCATCGCCGTGGCGCAGCGCATTCTCAATCAGGTTGCCCAGGATTTGGTCGATCTTGTCGGGATCCAGCCACATCTCCGGAACCCCGCCATGTCCTGTGAGCTGGAACCGGTCCAGGCTCTCCCCCGCCGCGATCCGGCCCGCGATCACCTTGCCCGCGCGCTCCGCGATGTCGGTGACCTGGCGATGCACCTCGAGCCTTCCGGCCTCGATGCGCGAGACGTCGAGCAGTTCGGTGATCAGCCTCGTGACGCGGTCCGCGTCGGCGTTGACGGTCTCGAGCATGACGCGCTTCTGGTCATCGGTGAACCGGTGCCATTTGGCGAGCAGCGTGGCGGTGAAACCCTTGACGCTGGTGAGCGGTGAGCGCAGCTCGTGCGCGACGGTGGACACCAGATCGGCCCTGCTGCGCTCGAGCCGGGCAAGCCCGGTCGCGCCGCGCAGGCAGATCGCGAGCCTGCGAACCCGGTGACCGTGGTGCCGGTCGCGGATGTAGCTGACCGTCACGAGCAGTTCGTCGCCGCCCGGCAAACTCAGCGACACCTCCGGATGCCGCGCCCGGACGTTCAGCCCACCGTAAGGGTCGGTGCAAGCCCACCAGTCACGGCCGTCGCGGTCACGCAGCGGCAGCACGTCGCGGATGTCGCCGCCGATGGCATCGGCAGGTGCGATCCCCGTCAGCCGCGTGGCCGCCCGGTTGAACACCGTCACCCGGCCCGTGTGGTCGGCAAGCACCAACCCGTCCGGCAGGTCGTCGGCGCACACGACTCGGCCAGCGGCATCGCCACCTTGCACCAGCGCGAGCCGCTCGCGGACCGGCAGAGCGCGCCGGACGCGGGGCACCGACCGCGCCGCCATACCGTTCGCGCCGGTGTCGGCGCGCTCGGCGGCTCGGTCGTACCTGGCGCCTGCGGCGCCCGCTCCCGATCTGCCCGGACTGATCCGGTCCACTCGCTTGCTGCCTCCATCCGGCGTATCTGCTATCTTCAGCCGCTAGCATTCCTTATGCAACATGCGGCCACACCCGCCACAGTGCTGTGACGGAATGTGATCAGACTCTAGCGTGTCAGGGCAGTGCGGCGGCAGCCCCCTCGTCCCGTTAGTCCGGCAAGGTGCAGGGTGCAGGAAATCCTGCGGCAGAACGGGCCCGGCCAGCGGCATTCTTCTGCGGTGCGTGCACCGGCGCGGCTGTTTTCCCTCACGAGGTTGTCATCGGCGTCGCCGGCGGCCAGTCAGGATCGCTCGTGAAACTGCCTTGTACTCCACAATGTCGTTACTCGCCCGTATTTCGGCGGCCGCGACAACGCCGTGCAGTACAAAGGGCTCGTAGCGGGCTAGGCCTGAGCGCGGGCGGACGCGTAAAGGCACACCGCGGCGGCGGTCGCCAGATTCAGGCTCTCGGCGCGGCCATAGATGGGCACGGCCACGCGCTCATCAGCGAGGTTCGCAAGGTTGTCAGGAAGGCCCCACGCCTCGTTGCCGAACAGCCAGGCCGTGTGCCCGCGCAAGATACCGTCCGCGACCGCGTCATCGAGCGAGCGCTCGCCGCGGGCGTCGGCGGCGATGATCCGCAGCCCGGCGCCGCGAAGCGCGTCCGCCGCCTGCGCCAGCCCGGCGCCGACGACCAGCCGAAGGTGAAAAAGGCTGCCCGCGCTGGCCCGCACACACTTGCCGTTGTAGGGATCGACGGAGGCGTCGGTGAAGATCACGGCGTCGGCGCCGGCCGCGTCCGCGGTCCGAAGCACCGTGCCTGCGTTTCCCGGGTCGCGCACATGGGCGAGCACAACGACGAGCCGCGGCGCCGCGGCGATGACATCGGTGAGCGGGACATCGACGAACCGGCAGACCGCGAGAATGCCCTGGGGGGTCGTGGTCTGCGCGAGCGCTGTCATGACCTGACCGCTCACCACGCGCACAGCGGCGCCCACGGCATCAGCCTTCGCCACAAGGGGTTGGTGGCGGGCCGATGCGGGCGCGGTCACGAACAGCTCGATGACGTCGGCGCCGGAGGCCAGTGCCGCACCGACGGCTTGCGGCCCTTCGGCAAGGAACGCGCGTTCGCGCTGCCGTAGCGCTCGTTTGGTCAGCATGCGGGCCGCCTTGACCCGCTGCGAGCGCGTGTTTGTCAGCTCACCTCCCGTCGCGGCCACGGTCGGAATGGCACCGCTCCTGTCAGGCCACCGCCGTGTCCGCCTGCGCCGCGCCTGCGGCACCGGGGGCCATGGCATCGGGCAGCGCCTTGCGAGCCACCTCTACAAGAACGGCGAACGCATCGGCGTCCGACACCGCGAGCTCGGCAAGCATCCGCCTGTCGACCTCGACGCCCGCGCAGCGCAGCCCCTGGACAAACCGGTTGTAGGTGATGCCGTTCGCCCGGGCCGCGGCGTTGATCCGCTGAATCCACAGCCGGCGAAACGCGCCCTTGCGGTCCTTACGACCGGTGTAGGCGTAGGTCATCGAGTGGAGAACCTGCTCCTTGGCTTTGCGGTACAGCCGTGACCGCTGGCCACGGTAGCCGCTCGCCCGCTCGAGTACGGTCTTGCGCTTCTTGTGGGCGCCCGTCGCCCGCTTCACGCGTGCCATGTTGTGACTCCCTCGGCCGGGCCCGGGCTACTTCCCGAGCAGTCTCTTGACCCTCTTCGTGTCTGCGTCGGACAGCACCACGTCGTTCCATAGCCGGCGGGTGCGCCGGGACGGCTTGTGCTCAAGCAGGTGGCTACGGTTGGCGCGGCGGCGCATCACCTTGCCTGCGCCGGTGAGCTTGAACCGCTTCCCCGCGCCGCTGTGCGTCTTCATCTTCGGCATGGTCGCCGTCGTCTCCGTCCTGTCGCGTGCCTGCGGGCGCGACGTTGTCGTGCGTGCGTTCCTTCACGCGTGTTGCCTTCGCGTCTGCCGCGCTCGGGCATACTGGCCGCGCGGCGGGCCCGCGCCCGGCAAGCGTCGCTCGCCCAGGCAAGGCCTCGCCGGCCGACCTGGACGCTCGGCCGCGCCGGGCTTGGCACCGGCAGGTGACGGGCTGTCAGGCGCTGGCCGAGGCCTGCGGGCCCCGGCGCGGGCGCGGCACCGAACGCGCTGCGGCGCGCTCAGCCCTCGCTTCGCTCTTCTTCCTCGTCGGCCCGATCACCATGACCATGTTCCGGCCGTCCTGCTTGGGTTGCGCCTCCACGAAGCCCAGCTCCTCGACGTCGCTGGCGAGCCGCTGGAGGAGCCGGAACCCGAGCTCTGGCCGCGACTGCTCACGTCCGCGGAACATGATAGTCACCTTGACCTTGTCGCCCTGTTTGAGAAACCGCTCCACGTGCCCGCGCTTGGTCGCATAGTCATGTGGGTCGATCTTCGGCCGAAGCTTGATCTCCTTGATGACCGTCTGGGCCTGGTTCTTGCGTGCCTCCCTGGCCTTGAGCGCGGACTCGTATTTGAACTTGCCATAGTCCATCAGCTTGCACACGGGAGGGCGTGCGGTGGGTGCCACCTCGACGAGGTCCAGGTCGGCTTCCTGCGCCAACCGGAGCGCATCGCCAATCGCTACGATGCCGACTTGCTCGCCGTTTGGGCCGACAAGACGGACCTCGGGAACGCGGATACGCTCGTTAATTCTTGGTTCGGGACTGATGTGACCTCCTTGAACTTTCGCGCCTGCCGCCGACCTCGGCGGTCGAGCCGGTCAGAACCTGCGCTGCGGGCCATGTCGCGCCGCCCCCCGCACGCAGGCCCCATCAAGCGGCACCCCTCGTGCAAAGGGCCCAGCCGCGAACAAGCCCCGCACGGCACGCATGCGGGGCCTCATTGGCTGCGCAGATGCCGCGCACTCGCGGATGACCTGAGCCGACGTGGCCATGGCCGTGCCGGTCACCATCGCGTCCAGCCAGCGCGCGAACGCCCGTTTTCGCAACCGTACCCGCCAGCTTGGGGGCTGGCCAGGTGGGAGATGCCTCCGCTTGCATGCCCGGCACGGGTGCGCCGAGCTGGTCCGCCGTTTAGCTTACCCCACTCGGCCGCGACGGGATACGGTGCGGGCATCACAGCCGGTGACATTTCGGGTATGCGCGCTGGCCGCCGCGCGAGGGGGCGATCTCAGTGCTGCTCCTGCTCCATCAGCTCACCGAACCGGTCAACCGTAGCTCGCAGGAACCGGTGGATGACCTGTTCATCGGCTGGGTCGACGTAGCCGAACGCGGTCCGCCAGCGCGCCGCGACGTGCTCGCGGGCTTGCCGCAGCTTCTCCCGGCCCTTCTTGGTCAGATGCAGGTGGACCACCCTGCGGTCGCGCGCGTCCTTGCGTCGGCGCAGGTATCCGCCGCGCTCGAGCACATCCGCCACATAGCTCACCATCGGCGGCGTGACCCAGGATCGCGCCGCCACTTCGCCCGACCTGAGCCCATCCTCCTCATCCAGAGCGGCGAGCACACCGAGCCCTGCGGCGCTGATCCCGGTTCCTTCTGCCGTGTACCACCAGTAGGTGCCGATCAGCCGGGCCGCGAGCCCCGCGAGCCGCGACACCGGCAGCTGGTCGAGCGGGACATCGTCCCACCGATCGCCCCACCGGACACCATGCTCGCGGGCAGTGTTCGGCAACGCGGGCCGCGATGCGGCCGGGCGCTCGGGATCGGCGGCCGCCTCTGCCGAGTCCTTCATCCTCGTAGCTTCATCCCAAGATATTTAGGCGTCAAATCATTCGGCGTGTGGGTCTGACCGCCGCGTGCCAGGTGCCCCCAGGTCCTGCCGTACGGCAAGTTCAGCCAGTCCAGCCCGCCGCATCGCTTCGCGCGGCGCCGTCTGGCCCGTCATCAGCTCGACCTGCCGCGCGGCTTGATGCACAAGCAGCTCGAAGCCTGCGACAACGGCGCACCCGGCAGCCTGCGCCGCTTCGGCAAGCCGGGTGGGCCATGGGTCGTATGCGACGTCGAAGACCACATCTGGCCCGCGAGGCGGGCCACACAGCGAGGGCGCGACCGAGTCGGCGGCGCGGGGCGGAATAGTGCAGATGACCAACCGCGCCGTCGCGCCGCCGCAGGCGGCCCGCGGCTCACCGCGGCCAAGCGATGACAGATCACGGAGCCCGACTCCGACACCGAGCCGCTGCGCGGCCGCCAAGAGCTCCCCGGCACGGCTGGTGTCGCGCGCCGCGACGTCGGCGTGCCTAAAACCGATCTCCCGCAGCGCGGCAAGCGCTGCGCACGCGGTGGCGCCCGCCCCAATCACCAGCGCGGGCGCCGCGGCGATCGGCGCGCCGGTGATCACCCCTGCGCCCGCGAGGGCGTCCACCATCCCGCCGACGTCGGTGTTGAAGCCACGCCTGCGGCCGCCTCGAAACACGACCGTGTTGGCGCCGCCGACGGCTTCGGCCAGCGGGTCGACGTCGTCGAGCCACGGCAGAACGGCCCGCTTCAGCGGCATGGTGAGCGACAGGCCAGCCCAGCTTTCGTCGAGCCGGCCGAGCAGATCAGCCAGCTGCGGCTCGCGACAGTCGATCGCGCTGTAGCTCCATCCACGCAGGCCCAGTGCGGCGTACGCGGCGCGATGCAGCACAGGCGACAGCGAATGGGAAACCGGCGAGCCGAGCACAGCCGCTTTCACCGCACGTACCCCCTCCCGCGCCGCGACATCAACCTGCGAGCGCCAATCAGCCTGAATTGCCGAGGTTGCGCTGTAGCTCGGCCCTGAGCCGATCGAAAACGGCTGAGCTTGCGGTGAATTCGGTGCGGCGGGTCTTGGGATCCACAGTCACGAAGTAGAGCCAGTTGCCGTGGGCCGGATGCAGGGCCGCGTTGATGGCGGCCAGTCCAGGACTGTCGATCGGGCCGGGTGGCAACCCCTTGTGCAGATAGGTGTTGTACGGGGAAGCGGTCTTGATCTGCTGGTTGGTGGCGAGGATCCCATAGGTGTGCAGCGCGTACATGACCGTGCTGTCGAGTTGCAGCGGCATGCTCACGTCCAGCCGGTTGTAGATGACACGTGCGATCTTGGGAAAGTCGGCGACCTTGCCGCCCTCGGCCTGCACCAGGCTGGCCACAATAACTGCCTCGACAGGGGTCAGGTTCACCCGGCGGGCGGTGGCGGTCAAGTTGATTCGCGCGGCCTCGGTGTTGAACTGCTGCACCATGGCGCGCAGCACGTCAGCTGCGGTCATCTTGGGCTGGACTGAGTAGGTGGCGGGGAACAAGTACCCCTCGGGCCGGTTATTCGCATAGGACGGGAGCCCTAGCGCGGCTGGGCTTGCGAGCACACGCCGGTAGTCCTTCGCCGATATGCCGGACTTTGCGCTGAGCGCGCTTACGATCTGGTCGACTCGCAGCCCTTCGGGGATCGTGATTCGCAGCTGGATCCTCGCGCCCGGGCTGAGCAGCAGGTCGAAGGCGAGCGCCGCCTTCATATGCCGGTGCAGCCGGTACGAGCCTGGCTCAAGCGCAGTTTGCTGCGAGCTTTGCTCCGCAGCCTTGACAAAGGCCCGCGCGCTTGCGACAACGCGGAGCTTGAACAGCGTCTGCGCCACGTCGGTCGCGGTTTCATCCTGTTTGATCGCAACGATCACAGTCCCGTAGCCGGGTCCGGAGTAGTCGGGTGGCACCACGTACGCGCGGAGGAAGTGGTATCCGACAATCGCGCCGCTGGCGAGAAAGACCGCGATAACCAGCAGCGCGATCAGCGGCGCACTGCGCCTCCTGACGCGGCGCCTGAACCGGCCATTCCCGCCTGGCTTGGTGGCGCGCTGCTCCAACGGGAGGAGCGGGCCGTCATCACCTTCGGTCCAGCCAGGTAGATCATCATCGCTGTCCTCAGCCGCCTGGCTGGCCTGGTCCAGTGGGTCGGGCTCGGGGTAGCCAAACCAGTCAGGCTCCGAAGAAAGGGCGGGCATTGGCCCAGAACCGGCCAGGTGATCGGGCCAGGGCGGCACGGGCAGGGGCCCGGAAATCTCCGGCGGGCCCAGCTGTTCAGGCCGTTGGCTGAGGCGGTCGGTGTGCTGCCGCCATGGGTCTCCGCCGCCCAGCGGCAGCCGGTAAGGATCGGCAGGCGCAGCCCGCCTGGCGGCCGCGGCTACGCGAGGCAACGGCCCGGACACGGCCGGGGGTGGCATCCAGGGTCGGTCCGGGGTGTGCGGCGTGCGTGGGGGCAAGCGTCGGCTCTGGTATGGATCGGCCCCAGGTCCGGCCGGCTGGTCCGGCGGGGCTTGGTCACGGTATCGGTGCGCCGGATGGCCGGGCTCGTCGAACCCCTGCCAGCGGTCAGTGGGGGCGCCATGGTAGCTCGGCCCAGGACTCCATGGCAGCGGGTCGGTGGGCAGGTCGCGCTCCTGCGGAGGGTGCAGGTGATCAAGTGGGCCGGAGTGCGGGCCCAGGTAAGGCCGTGATGGGGCGCCTGCTTGCGGATCAGGCCACATACCGGGCCCGATACCGGGCCTTCGGGCGAGCGGCCCGGGCGGATACTCCTCGCTCGGCATCGCCGGGTGTGGCCTGGGTGGCGACCCGGCCCGATAGGGCTGACGCCCGGCCGCAAGCGGCCCGGACGGCGGGTGCCCCGACGGTGACCTGCCCGGATAGGGCTGGGGCCCGGCCGCAAGCGGCCCGGACGGCGGGTGCCCCGACGGTGACCAGCCCGGATAGGGCTGGGGCCGGGCCGCAAACGGCCCGGACGGGTGCCCGGACGGTGGCCCGCCCGGATAGGGCTGGGGCCCGGCCGCAAACGGCCCGGATGGGTGCCCGGACGGTGGCCCGCCCGGATAGGGCTGAGGCCCGGCCGCAAGCGGCCCGGACGGCGGGTGCCCCGACGGTGGCCCGCCAGGAAAGCGCGCGGACGGCGGCACAGCGGGCAGCGGCCCCGACCGCGGCCCGGCCGGAACGTGGGCAGACGGCGGCCCGGCCGGGAACGGATCAGACGGCGACCCCGGGGGAACCTGCGCGGACCGCGGCCCGGCGGGAAAGGGCCTGGCAGGCGAACCGCCAAGATCGTCCCCAGGCCATCCGCCCGCGTACGGCCCCGGCTGCGGGCTGGGCTGAGCGCTGCGCTGGCGGTCTCGCCTGGCAGCATGGTGGACGGTTGTTTCCTCAGCCGGCGGCGACCCGGGCTGGTGCGAATCGCCCGGCGAGGCGCGATGGCGTCCACGGCGGCCCCGGCGCGCTCGATCGCGGCCGTCGCTCACGGTGCTACCTCGCAGGGTGCGTCGGCGCGTGTGGACACATGTACCCCCGCCGGCGACCCTGCGCTGCGCTCATTGTCCAGGGCCGCCTGCAGCAGCACCGCCGCCGCCGCCTTGTCGACCACCTGGCGCCTGGACCGCTCGCCTCTGCCGCCAGCGCGCAGCGCGCCGTGCGCGATGACCGTGGTAAACCGTTCGTCGAACAGTCGGACGGGAACAGGAGCAAGCCGCACCGCCAGCCTGGCGGCAAACTCCCGCGCGGCTGCCGCGGCACGACCCGCGCGACCGGACAGCGAGGTGGGCAAGCCCACGATCACCTCGGCGACGGCGTGCTCCGCGACAAGGCGCGCGATGGCCTCGAAATCTCCGCGATCGCGGGCAATGGTGGCGAGCGGGGTGGCGAGCTGACCGTCCGGGTCGCTGCGTGCGACGCCGACTCGCACCGAGCCGACATCGATACCCAGCCGCACCCCAGCTCGCACCGGTGCTCTCACCGGACGGTCTGCCGCAGAGCCTTCCGACACGCTTTCACGTTACGCCGCCGGACCTGGCGGTGTCGCGTACAGCGCTCCGAACGACACCAAATGCCGCATTGATGGCGTCCGCCTCATCCGACCCAAGCGGAACACCGCCGCCTTGCGCCACGTCGTCCTTGCCGCCGCCGCCGCCGCCAAGCGCCCGGGCCGCGAGGCCGACCAGGGCTCCGGCCTTGAGCCCCAGCGAACGTCCCGCCTCGTTCACCGAGATGACGACGGCCGGCCGGTCTTTCTGCACCCCCGCGATCGCAACCACCGCCGGCCGGTCCACTATCCTGCCACGGATGTTCAGAGCCAGCTCACGAATGCCCTCGGCCGCCGTGCCGTCCGGCACACGGTGCGCGACGAATGCGACTCCGTCCACGTTCTCCGCCTCGCCCGCGAGCCGACCTGCCGAACCGAGCAGCTGAGCCGAACGGAGCTGCCGAAGCTCGCGCTCCGCATCGCGCAGCCGTGCCACGATGCCGGCCACGCGTTCTGGCAGCTCATCCGGGCGTGCCTTCAGCTGCTCGGTTAGCTGCGAAACAAGCACGCTCTCCGTGGCGAGGAAACGGAACGCGTCCAGGCCCACGAGCGCCTCGACCCGGCGAACCCCTGAGCCAATCGACGATTCGCCCAGGATCTTGATCAAGCCCAGCTGGCCGGATCGCGCGACATGAGTGCCGCCGCAGAGTTCGCGTGAGTAGTCGCCGACCTCAACGACCCGGACGTCGTCCGCGTACTTCTCGCCGAACAGGGCAAGCGCGCCCATTTCCCGCGCCGCCTGCAGCGAGGTGTGGAAGGCGCGCACGTCCAGATCGCCGATGAGCACCTCATTGACCTCATCCTCGACGTCGCCGAGCACCGATCGCGGAACCGGACCGGCCGCGGTGAAGTCGAACCTGAACCGGCCAGGCGAGTTCTCCGAGCCAGCTTGCGCCGCCGACTCGCCAAGTGCGCCGCGGAACGCCCGGTGGACGAGGTGCGTCGCGGTGTGCGACCGCGATATCGCCCGCCGCCGCTCGATGTCGATCTCCGCGTACGCGAGGTCACCAACAGCGACCTCGCCGACGCGGACCCGGCCGCGATGCACAACGAGCCCGGGCACGGGGGCTTGGACGTCGAACACCTCGATTTTGGTGGCGCCTGCCGCTGCCGTGATGAGGCCGCTGTCGGCGAGTTGCCCACCGCCTTCGGCGTAGAAGGGCGTGCGGTCGAGGACCACCTCGACCTCGGCGCCCGGACCGGCCGCGGGCACGGATGCGCCACCGAGCAGCAGGCCGACGACCGTGGCCTCGCCGGCCCAGACATCGTAGCCGGTGAAGGACACCGGGCCCGAGCGGTCAAGCAGCTCACCGAAGACGGAGATGTCGACGTTGCCTGTGCGCTTGCGCGCGGCGTCCTGCCTGGCGCGCTCGCGCTGCGCGCCCATGAGCCGCCGGAACCCTTCCTCGTCGACCGACAGCCCCTGCTCCGCGGCCATCTCGAGGGTGAGGTCGATCGGAAAGCCATACGTGTCGTGCAGCTGGAACGCCTGCTCACCGGCCAGCGTCGCGGCACCACGGCGCTTGCTCTCCTCAACCGCGGCCTCGAAGATGGCGGTGCCTGTGCGCAGCGTGCCGAGAAAGGACTCCTCCTCCGCGTCCAACACCGTGTGGATGTGCGCCGCGTCCCTGATCAGCTCGGGGTATTGCTCTCCCATGGCGGCGATGGCCACTTCGGCGAGTTCGTGCAGGAAGCGATCCTCACCCCTGCCGCCGCCGCGCTGGCCGCCAGCAAGCATCCGCAGGTTGCGGATGCTACGGCGAAGGATGCGCCGCAATACGTAGCCACGTCCCTCATTGCTCGGTATGACGCCGTCCCCGACGAGCATGACCGCGCTGCGGATGTGGTCGGCCACCACGCGGAGCGCGGCGTCGGTGCGTGGGTCGCGAGCGTACTTGCAGTCGGTGAGATCAGCCGCACCGTCGAGCACCTTCCAGGTGCTGTCCACCTCGTAGATATTGTCGACGCCCTGCAGCACCACCGCCATGCGCTCCAGGCCCATGCCGGTGTCGATATTGCGCGTGGGCAGCTCACCGAGGATCGGGTAGCCTTCCTTCCCCTCACCAGGGCCGCGCTCGAACTGCATGAATACGAGATTCCATATCTCCAGGTAGCGATCCTCATCCACGACAGGACCGCCTTGCGTCCCGTACTCAGGGCCGCGGTCATAGTAGATCTCCGAACATGGGCCGCACGGTCCTGGCACACCCATGGACCAGTAGTTGTCCGCCATGCCGCGCCGCTGGATGCGGTTGGCCGGAACCCCGACCTGGTCGCGCCAGATCCGCAGCGCCTCATCGTCATCGGTATAGACGGTCACCCACAGCTTGCTCTCGGGCAAACCGAACCCGCCGTCCGTTTCCTGCCTGGTGAGCAGTTCCCACGCGTACGGGATCGCCTGGTCCTTGAAATAGTCACCAAAAGAGAAATTCCCGAGCATCTGGAAGAACGTGGAATGTCTGGCTGTCTTGCCCACCTCTTCGATGTCCTCGGTGCGCACGCACTTTTGCGCGCTCGCGGCGCGCGGGAACGGCGGCTTCTGCTGGCCGAGGAAGTAGGCCTTGAATGGCACCATCCCGGCGTTGACCAGCAGCAGCGTCGGGTCGTTGGCGATCAGGCTCGCAGACGGCACCACGGTGTGCCCGCGCTCGGAGAAGTAGCTCAGGAAGCGGTGGGCGATCTGAGCCGACTCCATTATTGGCCATCCTTCACTTGGTCGAAGCTATCGGTCTCTGCATCGGTTACTGCCCGGTTGAATGCCCAGCCAGGCGCGTCAATCTGCCGTCCGAGCCTAGCCGCCTCGCGGGCGCCGACGAGCCGGTAGATCCGCCTGCCGTCGTTGACGTCGCTGACGAACCCGGCGGCCGAACGTGCGCCCCGTGCGAGCAAGCCGGCCAGCCGGCCAGCCGGCTGCTGGTCCGGTGGGGGCACCCCGGAGCGTACCGATGGCCGCGCGGGGGAGAACACGCGGGCCGCCTTCGCCACTTTGCGGTAGCCGCTCACCCCGGCCGCCGCGCCGACCGTGAACCAGAACACGCGGCGAATCACCGGGCCGGCCTCCCCCTGCCGGGGGAACGGCCGCCGCGGTCACCCCGCCGCGTCGGGCCGGCCACGGCTGACCGCAGCGGCTTGCTTGCCCCGCTCGCGAGGGCGGGACCCGGCAACACGGCGTTCGGCGGCCGAGCATCGGGCGCCACGGGGTGGGCAGCCGAATCCCGCACACGCGCCGATCGCCCGGCGCGCGCGAGCGCGACGGCGCGGCGCAGCCCAAAGGCGAATCCAGCCAGGCCGTGCAGCGGCCCGCCGAACAGCGTGTGAACCGCGCGGGTCAGCATCGACACATCCGCGGTCAGCTCGGCGATGTTGGCCGTGACCTCATCCATGCTCGCGGTGATCTGGTCGGTTCGTGCGAGCTGCTCATGTGCCCGCTCGACGGCCGCATCGGCCCGCTGACAAGCGTGTACACCCCCGCGGCCGTGAGCACGGCGAAAGAGATCGCGGCGATCAGGACCGCAGCGCGCGCGGCCGTCACCATGGTTGGGCCTCCTCCTGTCCGCGTCGGTGAATCGCTAACCCTATCGCGAAGCGGTCACCGGACCCGGCGGGTCACTCCCGATCCCCGCCGCGCAGCGCGGCGCGGAGGCGCTCGGCGCGGTCGGCATAACGGGCTTCGGCCCCGTGCCTGGTCGGCTCGTAGTAGACGCGGTCGGCGAGCGCGTCAGGAGCGTACTGCTGTGCCACCAAACCGCTGCTGTGGTCGTGCGGGTAGGTGTAGCCCTCGCCGTGCCTGAGCCTGGCCGCGCCCGGGTAGTGGCTGTCGCGCAGGTGTGCGGGCACGGGCCCGAGCATGCCGGCCTTGACGTCGGCCTCTGCCGCGGAAATCGCCTTGATCACCGCGTTCGACTTGGGCGCGAGTGCCAGATGGATGACTGCCTGCGCGAGGTTGATCCGGGCCTCGGGCAAGCCGACGAACTCCACTGCCTGCGCGGCGGCCGCCGCCGTCTGCAGTGCGGCCGGGTCGGCCATGCCGATGTCCTCGCTCGCGTGCACGATGAGCCGGCGAGCGATGAATCTCGGGTCCTCCCCCGCTTCGATCATCCGCGCCAGGTAGTGCAGCGCGGCGTCCACATCGCTGCCCCTGATGCTCTTGATGAACGCGCTGATCACGTCGTAGTGCTGGTCGCCTGCGCGGTCGTAACGCACGGCCGCCCGATCTACCGCCCGTTCAAGGCTTGGCACGTCAATGTCGCCGCCATCGGTGCCGAGCGCAGCCGCCTCGAGGTAGGTCAGCGCCCGCCGCGCGTCGCCGCCCGCGATCCGAACCAGGTGATCGGCCGCAGCGGGCTCGAGGGTTACCCGACTCGCGAGCCCGCGCTCGTCGTGCAGTGCCCGGTCCACCACCGTGGCGATTTCGTCGTCGCTGAGAGGCTCCAGGGTGAGCAGCAGCGACCTGGACAGCAACGGGCTGATCACGGAAAAGAACGGATTCTCCGTCGTGGCGCCAATGAACGACACCCACCGGTTCTCCACCGCAGGAAGCAGCGTGTCCTGCTGAGCCTTGTTGAACCGGTGTACCTCGTCGATGAACAGCAGGGTGCGGGCGCCGGTCATGCCAAGATCGTGTCGAGCAGCGTCGATGACCGCGCGGACGTCCTTGACCCCGGCGCTCACCGCGGAGAGCTCAACGAAGCGGCGGCGTGTCACGCCGCTCACCACGTGGGCGAGGGTCGTCTTGCCTGTGCCCGGCGGGCCCCAAAGCAGCAGCGACATCGGGACGTCGTTCTCGACGAGCTTGCGCAGCGGTGTGCCGTCACCGAGCAGGTGCCGCTGCCCGATCACCTCATCGAGCGTGCGTGGCCGCATTCGGACAGCGAGCGGCGCCTGGGCGGCTGCGGCCTCATCCGCGGCCGCGTCGAACAGGCTGTCGGGTTGCCCGGCCCGCGATCTGGCCACGTCCAGACACTATCCCGGCCGACCGGCAGGTCGTGTCATAGCGGCCGGGCTAGCAGGTCACGTCGGCGGTGGTGAACCTCGCCCATGCCAACCCGCCAAAGATCACCGCGTACGCGCAGAACGACAGCAGGCCATGACGTAGGTCATCGGTGGCGATCGGAGAGCGAAGCAGACTGTCGAACGATGTCCACCAGTGGGTGGGCAGATAGGTGTGCACAGCAGCAAACTGCGGGATGTTGTCAAAGACCTCGCTTGCTACGGCGATGATCGCGGTTGCCGCTATTGCGCCGATCGCGTGCTCGGTGAGGGTGGAGAAGGCCAGGCCGATCGCGCCAAGGGTGGTCATTGCCGCGGCCACGTATAGCGTCACGAAGGCGAGCCGCACCAGACTTTCCGCGAGCGAAACCGTGGTCCCCGACAGCAGGGTCACCGGGCCAACGGGGAAAAGAGCAAGCCCTGTGATGACCGCCACCACGGTCACCACGGTGGTCGCGCAGAGCGCGAAGATCGCGGTAACCAGGTACTTGATGGCCAGCAATCGGGTGCGGCCCGCTGGCACCGTGAGCAGGTACCGCAGCGTCCCGTATCCCGCTTCGCCCGCTACCGAGTCGCCTGCCACCACGCTGACGACCAGCGGCAGAACGAGGGTAAGCAGGACGGTGAGCGCCGCGAAGCTGAGGAACAGGCCGTTGCCCGTCACCTGGCCGAAAAACGGCGGGCCCCCGCCATTGTCATGTGGCGAGCCAGCAAGCCGCAGCGCAACCCCGATGATGACGGGCACGACCGCGACCACGACGAGGAGCACCTGGTTGCGCCGACGCCGAAACACTAGGCCGACCTCCGAGCGCGCCAGGCGCAGCCACGCACGGACGGGCGGGGGCACCCGGGTCTTCGACGGCCGGCCGACCTGGGCCGACCCAACCGAGCCTCCAGGAAACAGGGCGTCAACCGTCGACATCGAACCCCTCCCCGGTCAGCGCCACGAAAAGGTCCTCAAGGCTGGGGCGGGGTGAACTCAGCCCGGAGACCGGGATGCCAGCGTGCACAAGCTCGGCGCAGATCCGCTCCGGCGTGTCCGCGCCGAGCTGCGCCGCGACCTGCAGGCCCGTGACGCGTACGTCGGCGAGGCCAAGCTTGGTCAGCAACTCGGCGGCCCGCGCTGCCTCGGCGGTGTCGACATGGATCCGCCGGGCGGTCACCGTCGGCTGGGCACGAAGCTCATCGAGAGTGCCCTGGAACACCAGGCGGCCCGTGCGCATCACGCCGACGTGTGAGCAGATCTGGTCAACCTCGGCCAGCAGGTGAGACGACACGAAGACGCTGACGCCGCCCGCAGCAATCTGCCTGATCAGCCCGCGAACTTCCCTGGTGCCCTGCGGATCCAGGCCGTTGGTCGGCTCATCGAGCAGGATCAGCTCGCGCGGCTGCAGCAGCGCCGCCGCTATCGCCAGCCGCTGCTTCATGCCGAGCGAGTACTGGCGGTAGCGCTTCCTCGCCGCGGCCAGCAGGCCCACCCGGTCGAGGGCTTGGTCGATACGCATGGCGGCCGTCGCCGGATCGGCTGTGCGGTCTGCCGCATCGCACCTGGCGAGGTTCGCACGCCCAGTCAGGAAGGGGTAGAACGCGGGGCCTTCGACGAGGGACCCCACTCTGGGCAGGACGCTCGCCGCTGCCACGGGCATCGGCTCGCCGAGAACCTCCTGGCTGCCGCTGGTCGGGAAGATCAGGCCGAGCAGCATGCGGATGGTGGTGGTCTTTCCTGAGCCGTTGGGACCGAGAAAGCCGTAGACCGCGCCGCACGGAACATCGAGGTCGATGCCATCCACGGCGAGCTGGCCGCTGCGAAAACGCTTGGTCAGGCCGTTTGTCGATATTGCTGCAGTCGTTCCCGCCGCGCATGACCCGTCACCCGGATCCTGGCCGGTCTGACGCAGCGGCGGGGACGCCAGCTCGGGCATCCCCGCCTGCGACTGAGTCGTGCTCATCGGCCGCTCTGGCGCGGCAACCGTGTGCCCTGGGCCACTTGCCGTCTCTGGGTCACGTGTACCTTCTGGGCCGCGTTGTAGAGGACATCGGGCGTCACGGCCCCGATGAAGAGCCTGCCATCGTCGGTGATCAGAACAGAAACGAGCTTGGTTCGCAGCAGGCTGCCGCTCCCCCAGCTACCGCGTACATGGGACGCCGAGCGAAGCAGCGCTCTCAGCTCGAGACCGGTCACGCTGTTTCCGCCGAAGACATCGGGACCGCCTGCGGGAAGCACGGCGACGGTGAGCCAGCCCTTGCCGACGGCCGTCGTCGGCAAGACACGGCCCGGGACCCCTGGGAAGGGCATTTCGTTGGGAGCCAAGTACGGGAGTGGCACCGCGTCGGACGGCAAATGCATCAGCCTCGCCTTCGCCGGGAACGGCATCATGCCGGGTGGCACGGGCGCCCCCTCCACGACTCTCGCCCCTCTGGGCACTCTGACGAATCTGGGCAATTCCGCCCCTCTGGGAACACTGATCACCACGCCCGGTAGCTTGGCTACCCTGGCCCTGACGCCCCGAGGCGGCAGGACCATCTTCGGCACCCCGATCCTCGGCTGGGCTCCGAACATTACAGTCCCTGGCGACTGATTCTGCTGCACGACCTTCGAGCCAGGTGGCGGAGTGAACGCGAAGTTGGCGGTGGCGGGCCGGGTGAACGCAATGGAAGTGAACCCGGTCTGGAACGCCGGTGCCGCGGCATCGCCGCGGGCGAAGACCTGAACCCGCAGCGGCACATTGTGGTGGGCGTCCACCGCGATCCGCACCTGCCCGACGAGGGACCGGCTGTCCTTGGGCGCAAGCACGAGCTCATAGCAGGGCTGGCCGGCGACCATGACATTGCTCGCGACGCTGACCTTCGTTGTGGGCCCGACGGCTGCGAGTACCCTGCGAGCGGCGTCCTGCGGCGTCAGCCGTGCCCGATCCGGCAGCGGCACCGGCACCCGAATGCTGGCACGGGCGGGCATCACCGTGTGAGTCGCGGTGTTGTGGACGCTCGACCACGTCCACATGTTGCTGCCGTTTCTGATCACGTCGGTCTCGCTCAGCTGACCGGGTATCGCGAGCCGGAAATGCTGCGGATCGGCGTACCAAACGCGGACGGTGTGCGAACCGGTGAGCAGCGCCTGCGGCGATGTCGGATCGCCCATACTGGGCAGCGCGGGCAGCCCGAGCGAGGCAGTCTCAACTACCGTGCCGGTCAATGGGGGCGGCGGCCCTGGCTGGCCAGCGACGGCGGCAAGCAACTGCGCCGCTGTGCGCTGCGGAAGCTCAGGCGGCCCCTGCGCCGCGGAGACCAGAGAGGCGGTCACCACGCCGGCGACGGCGATGACGCAGACCGGGACTGCCCATCTGAGATGCCGCGACGGCAGCGCGGATCGTGACATGGATACCCCTTATGAGCACGCTCTGGTGTCTCCCACTGTGCCGCACGGCGGCTGTGACGACGCTGAGAAGCGCTGTTGTGACGCTGAGGCTGGGCCGCGCGAGACTAGATGGGACTGAAGACGCGCGACGGCGGAACAGCGGGAAGGCCGGGCATGCGGATACTTGTGATCGAAGACGAACGGCGGCTGGCCGCCGCGGTACGGCGCGGCCTACAGGCAGAGGGCTTCGCCGTGGATCTCG
>WNFX01000699.1_pt1 | contig 33489 bp, 35 predicted proteins | sample 5400111 | NCBI WGS metagenome assembly WNFX01 (sample SAMN13153363, study PRJNA577476) | soil metagenome | isolation source: 40 cm soil or saprolite under grassland replicate 1 | place: USA:California | collected 2016-06-15 | reverse complement strand
GTAGGGGGCACGGCTGCGCTCTGGTCCAAGAACGGATGGGAGTTCTATTACCTCATCTGTACCGATGGCTCGAAGGGCAGCGAGGACCCGGAGATGACGCCGGAAAAGCTGGTGCCGCTGCGGCGGGAGGAACAGCGCGCGGCTGCGCGCGTGTTAGGCGTGAAGGAAGTCTTCTTTCTCGACTACGTGGATGGAGAACTCGACTACAGCCGAGAGTTGATGCGCGACATCGTCAGATACATACGAAGACTCAAACCGATCGCGGTGTTCACTCACGACACAGACCAGATCGCCCGCAACCTATTCGTGAACCATCCCGACCACCGCCATGCGGGAGAAGTCGCGATCGACGCAGTGTACCCGATGGCGCGAAACCGGCCGACCTTCCCCGAGTTGCTGAAGGAAGGCCTGGAGCCGTTCAGCGTCAAGGAGCTTTACCTTTGGACGGCGTCCGAAACGAATTTTGACGTGGACATCACGGAGACGATTGAGACGAAGTTCGAGGCATTGCGGCAGCATGAAAGTCAGTTCGAGAACTTCGAGGAGATGGCTGGACGCGTGCGGGAGTTCTGGCGCAATGCCGAAGGCGGCTACGCCGAGCGCTTCCGCCGGATACAACTGCTCTTCTAGCCGGCATGATCTACGCCCGTTTTCGCCATAGCGCTCGCGAAGCGTACGGCGTCATTGAGGGCGAGCATATCTATGAGCTGGAAGGCGACATCTTCGGAGAGCATCTGCAGGCGCAAGTCGGGATCCCGCTGTCCGAAGCCGTCCTTCTCGCGCCTGTGCCACGGCCCGGCAAGATCCTGGCGGCGGCCGTGAACTATCAGTCGCACGCTCCGGGGGCCAGCGTAATCACAAAGAGCGAAGAGGCGCCGCCTGAGCCGCAGTTGTTTCTGAAGCCATCGTCGTCCGTTATCGGAAACGATGAGCCGATCGTGCTGCCGGAGGGCGCCCGGCGGGTGGACGCCGAAGGCGAGCTCGTGGCCGTAATCGGTCGGGCATGCCGGGGAGTCAGCGCGGATGAAGCTCTCGAATACGTCTTTGGCTATACGTGCGGCAACGATGTAAGCGCGCGGCACTGGCAGCGCGATGACCTGCAGTGGTGGCGTGCGAAAGGCGCCGATACCTTCTCGCCCATCGGCCCGGTGATCGCCACAGAGCTCGATCCCGGCGGACTAGAACTTACGACTCGTATAAACGGCGAAGAGCGGCAGAGGACGAATACAGTGGCGCTGGTGCACAGCGTGGGCGCGCTGATCGCCTTCGCCTCGCATGTATGCACGCTGGAACCGGGCGACCTTCTATTCACGGGCACCCCTGGGGTGACACCGACGCTGCTCGAAGGCGATATCGTTGAGGTGGAAATCGGCGGGATTGGGGTTCTTCGAAACTCGGTCGTGCGGCAGGCGCCGCCGACTGGGGCCGGGCCCGGCTAGGCCCTTTAGCCGCAGGCGCTAATCTTTGCCGGTCTAGCCTGCGGATGACTGAGCAGTGCGGTGCAGGAGCTTTTGGGCCTCCGCTGTTACCCCGAGGTCGACCGCATCGCAGTAGGTGGAATAGATGGCGCGATCGATTAGGTGGAGACCCTCTTCATTGAGCTGCCCGGACTGCTCGACACGCAGGAGGAGGAGCCGACTCAAGCGCCGGAGGAAGTGAAGCTGAAGCGCTGAGAAGGCGCCACCTTGGCTCTCCTTGATTGGAGAGAGCATGCCCTTGAACCCTCCCTCAACGGTCAACTGCTCGTAACGGTTGGTATTCACGCAAGCTCAGCATAAGAGCCGCGCGGAAGAAGAGGCAAGAGGACAGCGCCGCAAGATTAGTTAATATTCTGTATAGAGAGAATAAGAATCGACGCGGACAGGCGAGAGATAGAGGCTCGCGGCCCTTCACCTACTCGGCTCGCGAAGAGCCGAGTCCTCACAGACGGAGCTTGCCGTGAGAAGGCTGGCGCCGACGCTGGCGTTGGTCCCCAGTGCCGTCGCTTTCGAGCTCTAGGGCAGCAGTCGCGCCGAACTCGTAAACGTATCCGCAGGAGAGGCAGGTGCTGTAGGCGCCGTACCAGTCCTCTTCGAATAGCATTGAGCCCTCACATCGCGGACAGCTGCGCGGCGGAGCAGTCTGCATCCGAGCCCACCTCCCTAGTTAGACACGACAAAAAGGCCGTTCACCACTTTTAGGCGCGGCCCTTTCCTCCGCCGCCGGGGTTAGTTGACGGGTTCGGGTCGAAAGGGCCCTTGACCCTACCCCGCCAGAGGCGGGGATTCACCCCACTGCATCTCCCCCGGTCCGCCTAAGCGGATTTGGCGCATCACACTTGTGATTGCAGTAACTATCGTAGGTGAAAAGGGGCAGGGTGTCAATGCAGCCGGAACACACGCAGGAAGATCAACCATAAGTAACGAATATTAACGATCCCTTGACACGGCAATACGCCGGTGATAATTTGCTAGCCACCAGTCGCCCCCGGGAGGCCGGCGACACGTGCCCAAGATGCTCGCCCCATTCCAGATTCTACGGTACCCCAAGAGCCTGCCCGGGTAGGAAATGCAGCAATACATTATTCGCCGCATGCTCCTCAACGGGGTTGTGCTATTACTCGTGGCGACAATGGTGTTTGCGGCGCTCCGTGTTGACTCCAACCAGGTCGTGAACAGATTCGCGGCCGGTTGCTTTCACCAGGGCGAGGATACCCAGCAATGTAAGGACGTCGCGAAGAATCTGTTGGGCCTCGACGAAAGCATTCCCAAGCAGTACGTGGACTTCATGAAGAACACGCTGACACTTGACTTTGGCAAGACGTTCTCGGAGAAGAAGCCGGTGCTGCACGAAATCACCTCGCGCGCGGCTCCGTCTATCGAGCTCGGCCTTCTCCAGATCGTGGTCGCGCTTCTCGTTGGCGTCCCAGTGGGCGTAATCTCCGCGATCAGGCAGGACAAGTGGATTGACTATATCCTCCGCTTTGTCGCGATCTTCTTCCTCGGCATACCCGTGTTCATCATTGCTGTTTTCGTGATTCTCTTGACGACAAGGTACGCTGGCGGGACCGGCCTGGACCAATGGCTGGGACCCGGGTCTGACTGGAAGGACATCTGGGAGGACCCGGTGAAGAATCTCCAGCGGGTGACGGGGCCGGCGCTTGTCGGTGGGCTGGGCACAGGCGCAGTGCTCATGCGTTTCTTGCGCTCTCAGATGCTGGAGGTAATGCGCCAGGACTATGTCAGGACCGCTTGGGCTAAGGGGCTTCGTGAACGCGTCGTCATTGTGAGGCATGCGTTGAAGAACGCCATGATCCCGGTGCTAACTGTCATCGGACTTCTTCTTGGCGCGGTCATCAGCGGCAACGTGATATTGGAGACGCAGTACAACATCCCCGGCATCGGATTTTTTGTGACGAGCGCGGCATTGCAAGGAGACTTCCCCGTAATCCAGGGCATAGTGCTGGTGGTGGCTGTAATGCTGGTGTTCATCAATTTGTTGGTGGACATCGCCTATGGCTGGCTAGACCCGCGAATTCGCTACAGCTGACGGACGTAGATGGCGCAAGAACAGGCTATTCCCAGCATCGGTCCGGCAGCGCCGGAGTTCGCGCTGCCCCATCGCCCCGGCGTACTTCGGAATGTCCTCAAGTTTATCCGGCGAAAGCCACTCGGGGCGCTTGGCTTCTTCTTCGTCCTTTTCATGATCGCGATGACGCTGGGCACGCCGAAGGCCGAATTCGGGGTGCCGGAGCTGCCGCACTCTCCCCTTGGCTTCAAGCTCGGCCAGCCGTGGCTCGCACCTTACGGCGAAGAGCAGAACTTCAAGAACGCTAACGGGCGCCTTAACACTGATGCGGCGCCCTCAACGAAGCACTGGCTTGGGACTGACGGTTCCGGCAGGGACAACTGGACGCGCGTTGTCTGGGGCGCCCGCCGGTCGATGTTCATCGGGCTCTGGGCTCTAGCCCTGGCCACCGCCATTGGTACTGTTATCGGTGTAATCAGCGGTTACTTTCGCGGATGGTTCGATACAGCCGTACAGCGGCTTCTCGACGCATTACAGTCGTTCCCGCCGTTGCTCACGCTGATACTCATCCTGTCGATTACTCCCTTCACGTCACAGCCAAGCTTGTTGGTAGTGGCTTTCGCTTTAGGGTTTGTCGGCATACCGCAGGTCCAGCGAATTGTGCGCGGAGTCGTGCTGTCGACGAGAGAGCAGCAGTACGTCGAGGCGGCAAGGGTGATTGGGGCTACCGACACCCGGACGATGTCGTTCTACATTCTCCCGAACATTATGGCCTCCGTCATCGTCGTGTTCTCGACCGGCCTCGGCGTAGTCATCCTTGCTGAAGCCGCTCTCGCTTTCATCGTCCCGCAGTTTGTTCCACAGGAGGGCGCCTCCTGGGGACTCGATCTCGGGCGCGCCCAGCGGGAGGGCGTGGACACACATACGTGGCCGGTGATTGCTTATGCCGGCGCGATCGCGCTGGCCGTACTCGGCTTCAACCTCGCGGGGGATGCACTGCGTGACGTTCTTGATCCCCGCCTGCGCGTCGGTTGATAATCGCCCGCGAACCTTCTCTGCTTTGGCAACGTATTGAATGACAGCGGGCTGAAAGGAGCGCGAGCCTGATGGAGGAACCTACTTACTGGAACCGGTTCTGGCGTAGACGGCTCAGCCGCCGGCGGTTGCTGACGGGGGCGGCGCTCACAGGTAGCGGTCTGGCTGCCGCGGTCGTAGTCGGCTGTGGCGGCGATGAAAGCGGGACAGACAAGACCAAATCTGACGGGGGCGGAGAAGGCGGCCTCGGCGAAGACCTCGAAAGTCAGGTGCCGCAATTCATCGATGCCCGGCGGGAGGTAGTCCCAGCGCCCGCCGACATGCGGGGTGGAACGTTGCGCTTCCAGGGTTTCGATCCCGTCGTACTAGACCGACATGATCCACACCAGACCCAATTCGGGCCGATGTATGCCAACCTCTCTGCGGTCTTCAGCAAGCTCTACATGTACAAGAGCCACACCGAGCCGACGTGGGAAAACATCGTGCCGGACCTGGCGGAGAGCGCTCCGGAGATGATCGGCACCCCACCGACGGAATACGTCGTGAAGCTGCGCAAGGGCGTAAAGTTCCACGACACGGACGCGATCCGCAGTCACTTCCCCGACCTGGCCGGACGCGAGCTAAAGGCCGAGGACGTGGTCTTCAGCTATGACCGGCAACGTAACCCCGACAGCATCCAGAAGGGGTACTACTACCGCGCCAGTCAATATCGCACTATAGACACGATTCAGGCGGTAGACGACTACACCATCAGGATCAAGACCAAGGGGCCCATTGCGCCCTTCTATCACTTTATGGCGGACACCAACGCGATGATAGTCCCGAAGGAGATCGTGGACATGGAACCCGGGCCCGGCGGTCTGCCCTTGGACACCGTCGACACGAACCGCGGGCCGGCACCCGGGGAGCGGATGATCGGGACCGGGCCCTTCTTTTGGGGAGACTTGAAGTTTGGCATCGAGTACAAGGCCCTGCGTAACCCGGCCTGGTTCGGCTGGGGCGAACCCGGTCTGCAGCGGCCGTATCTCGATGGGTACACAGTCTCCGGCAGCAGCCTGAACGATACCAGCCTGGAGGCGTTGTTCCGCCGCAAGGAGGTCGACACCGCCGGGTTCATCGAAAATCCCGAGTGGGTCTTCAAGATCAAGCGGGAGAAGCCCGACCTGGAGTTCTTCCGCAGCTGGATCTCCGGCTGGATCAACAGCCGGTTCAAGGTGTTCTGCAAGCCGTTCGATGACGTTCGAGTCCGCAAAGCCATTCACCTGGCCACCGAGCGCCAGCAGGTTGTGGACGTTATCGGCAGCGGCGAGTGGAGGATGCAGGGGCCCGTTGGAAACGCGATCTCGTACTGGGCACTTCCGTATGACGAGCTCCTGACGCTGCCCGGCTACCGTCAGACCAAAGACGAACGGACGAAGGACGTCACGGAAGCCCGGCAGCTGTTCGAGGCGGCGGGAAGCCCGGAATTCCCTCAAATTTGGTTCGCTGATATCCCCAGCTATATCCCGAACTTCGTCGGCACCTGGAAGCAGTTCATGAACCAGAACCTCGGCATCCCGATAGACAAGCTCCGCACGCTCACGCAGGCTTACTCGCGCATAGCCGAGGCGATTGCCGACGACAGCTGTGACCTAGCCTCAATGACCTGGGGGTTCGACAACGGCTGGATCGACCTCGACGACTGGGTCTATCCGTACTTCCACAGCACCGGCTCGAAGAATTCCTTCCGGCTGAAGGACCCGGACCTTGATACACTTTTGGACGCCCAGCGAACCGAGTTCGACTATGAGAAACGCAAAGAGCTCGGCTACCGGATCCAGCGCTATCTGTTGGGCCTCGAGGGCGACGGAATGCAGAAGGGCGCTCACGCGCGGACGGATTACGCGACACCGCGAACGGCAACGGTGGCCTGGCCCTACTTCAAGAACCGTGTCGCGTTCCCATGGTTTGGCAATAGCTACTGGAGTGCTAACGTCTGGCTCGACAAGAATGATGCGACCATTCGCGGGCGGCCGGCCTAGAACCTGAATCCGTACCGGCGGGAAGCAGGGATCGTCAGAAACGGGACTGTTCGCTCCGGACTTAGAGGATCGACGCTGAAAGGAGTTTGAAGATGGAGGAGCCGACCTACTGGAACCGGTTCTGGCGGAGGCGTGTTAGCCGCCGGCGGCTGTTAAGCGGCGCTGCCCTGACCGGGAGCGGCCTGGCTGCGGCCGCCGTTGTTGGCTGCGGTGGAGATGATAGCGGCAACGGCACCAGCACGCAGCAGGGCTCCAATGTCAATCGGGGAGCCGATCTGGGAGCCGAAAAGATTATCGACGCCCGCCGTGAGGTGGAGCCCTGTCCTGCCGATATGCGGGGCGGAATTATCCGCTCGCAAGGATTCGACCCGGTGGTGCTCGACAGGCACGACCCCCATCAGACGCAATTCGGGCCGATGTACGCCAACCTCTCTTCGGTCTTCAGCAAGCTCTACATGTACAAGAGCCACTCTGAGCCTACCTGGGAGAACATCGCGCCGGACCTGGCGGAGAGCGCGCCGGAGATGATCGGCAACCCGCCAACCGAATACGTGGTGAAGTTGCGCAAGGGCGTGAAATTCCACAGCACTGACGCCATCCGCAACAACTTTCCCTCGCTGGCAGGGCGAGAGTTGACCGCGGAGGATGTTGTCTACAGCTACGAGCGGCAGAAGAACGCGTCCCAGAGCATTCAGAAGGGTTACTACTACCGCCGCAGTCAGTACGAGACTATCGATTCGATCACGGCGACGGACGCTTACACGATCAACATTAAGACCAAAGGGCCGATTGCACCGTTTTATCACTTCATGGCCGACACGAACGCAATGATTATCCCGAAGGAGATCGTCGACAACGATCCGGGTCCGGGCGGCCAGCCACTAGACACCGTGGACACGAATCGCGGGCCCGAGCCGGGTCAGAGGATGATAGGCACTGGTCCATTCTTCTGGGGTGACCTGAAGTTCGGCATCGAATACAAGGCGGTGAAGAACCCGGAGTGGTTCGGATGGGGTGAGCCCGATCTGGGTAGGCCCTACCTGGATGGCTACACAGTGTCCGGGAGCAGCCTTAACGACACCAGCCTGGAGGCGCTTTTCCGGCGTAAGGAGATCGACGGCGCCACCTTCATCGAGAACCCGGACTGGATCTACAAGATCAAAGAGGAGAAGCCGGAGCTCAAGTTCTTCCAGCTCTGGGTATCCGGCTGGATTGGGACTCGTTTCAAGATGTTCTGCCAGCCGTTCGATGACGTGCGGGTCCGGAAGGCCATCCACCTCGCAACCGAGCGGCAGCAGATTGTGGACGTCATCGGCAGCGGCGAATGGAAGATGCAGGGGCCCATCGGCGGCGCTATTGCCTACTGGGCGCTGCCAGAGGATGAGCTACTCGCGTCTCCGGGATACCGGCAAGGTTCCGCGGAGCGGGAAGAAGACATCAAGAAGGCCCGCCAGCTATTCGACGCGGCCGGGAGCCCGGAGCTGCCGCAGGTCTGGTTCGCTGACATCCCGAGCTACATCCCGAACTTCATCGGCACCTGGAAGCAGTTCATGAACAAGAACCTCGGAATTTCGGTCGACAAACTGAGAACGCTTTCGCAGGCTTATTCGCGGATCGCCGAGGCTTTGGCGGATGACAGCTGCGATCTCGCTTCGATGTACTGGGGCTTCGACAACGGCTGGATCGACCTCGATGATTGGGTCTACCCCTACTTCCACAGCACCGGCTCGAAGAATTCCTTCCGGCTGAACGACCCGGACCTCGACAAGCTTTTGGACGCCCAGCGGAGGGAGTTCGATATCGAGAGGCGGCGGCAGCTCGGGTACCAGATCCAGCGCTACATCCTGGGTCTCGAAGGCGAGGGAATGCAGAAGGGCGCGCACGCCCGGGTGGACTACGCGACGCCGTACCTGGCGATCGTAACCTGGCCGTACGTAAAGAACTCGGTCTTCTTCCCCTGGTTCGGGAATAGCTACTGGACATCGAACGTCTGGCTCAACAAGAACGACCCGACTTTCCGCGGCCGCCCCGCTTAGCGCGATCGCTCCGACCAGCGAATGACGGCGGCGGTCTTACATGACCGCGGTGGTGCTACCACCGTCGACCTGGATTGTCGCGCCGGTGATGTAGCGGGCTTTGTCCGAGGCGAGGAACACCGCGAGGTTCGCGACATCGTCTGGTTCGCCCAGGAAGCCGATCGGGACGCGGCCCTCCTCGAGCGCGACGGCTTCCTCTAGCGATTGCTTTTGACGTCGCGCGCGGTCTTCGATGAGCGAGATGAGGCGCTCGGTGGCGATGTTGCCGGGGCAGATATTGTTGACGGTGATCCCGTGTGGGGCGAGTTCGCGGGAGAGCGTCTTTGCCCAGCCGACGACGGCAAGGCGCGTGGCGTTCGAGAGCATGAGGCCGTCGATGGGTTGCTTGACGGCCACCGACGTTACGTTGATAACGCGCCCGGAGCCCGACCGCCGAAGGTGCGGAAGGGCCTCGCGCGTCGTGCGAACGGCTGAGAGCAGATTCTGGTTAATGGCGTGCTGCCAGTAATTCTCATCCAGCGTTTCGAAGGTGCCGGTGGGCGGGCCGCCGGCGTTGTTGACGATGATATCGAGGCCGCCGAGTGCCTCGACGGCGGCGGCAACGGCGGCCTTGATGTCGTCGTGGCGGGCCATGTCGCAGATGAGCGACACGACCTTCACCTCCGCGCCCGTCTCATTCCGGATATCGTCTCGCGCCTTGTCGAGCGTCTCTTGATTGCGCGCGCACAGGGCGACGCTCGCGCCTTCGCGGGCGAGCCCCAGCGCGATCGCGCGCCCGATGCCGCGGCTGGCGCCGCCGACCAGCGCCGCCTTACCTTCGAGGCCGGTGTCCATGGCCGTATCGTGGAGGAGCCGGGAGCTAGGAGCAAGAAGCGGGCGCGTTCGTTGGCGTTGACGGCCTGATGGGCTACTGATATATTGCGGGCGAAAATCGAATAGAGAGGACGCGGGTGCTCCGCGACCCTCCGGCGGCGGTCCTGTCGCCGTCGCGAGGGCAGGAGCTAAGAGCGAAGCCGGTAAAAGGCCGGCGCTGTCCCGCAACTGTATCCCCGGGCGGGAGTGAGCAGTGAACAGTTAATGGTGAGTAGGCCGTTCCCAGGCTATTCACTAACCACTGTTCACTGATCACTAGCTACCGCACCGGGGGAGCCAGGTCGCCTGCCTGCGTCCCAGCGAGCCAGCCTTCGAGGAAAGGCGCGGGTCCGGCGCAAGAAAACGCGAAGCCCCTGCCAACCGAGGCAGGGGCGTTCTGTTTCGAGCGCCGCTGTGCCACCTCTGTTAGCGGCCAAAACGGCCAGGAGGTGCATCGGATGAAGTACACCCGATTGTGGGTGATGTCGCTGCTCGTGGCGGCGATGGTGATGGTGCTGGGGTGTGGTGGAAACGATGAGGGGAGTGGAGGAGCTACGCAGACAGCAGTCCGGACGCAAGCGTCTGTGGCGGCGAGCCCGTTCGCGGCGTTCGACTGCAACGCGGCCTACCCGGCGACGAAGCCCGATGCGTCTGCGTTCCCGCTAAGCGAAAAAGACGATACTGGCGCAACATTATCGTTCGCGGCGCCGCCCTCGAAGATCATATCGCTCTCGGCTGCCCACGTGGAGGTGCTGTACGCGATCGGGGCTGGCGGACAGTTGCTTGCGGGGGACAAGTTCTCGGACTGTCCGAAGGCGGCGGCCGCGCTCGAGCACGTCGATTCGTTCACGCCGAGCGTGGAGGCGATTACGGCACTGCAGCCGGACCTTGTCCTCCTCGCCTTCCCGAACCCCGACCTCCAGCAAGCGCTTAGCAATGTCGGCGTGAAATCGATTTTGGTGGGCATTCCGGAATCGGTGGACGGAGCGCTAGACCAGATGCGTTTAGTGGGACGGGTGACCGGTCACAGCGACGAGGCCGAGGCGTACGCCAACGCCATGCAGCGGCGCATCAAGGAGATCAAGGATTCGGTTGCGGGAGGAAAGGAGATCTCCGTCTACCACGAGGTCGACAACACCTTCTTTACGGCGGGCCCCGGGAGCTTCGTGGACGACTTGTATAAGATCCTTGGCGTACGAAATATCGCAACCCCGACGGGGCAGGCTTTCCCGCAGCTGACGCAAGAGGCGATCATCCAGGCGGCGCCGGATGTGATCATCCTCGCGGACGAGGATGCTGGCGAGAGCGCGCAGACCGTGTCCGCGCGGCCGGGTTGGGACGCAATACCGGCGGTGAAGGACGGCCGCATCTACACGGTCAATCCTGACATCGTGAGCCGCCCTGGGCCGAGGCTAATAGAGGCGCTCGAGACGCTGAAGAAGCTCGTGTACGGGCAATGACGCCACAAATGCGAGGCGGGAGATAAGGTAGAGGCCTAATGGTTGCTGGAGCGCGCAAGGCAAGTGTTGTCGAAGCCGGTCCGGCGGTCGAGAGGCCACTTGGCCGTCGTTCGTTCTGGCCCCGGCTAACGCTCGGCTGCGCCATACTGCTGGCGGTCGCCATGTTGGGCGTGGCGGTTGGGCCGGCAAACGTGTCGCTAGAGGCGACGGTACGGATTCTTGCTTCCCACTTGCCCGGCGTAGGCATATCGGAGAGCGTTTCGCCCGCGTGGCAGAATATCATCTGGGAGGTGAGGCTGCCGCGCGTTCTCCTCGCCGGCGCGGCCGGCGCCACCCTGGCGCTCACCGGGGCGACCTACCAGGGGGTGTTTCGCAACCCGCTTGCGGACCCCTACCTGATCGGCGTTGCGACGGGGGCGAATCTGGGCGCTACCATCGTTTTGGTATCTGGCGCGGATGTTTCGACCCATGGCTTGAGCGTCCTGCCTCTCGCGGCGTTCGCCGGCGCTCTCGCCTCCGTGGTCATCGTGTACGGTGTGGCGCGCGTCGGCGGCGCCGCGCCGGGGACGACGCTGATCCTCGCCGGTGTCGCTCTGTCGTCGCTGGCGACTGCGATCACCGCATACCTGATGCTGAAGAACACGACCAACTCGCTGACTATCATGTCCGCCGTCCTCGGCGGGTTCAACACGGCGACCTGGGTAAAGCTGGCCTGGGTGCTCCCGTACACCGTACCCGCGGTGCTGGTTATCCTTGCCCACGGGCGGATCCTCAATGTACTGAGCATGGATGAGCAGCAGGCCCGCCAGGTCGGAATCGACGTCGAGCGGACGAAGGTTGTGCTGCTAGGAGCGGCCTCGCTGGCGGCTGCTGCGGTCGTCTCGGTGAGCGGGACGATCGGCTTCGTCGGGCTGATCGTGCCTCATGCGATTCGGCTCATCTGGGGCCCCGACAATCGCGCGCTGCTCCCAATGGCCATCCTTCTCGGCGCCGCCTTCTTGATCGGCGCCGACCTGTTCGCTCGAATGATCGATGAGCCTTCGGAAATACCGGTCGGGATCATCACGGCGTTTTGCGGGGTGCCGTTCTTTCTATACCTGTTGCGGCGCTCGCGTACTATAGCACTTTAACTCCCGGAATATGGAACCCCGAATATCTCGTAGCGCGAAAACCGAAGAACGCAGAAACGAAATGCCCGTGAGCAACGCTCGGCTCGCTGTCCGCGCGCTTACGGTCGCCTATAATTCCGGTAAGCGGTCTCTCGTCGCCTTGCGTGATCTTTCCCTCGCCCTCGCGGCGGGCGAGCTCGTCGGCCTCGTCGGACCCAATGGCTGCGGCAAGACGACGCTGATTCGAGCTGTGACGAAGGTTGTGAAGCCGGTCAGCGGCGAAGTTCAGATATGCGGCGACGAGGTAGGCTCGCTTGCGCAGGCGGAGATCGCGCGGCGCGTGGCCGTGGTGCCTCAGGAGCCGCTGCTCCCCGAAGCATTCACAGCCCTGGAGTGTGTACTAATGGGGCGGACGCCGCACCTCAAGCTGCTAGAGAACGAGGGTGCGCGCGACTTTGATGCAGCCAGAGCGGCAATGGAGCGCACAGGGACGTGGCAGCTAGCAGAGCGGCGCGTGGACGAGCTCTCGGGCGGCGAGCGGCAGCGTGTAGTCGTTGCGCGGGCGCTCGCGCAGGAGACGCCGGTCTTGCTGCTGGACGAGCCGACGGCACACCTCGACATCGGGCACCAGGCGTCGGTACTCGGGCTGATGCGCGCACTGTGCCTCGACGAAGGGAAGGCTGTGCTCGCCGTGGTCCACGACCTGACGCTCGGCGCCGCGCACTGCGACCGGCTGGTGATGTTGCGGCCCGGCGGCACAGTGGCGGCGGAGGGTAGCGCCGAGGAAGTCCTGCGGCCAGCGTTGCTCGCGGAGGTATATGAAACGGCGGTAGATGTGTTCCCGCACCCGCGAACGGGGCGCCCGGTGGTGGCGCCGCGCATGGAGGGGGGATAGACTTCGCCTGATGGGCGATCGTCGTGCCACTGGGACGCAAGGGCGACCACGCAAGGTCGCCCCTACAAGTAACGTCGCCCGCCGGCCCTCCGGCAAATCAAAGCTCTACACGCGTACCGGCGATCTCGGAACGACGATGCTGTTCGGCGGCGGGCGGTTGCCAAAAGGCCACCCGCGCGTCGAGGCGTACGGGACGGTCGATGAGCTGAACTCGACGCTAGGGGTGGCGCTATCTTTCTTGCCGTCCCGCAACGTGATTGCGAAGGCAATCTCGGGAGTGCAGAACGAGCTGTTCAACATCGGCTCGGAGCTGGCGAGCGGCGGCGGAGGGAAAGCGGCGGACAAGGCGCGGCTGTTCATCGACGCCGAGGCGAAGATCGCTTCGCTGGAGGCGCTGATCGATGAGTACGACGCGAAGGCGCCGCCACTGCGCACCTTTATCCTCCCGTCAGGCTCGCAGGGCGGGGCGATGCTGCACCTCTGCCGCACGGTTTGCCGCCGTGCTGAGCGGCAGGTCGTCCGCCTTTCGCATGAGGAGCACGTCAACCCCGATATTCTGCGCTATCTGAACCGGCTCTCCGATCTACTGTTCGTGCTGGCGCGCTACGTGAACAAGGCCGCCGGGAAGCCGGAGACGGAATGGCGGAAGGGATGACTCCGGAGACCCTCATGGCCTCAGTCCTGGGTCACTGATGTTTCCGGTTTCGGACGAGCCAGAGGCAAGGTCGGTTCCCTTCGTCAACGTAGCTATCATCATCGCGTGCGTGCTGGTGTTTCTGTACGAGCTAACCCTTTCGATGTCCCAAGTCAACCGGTTCTTCTTCGACTACGGGGTCGTGCCGAGGCAGCTCGACCGCTGGCTCCAGCACCCGTCAGGGCTGGAGGAGCCGGCGACGATAATCACCTCGGCTTTCGTCCACGGAGGGTTTCTGCATCTCGGCGGCAACATGCTCTACCTCTGGGTGTTCGGCGACAACGTGGAAGATGCGCTGGGACACCTGCTCTACGCGCTCTTCTATGTCGCAGCCGCGGTAGGCGCCGTTGCCCTACAAGTGGCGATCGATACTAATTCCGTGGTACCCATGGTGGGAGCGAGCGGAGCCATCTCGGGCGTGATGGGGGGCTACTTCGTGCTCTACCCGACGGCCCGCGTCAACGTTCTCTTCGGCTTCTTTCTGTTGCCCGTCCCTGCGGTGTTCTTGATCGGCTTCTGGTTCGGATTACAGCTGCTGAGCGGTGTCGCGACCTTCGGGACTGCGCAGGGCGCATCGGAAGGCGTGGCCGTCTGGGCGCACGTCGGCGGCTTCATTACAGGACTCGCGATCGTCCTCGCGCTGCGCCCGTTCATCCACATACCGCCGCTGCGGCGCCGGACCGAAGGCTGGTAGCCGGACAGTGCGGCGGCAAGCAGCACAACGGCAAGTAGCGCGACGAAGGAGTGACAGAGATTCAGGAACCAATATTGATGCGGCCGTGGAGGGCCGGCGTAGTGCCGATCGGTCTTGGAGCTGTGAGTTTTTCAGCCTTGATGTTGGCGCGGGTCATAGAGGCCGGGCGCGATCCTTGGCAGCCGGTCGTCGCTTTGGCGCTTGTATTCATTAGCGCAGCGACAACGATCAATTTCGTGTGGTTTCACTATGTCACGATTGATACCGAGAGGTTGCAAGCAGTCAGATGGTTTGGCCTCGTGAGAAGGACGATTCCAATCGGTGATCTCACATCGGTCGATACCCGGCCTCAGGTAGCAGCGTACGGCCTACTTCGACCTACCCTGGCGGTACAGTTTCGTTCGGCACAGGGAGTCATTGAGCTGGGTCAGGCCTACCCCAGCGCCCCGGTTAGAGAGGCAGTGGCGTTGGTGAAAGAGAATGGCATCCCTGTCGATGGGAAACTCTTGAAATATTTGCATATCCCGTGAGCCAATGACGCTAGCGCCTCATATGGCGCGACAATGGCATCGCCCTAGCTGACACTCGCCCTCAGTTGCCGTCCTCGCGTCAGCGACTGCTGAGGCGGTAACCGATAGCTGTAAGTCGGCGAGCAATAGTTGAGATGCCCTGATTCGCGGCTGCTTGACGCTTTGCAGAAGGCCTTGGCGGGATATAATCCCCCATACCACCGTTGATTAAGGGAGCGAACAATGGGCAACCAATACGAAACCGATCTCGACCGCAACCCGGCGAACTATGCGACCCTAACCCCGCTCTTGTTCATCGAGTGGAGCGCCTACGTCTACTCGGAGCGGACCGCCGTCATACACGGCGGGCGCCGCTTCACCTGGGCGGAAACGTATGCTCGGTCTCGCCGCTTGGCCTCGGCGCTGGCCGGGCGCGGCGTTGGGCTGGGAGACACGGTGGCTTTGATGGCGGCCAATACGCCGGAGATGTACGAAGCCCATTTCGGCGTGCCCATGACGGGCGCGGTGCTGAATACGCTGAACACGCGGTTGGACGCGGACGCGATCGCATTCATGCTCGGCCATGGGGAGGCAAAAGTGGTGATAGCGGACCGTGAATTCTCGCCCACGATCAGCGGGGCGCTGGCCAAGCTCGAACACCAGCCGCTGGTGATCGACATCGACGACGCGGAGTACGCGGGGCCGGGTGAGCGGCTCGGCGAGCTGGATTACGAGACGTTTATCGACTTCGGCGACCCGAACTATGCCTGGCAGCGGCCGGCGGACGAATGGCAAGCGATATCGCTGAACTACACGTCGGGGACGACCGCTGACCCGAAGGGTGTCGTTTATCACCACCGAGGCGCGTATTTGAACGGCATCGGCAACATTCTCCAGTGGGGCATGCCGCGGCACTCGGTGTACCTGTGGACGTTGCCGATGTTCCATTGCAACGGATGGTGCTTCCCGTGGACAATGGCGGCGAACGCGGGCACCAACGTCTGCCTGAGGCGTGTCGATCCAGCACTCATCTTCCAAGCGATCAAGGAGCACCGCGTCACGCACTACTGCGGCGCTCCGATCGTGCACAATATGCTGGTGAACGCACCACCCGAACTGCGAGAGGGAATCACGCGCCGTGTGAGCGCGATGGTGGCCGGCGCCGCGCCTCCACAGGCCCTCATCGAGGGGATGGAGCGCATCGGCTTCGACGTAACACATGTCTACGGCCTCACCGAGACCTACGGGCCCGCTTCGGTCTGCGCTAAGCAGGATGAATGGAATGAGCTCGATACAGAACAGCGCGCCGAGCGCAACGGCCGCCAGGGGGTGCGCTACTTGCTGCAAGACGGCATGACCGTGATGGACCCGGAGGAGATGCGCGAGGTGCCCTGGGACGGGGAGACGATGGGCGAGATCATGTTCCGGGGCAATATCACGATGAAGGGCTATTTGAAAAACCCCGCAGCCACCGAAGCGGCGTTCGCAGGAGGTTGGTTTCATTCGGGCGATCTCGCCGTAATGCAGCCCGACGGGTACGTGAAGATCAAGGACCGGGCGAAGGACATCATCATCTCTGGCGGCGAGAACATCTCGTCAATTGAAGTCGAGGACATTCTTTATCGGCATCCAGCGGTGCTCGCCGCGGCTGTCGTGGCAACGCCGGACGAAAAGTGGGGCGAAGCGCCGTGCGCCTTCGTCGAGCTAAAGGACGGCGCAAACGCGAGCGCGGAAGATATCATCGAACATTGCCGCGCCCACCTGGCGCGTTTCAAGGCGCCGCGGGAAGTCGTCTTCGGGACACTACCAAAGACTTCCACGGGCAAGATCCAGAAGTTCTTGCTGCGAGAGCGGGCGAAATCGGCAGCGGCGATCCAGTAGGACCGAGATGAGGGACCTCCCGTGGTAGCGCGACCGGTCGGTGAATGGATGAGTGCAGAGGACTTACAGCACCGCTTGCCATGGAATGCGCCTCGCATAGGCATACTCGAGATCAGCGGCGCCATCGGCGCCCAGGTGCGCGGCCCCGAGATGGTGCGCGCGATCAAGGCGTTGGGTGACGACAGCCGGATCCGCGCGGTCGTCGTCGAGGTTGACTCGCCGGGGGGCTCAGCGCCGGTCTCCGATGCGATTCATCGCTCGCTGGGGAAGCTGTCAAGGCGGAAACCCACGGTCGCTTTCGTAATGACCTCGGGCCTTTCGGGCGGCTACCTCATCGCCTGCGCGGCCTCGAAGATCGTCGCCCTTCCGACTTCGCTGGTCGGCTCCATCGGTGTCATTTTCATGAGGCCGGTCGTCCAGGAGCTGATGGAGAAGGTTGGAGTCCGCATGGTCATGACCCATGAGGGTCATCTCAAAGGCATGTTCCAGCCCTGGCGGGAGCCAACGGAGGAGGAGCAAAAGAAGGTCGAAGCGCTGACCGAGCGGTACTATGCGTGGTTCGTCGATGCTGTTGCGACCGCCCGTGGATTGAGCCCTGAGGTCGTTCGAGGATACGCGACAGGTGAAGTATTCACCGCGGTGGAGGCGAAGGAGATGGGGCTCGTCGACGAACTCGGCGACCTTGAGATGGCGCTGGATATGGCGAGCGAAATGGGCCGGACTCCGCGCCGCCTTCATTATGTTCGTCCCAGAAGGCCGCTTGTCGAAAGGCTCCTCGCCCGCAGCGGCGGATCGCTGGCCCGGTCGTTTATTGGTGAGCTGGAAGAGCGCCTCTTTCCCCGGATAGAGTTCCGCTAATCTGTCATTCCGAGCTCGTGGGACGACGCGAACAGGTGGTCCCGCTGCTAGCGCGAGCGGACGGGGTGGTGAGGAATCTCAGCATTCCGCCAATCGAGATGCGGGTTGGGGTTGGTCAATTCCGCTCCCTAGGCTAGTGCGCCGGCAGCGTTCCTCGGTCCCCTGACAGGGTGCCGGTAGCAGCCATCTCCCGGCAGGACGCGGCGCACGTGCGACACATTCGCGCGCAAGCCTCCATTTGCATGTCGCCCTTGAACTTTTCGCACTCGACGGCGCATCGTTCGCAGATCTCCGCGCAGGCGGCGCACGTTATCGCGTGCAACGGCGAGTTGCGCAGCATGAAGTTGGCGCTCGTCTGGCAGATCTCCGCGCAGTCTAGCAAGAGCCGGACGTGCGACTTCTCAGCGTGGTGCCCGCCCTTTTGCAGGCAATAGATCACTGTCTCGAGGCAGGCGGCGTGGCAATTCGAGCAGTTGTCGATGCATTCCTGCATCCGTTCGCTCTCGTGCTCCCGGGTAGTCCCGCGCATGACGACCCTCCTTTAGAATCCGTGCGTCGAATAGCATTCTACAGGCGCGTGGGTTACGCAAGGGTATGGGTTGAAGGCGCGTGAAGAATTGTGTGCGATAGGTCAGCGGCCAGACGACGGCGCGGTTTGGGGCAGCCATTCACACACAACGCCATCGCGGTCGGGGTCCACGTCATGGCCGGCAGCAGGCGGGTGCTGCTGATAGTACGCCTGGGCTTCCGGCTGCGTCGCGAAGTCATTGCACTGGCATTCTTGAGAACCGGTTGCGCACGACGGCATCGACGTCTGCGGCGCCGCCGTAGGAGTTATTTCGGGCCGGCTATTTGATTCGAGAGCTGCTCCGGGCGCCTGGAATGCTCTACCCGACGAAGATGAGCTCGGTGCAACCACGAACTCCTTAGAATCGCCCCGAGAGTAAGAAGCCACAAGGGATATCGCGAGAATAACGAGTGAGGCGGCCCATAGCCCCAGCCAGAGAACGCGGTCCATCCTGAGCTGGAACGGGCTGTCTGGTGTGATTTCCTCGAGGAAGCGGGCGGTCTTCCGGACAAACCGCGAGTTCGGCTCGGCCGGCGGCCTCGGCGTCGAGACCGTTTCTGCGGCTGGCTCGGCCGGCTTAGGCGTAGAGAGCGCTTCTGCGGCTGGCTCGGCCGGCTCAGGTGTAGAGAGCGCTTCTGCCTTCGGCCCGGTTCCCGGTTTGTGAGTTAACTCCACTGTCCAGCGGTGGGAGACCCGAAGCGGCAGCTCTCGGGCGCGCAGGGCAGCGACGGCCTCCGGCTCGACCCCGGCTTCTATCAGGGCCGCGACGATTCGCTCGGCCTTAGCTGTGCTCTCGATGAGGCTGGCTTGCCCGCTTCTGAGAGCGCCTTCATCGCGAACCGCGACCATGATGTGTTCGCCGCTTTGTCCCTTCGGGCGACGCTTCGGCACTGCGCTCATTCCACTTCCTCGTAGCCCAGGCAGTCCAGCCGCCCTGAGCAGGACGAGCGCATATCAGCGAAAACGACAGCGCTCATCGCTATCTCTAAAGGACGAAGCGGCGATGAGTCTGTTACGGAATGCGGCTTACGTTGGGGCGGTGAATGATTCGGAGTTGGCTTCGGTTACTGGAAGGTTGTATCGATGCGGGCGGACGAGTCGAAGAAGTACTGGAACGTCTGGTTGAAGCGGTAGAACGCGTCTCGCCGGTAGCCGTCGTTTGAGCGCGCCAGGTCGTCCGGCTCCTCGATGTCGATCGTGTTCAGCGTGTGGTGGAGGTCCGCCTTGCCATTCGCCTTGATGTTCTCGATCATCTCTTTCCACTTCATGTAGGGCAGCTCGAGCCAGAAGTCCGAGTTCTCTGCCTCGTTCTCAGTCGCCTCACGAACGTCCGCTACCTCGAACGCCTCGAACGTCAGCAGATAGTACTTCTGGAGGTCCGGAATCTTGATCCCGACGGTCGCATCGCAAGTCCCGATGTGCTTGTAGCCTGGGTCGTCGTTCACGATCGCCCGGATCGCGTTGAACCAGTCGACGGAGGGGAACGTGGCCTTGGTCTTAACTTCCTGCGTCATTGCGAGAACTCCTTGTGTCTCTAGAACGTCACTCTGAACCCCGAAGGGTCTGTCTGAACATTTGGTTGGTCTTCATGCGCTTGACTCGGGACTCAGCCGTAACTTAACCCCCAAGCTACACGCTCGGCCTCGGGTCTACCCGGGCAGATTCTTCGTGCCTCAAAATGACACATCGCTAGGCCGCGGCCGCCTCCGGCTCTTCGATGTACTTCTTGAGCGAGGGGTGCAGCTTGTCGCGGCGCTCGGGGAACCCGGCCGCCGCCAGACGCGAGATGTAGTCGCGCACCCAGCGCCGGTTGAAGTACTCAAGCTTCGCGATGCCGTCTGACACCTGCTCGTTGCCCGTGCCGCCGCCGAGCAAGATGATAAGCGCTTCGCGAAGGGGAACGTCCTTCTCTTCCTCGAAGGCGAACACTGCCTCAGCCTTGTTGAGGTAGTTGTGGATCTCGGCACGCCTGTCGATCTTCTTCGAAAGGAAGTAGCGTAGGTGTTGAACGCCGTAGGAAAGCTGGCGCCCGACGTCCTGCATGCCTAGCCGGAAGATCAACGACTCCGCTTCGTTATGCGCGGTGTAAGCGCCGATCTGGTAGAGGCCCATGATGTGGCTCGCCGCGAAGATGTTCAGGACAACCGAGGCCTCGGTCCACGCGCGCGCGTCAATGATCGCCCGGTGGAAGTACCCCGGGCTTTGCAGACCAAGCCCGCCGCCGTTGGACATCGCGCGCTTGCGGAAGACCTCAAACTGGCGCGCGTAGTCGAAAGCAGCGGTCGAAAGGTATAACTTGACTTCGTGGTACCCATACGACATTTCGGGCAGCCACCTGCCGATGATGTCCCCGGACAGGAGCCCTCGCTCGCAGAAGTGGGTGCAGAGTTGCCCCATCGCCCGCTCGATCTCGTCCGGTAAAGGCTCGATGGTCGTCCACGGTATGTCGGTGGCCGGCCGCCATCGCCGCTGAATCGCCTCTTCGTACAGGTCGGCGGCGTTGTCAGCCCAGAGCTCTGCCTTCTCGTAGATGGAATAGCCCATCGGGGCCACGCCGGGGATGGGGTAGGCCCCGCGCGGCATCTCCGTCTGGTAGGGCCAGTGGTCGGGTATATCAGCGTAAGTGCCGACATTGAGCATCTCGACGGTAAGACCTCGATTCCCGGGGCGAACGCGAATTCCCCATTCCGTGGGCACCTTCATCCAGGACAGGTCAAGGGTCTGCGCCAGGCCGCCTTCCCGGGCCGCCTCCTGTTGCGCGATGAACCGCTCCGCCTGATCGGGCTTAATCCCCGCCTCGATCTGCTTTGCAATGAAATCAGCCGCCGCGCCCAGCGCAAGTGCGCGCTTTACCAAGCTCTCAGGCCATTCGTGCTTCTGCGCCACCTGCAGCAGCTCCGGCGGTATGGTGATTTCGCCGCCGGCTCGGATACGTTCCTGCTCGGAGATGAACTGCTCCGCGGCCTCCGCCGTTACGCCCGGCATGCCCAACTGCCCCTTGATTGCGTCCGCGGGAAACCCGAGCGCCAGCCCGCGGCGCACCAGGTCCAGCGGGATGCCCTTTTCCTCTGCGACCTGCGCCAGGTCCGCAGGCACGTCTAATGCGGTTGCGTCAGCCATTGGCGTTCTCCTTCATCGTGGGGGAGAAGGAGGAGGAAGATGTACGAAGGCCAATCCTCCGCCTTCCGTGTGGGCAAGAGTCATTTAGCCACAGGCACATTCAGCCGTCAAGCGTTTTCTAGCGGGCGCTAAGAAAGCGTGACCAAGACCCCGCCGGCATAGAGAACTACCGTCCCCGCCACTCTGGCGGCCGCTTCGCGATGAAGGCGTCTATGCCCTCCTGCGCATCCTCCGTCAGCATGTCGCAGGCAATCACCTCGCTGGCGGCGTCGTACGCGTCCGCCAGGCCGAGTTCGAGCTGGCGGTAGAAGAGCCGCTTGCCGGAGGCGACCGCGACGGGGCTCTTCGCGAGAATGGCCTCCGCAAGCTTCTGGACCTCGGCATCCAGCTGGTCTTCGGGGACGACGCGGTTAACGAGGCCTCGCTCGAAGGCAGTCCGAGCGTCGATAAAGTCGCCGGTCAACAGCATCTCCATCGCCTGCTTGCGGCCAATGTTGCGCGCCAGTCCCACAGACGGCGTTGAGCAGAACAACCCGACGTTGATCCCTGAGACCGCGAAGCGCGCGTTATCAGACGCGACAGCAAGATCGCACATCGCGACCAGCTGGCAGCCTGCCGCGGTCGCGATACCATGGACGCGGGCGATGACGGGCTGGGGAAGCTCTGTCAGCGTCATCATCATGCGGCTGCACCGCTGGAAGAGGGCTTGCTGGAAGGCGAAATCGGGGTGCGCGCGCATTTCCTTCAGGTCGTGGCCCGCGCAGAAGGCCTTGCCCGCGCCGGCGATGACGAGGACGCGGGCGGTTTCGTCCTCGGCGATATCAGCGAGCGCCGTCTCGAGTTCGGTCAGGAGTTCCTGGGAGAGGGCGTTGAACTGCTCCGGGCGGTTGAGAGTCAACGTGACCACGCCGCCGGCGTGTTCATGCAATAGCACCGGCTTGTCAGTCGTCGAGCGCTCTCTCAGTTCCCGCATTTCAGTCGTCTCGGGGCCAGTATAACGCGGCGAGGGCACAGAAATCGGTGCTGAGAAACAATATCGCTGCTTGCAAGCCTTGGAGATTCCTCGCCACCCCACCGACCCTCCGCGAGCCCAGGACGGTCGTCGGCCCCGCCCCGCGGGCTCGGAATGACGGTCGAGGGTGGGTCGCGGACGCTCCTCGCCGCCCCGCCGGGTGCCTCGATACGCCCATTCGGGCTACTCGGCACGAACGGTGAGCGCGCGGGCGCCGACTGTGGAATGACGAGGCCGCGCTGTGGGACGCCTATTAAAGCGCGTCGAGCTGGGCCAGCGTCTCGTCGACGGAAGGAATTTCCCATTGCTGCCAGCCGAGGTAGGCGTAGCGCACGGTTCCATCCTTGTCGATGATGAAGAGGCCGGGGCGCTGTCCAAGGGAGATCATCGCGCTTTTCACGTCGTACTGGCGGAAGACCTTGCGGTCGGGGTCGGGTAGGCACGGGAAAGGAATGTCGTTGGCCTGGAAGTAGGTGCGTGCATTGTCGAGGGTATCGGGTGCGATCGCGAGGATTTGCGCGCCGCGCTGCTTGAACTCCTCGTAACGGTCCCGCAACTGCGAGAGATGCCTCCGGCAGAACGGTCACATGAAGCCGCGCAGAAAGACGAGGACGACCGGCTTCCCGCGCAGTTTCGATAAGGTGACTTCAGCGCCGTCGATGGTGGTCAGCGTGAAGTCTGGTGCTTCGGCGCCGAGCGATACAGTATCCGACTCAACGGGCATGGTGGACTGGATTCTAGGAGAGGGGCAGGTGCGGCGTCAAACACTGAATAGGCGGCAAAGGCTATGCTATCATCCGAGCGCAAATGAGGATCATTCTATTTACCGGGCGCGGCGGAAGCGGCGTGAGCACTATCGCCGCTGCTACCGCGGCGACCCTGGCGCGAAGTGGGCGGCGTACGCTTGCTTTTGGTTTGGGGAGTGGGTTAGGCGACGCGCTTGGCGTCCCGTTGATGCACGAGCCTCGCGAAATTGCGCCCAACCTGTTGGCGCTCGAGACGCGACATGGCGATGACGAGCCCGATGAGTTCCGTGACTGGCTCGAGGACCTGCTGGAGTGGCGTGGCGTCGATCCGGAGCTCGCCGACGACCTCGCGGCGCTTCCGGGGGCGAACCAGATCGGAAGTATGCTGAACTTGGCGGGACAGGCAGAGGATGGCGGTTACGAGGCAATCGTAGTAGACGGCCTGCCGCTCGAGGAGTTTCTCGATTTGCCGCCGTCTCTGGACGCCGCCGCGCGCTGGCTGGAACGGCTCTTCGAGCCGCGCCAGAGCAACGTCTTCGAGCCGTTCGTGCGCATGTTCGCGGCGGACTATGCTGAGGCCGGCGAGGAGATGCTCGAGAGCGGCCGCGAGCTGCTGGGACGGCTGGCGGACTTGCGGGAGTTGCTCACAGACCCGGACGTAACGTCGGCGCGAGTCGTCCTGCGGCCGGATGCAACGGCAGCAGCGGACACGCGAGAATCCCTAACGGCTCTGAGTCTCTTTTCGTATGCTTGCGACGCGTTCGTGGTAAATCAAGTGCTGCCGGATGAAGTGCAGGACCCCTTCTTCGAGAAGTTGCGTTCCGACCAGGAGCGAGCGCTGGGCGGGGCGCGGGTCGCAGCCGGAGATGCGCCTGTTCTGACAGGAACTCTCGCGCAGACCGCGCCCGTCGGCCTCGCGGCGCTCGGGCCACTTGCTGAGTCGGTCTACGGCAATCGGATGCCGGCAGACGTGCTCCACCGCACCGCCGTGCACTCGTTCAGCAGGCGGGACGGCACCTTCGTGATGAGCTTGACACTGCCCTTCGCCGAGAAGAAAGACCTCGCCGTCGAGCAGCTGGACGATGGCGTCGCCGTGCACCTGAACGGGCGGCGCGCTGTGCTAATGCTTCCGCCTGAGGTCGAGAGCCGGGAAGCATCGTCCTGGTCGTTCGAGCCGCCCGAGTTGAAGATCAACTTCGGGGGCTAGCCGACGTGGTCAGCCGCTTCGACGAATTCCTCATCCACCAGACGGAGCAGACCCTCGCGAGCGTCGCGTCCGAGCATCCGGAGTGGCAGGACCGGTTCTACTTCAACATCCACGACCGGCACGGCGAGTTCGCGCTCATCACGGGGCTCGGTGCCTTTCCGAACCGCAAGATGTCGCAGGCGTACATCTTTGCAGCCGACGCCGGGCAGCACTATGGCTATCTCCAGGTGCGGCCTCTGAACAATGACCGCGAAGTAATGACGGCCGGCACTCTCTCCTTCAATGTGATCGAGCCTCTCAAGTCTTGGGCACTCGACATAGACGACGAGGCGAGCGGCATTAGCGGCTCACTCGTATTTAAGGAGCGCTGCCCCCTCTACCGCTTCAGCCCAATCGAGTGGCAGAAGAACGGACACCAGGTGGTCAAGCAGATGCACTACACGCAGGCGGGCGTTTATGAAGGCTCGCTGACGATCGGCGGCCGAACATTCACGGAGTTGATCGGGATGCGCGACCGGTCGTGGGGTATTCGCGACATGGCACGCGTCCCGTTCTGGGTCTGGATCTCGGCCCAGTTCGAATCGTTTTGCATTTCCGCCTGGCTCTGGGAGACGCCCGAGGGGGAGGTCATCCACGCGGACGGGGCGCTCATCCGGGAGTCAGGCGAGGTCCGGCCCGTGACGACGATCGAACACGAACTGGAGCTGCGGCCGGGGACGAAACGCCCGAAGGTCGCGCATTTCGAGCTAACGATGGCGGACGGGAAGGTCGAGCGGCTCACGGCGTCCGAAATCCAAACGATCTTCCTCGCGCCAGGGCTCGCGCGCTGGGCCGATTCAGACTGCGATGCGCTTAAGCGGGCGGATACTTCGGCCTTTGGGTTTGACCAGCACTGCCGCTTCAAGATGGGCGAAGAGCAGGGTCTCGGTATCGTTGAGTATATGGTTACTGGCGGGCACCGGCGTTACGGCATCCCGCCGGTGTCATGAGCCAATGAAAACGCTCTACCGCGTGGAATCGTCGCGCCGGGAACGAACCGCGAGAGGCTAAGGAACGCCCGCTGCCTTGCGTTCCTGCGCGAGCGCCAGTTCGATGGTATCCACAGGTGGCTGCGGGATCGATTGGCCGGCGAGGACTGCCATGGCGTCCTCCATCGCCTGTTTTGCTTCAGCGATGCCGGTACCCTGTTCGAACCAGATCGGTTCGCCGACGCGTACTCGGACAGGAGCCGGGCGGGAATACTTCGTTCCTGGGGGGAGTAGTTGCGCCGTGCCCTGGATATAAATCGGAAGGACGGGCACGCGTTGGGAGAGCGCCAGTATCGCCGGGCCCGGATGGAAGGGAAGAAGCTCGCCCGTGCGGGTCCGGCGTCCCTCAGGGAAGATGAGGAGCGACCATGCATTCTCGAGAAGCCATTGGGAGTAGGAGAGCGCCTCGCTTCCGCCCCCACGGGTTATGGGGAAGGCGTTGTAGCGCAGGGAATACCACATTCCCTTAATGCGTTCGCGATACATGCGGTCGGCGGCAGCCACGATGGCGGTGTGGTTATAGATGTGATTGGGAAGGAGCGACAAGACGACCGGAGTATCGAAGTGGCTGGCGTGGTTGGCGATGATTAGAGCGGGGTTCTGGAGTCGCTCCAGGTTTTCTCTGCCCTCGATCGTGAGCGGTCGACAGAAGCGGCGCACGTGCCTTGTAACAGTGAACGGGCGGGCCCACCGCCGGTAGGTCCGCGCCCATAAGCTTAGCGCCCAGCGATGTGGCTTTACCTCGCTCAGCTTCGCGTCTCGCTCCTGCCGGCTGGTGACTGGGGCGGTAGTCATATCAGCCTCCCATATCAGAACAACCCCCGCGAAGACTCAAGCATGCTAGCACCAGCGGCTTCCAGTGTGTAAGGAATGGGTATTACAAAAACGTGGTATTCGGGGGCAAACCGAAACGCGAAGAAAGATAGATCGCGCCTAATTCACGAAGCGCCGTTACGAAGCTGCGGCCTGCTCGTGATCGGCTGCGATGGTGCCGGCTAGGGCGCGGACGACCTCTTCCATCGCATGCTTGGCGTCGCCGATAGCAGTGCCCTCCGGAAACGTCAGGAGGTTTCCAACACGCGCCACCACGGGGGCAGGCTGTGACCGGTTGGTCCCCGGAGGCAAGATCCGGCTGGCGCCCTCGATGTAGATCGGAAGCACCGGGACATTTTGCTGCACCGCAAGTATCGCCGGGCCGCCGTGGAATGGCAGAAGCTGGCCCGTACGCGAACGCTTCCCCTCAGGAAAGATAAGGAGAGACCACCCGTTGTGCAGAAGCCACTGCGAGTAGGCGAGCGCCTCGCGCCCGCCGCCGCGCGTTATTGGGAAGGCGTTGTAGCGCAGCGAATGCCACATCCCCTTGATGCGTTCACGGTACATGCGGTCGGCGGCGGCGACAACCGCGGTGCGGTCGTAAATCGACGTGGGCAGAAGGGAGAGAACGATCACCGTGTCGAAGTGACTGGTGTGGTTCGCAATGATCAGCAGTGGGCTCTTGAGCGAAGCAAGATTCTCGCGGCCTTCGACCGTGAACGGGCGGCAGAACTTGCGAACGTGACTGTGGACGGTCCAGCGGCGGGCGAGGCGGCGGAGTACCCGTGCCCAAGGGCTGAGAGCCCACTTATGAGGTTTGACCTCCCGATGCGCGGATGCGTGCTGTCCACCCTGGGTGATGGATATGTCTGTCACGGGCAACCTCCTCGGGGCGAATTAGGAGGGCTTTATTCTACGCCGTTGCGCGCCGCTCTTCCATCATGCGGCGCAGGGCAGTGATCATTTGGGCGATGTTCAGCTGCTGGTAGACGGGAAAGCTGAACAAGGCGCCTTCATTCACGGTGTAGATGTTCCTGCGCCCCTCCCGCCGCTTCTGGATGAAGCCGCTAACCTCCAGATCGCGCACGATCTGGTAGACAGCGCGTTCGGTCAGGTCGGTGCCGCGGGCGATCTCGCGGAGGGTTGCTCGGGGGTTCTGAACAAGGTGCGTCAGGACGAGTCCGTAGTTGCTGAGGAAATTCCATCTTTTAGCCATGAGTCACCCCCGGATACATCGTCTCAATCAATTGAAGCTCGTTATCGTAACGCATAGGGTTGACAGGCCAAGCGCGCTGCCGCTATAGTGGCTTCTGATTTATTGCAGAATTGCAATTCCATAATGGTAAAGCAAACCACGGATATTATAACGCTAATGCGCGAAGTCCAAAACTACTTTGCCCGATATCGATACCGAATTCAGGTGTCATTATGCTCATGACACGCACGCTTGTCCAGTAGGGCAAGCCTTTTCCCCGCAGGATTTTGAGGCAACAAGCGCACCCCAACCGATGACAACTTTGCGGCTCTTCAGCCCTCCTGCCAGCGACAGCCCCGTGCATGATCGCCGCACCAACAAGTTCGCCGATAAGTACCGTCAGTTCTTCCCCCGTGTCTTCGCTTACGTCTACGGTCACACGCACAACGTGCACCTCGCCGAAGACCTGGTCGCAGACGTCTTCGAGCGCGCCTTCCTGAAGTCCGACACCTTGCGCAACGACGAGGCCTTCTCCACTTGGCTGTTCACGATCGCGCGCAACGTCATCATCAGCCACGCGCGCAAGCGACATCGGGAGACGGTGGTGGACCCGGACGTTCTCCGCGAAATCGCTCCCAGCGGGACTTCTGTCGAGGGAGACATCCTCCTGAGGGAGGAAATGCGGACGGTAAGCAGGTTGCTGCGGGACTTTCCGCAGCGCGAGCAGGACATCATTTCGCTCAAGTTCGACGCCGAGCTTACGAATGGGCAGATCGCTCAAATAATGAGCTTGAGCGAGCCAAACGTGCGCGTCATCCTGTTCCGAACGCTCCGGAAGCTGCGCGAGCAGATGGTCGCCGAGCGGCTGGCGTAGTCCGGTCCTCTCAGCCCGCGGGCGCCGTCGTTTCTGCCAAACAAATTCCTCGACTTACGAGCTGTCGTCCGCGATTGGCAGGCCGACGATATTATATCCGGCGTCTACGTAATGAACTTCGCCGGTGACACCGGCAGAGAGGTCAGAGCCGAGGTAGGCGGCAGCGTTGCCCACTTCTTCGATGCCGATGTTGCGGCGGAGCGGCGCGATCTCGCGGAAGCGAGAATGGAGGCCCTTAAAGCCGGAAACCCCGGCCGCGGACAGCGTACGGATGGGGCCGGCTGAGATGGCGTTCACGCGGATATGCTTCTCGCTCGCACCCAAGTCGAGCGCCAGGTAGCGCACGCTGGCCTCGAGAGCGGCTTTGGCGACGCCCATCACGTTGTAGTTGGGAAACGCTCGCACTGAGCCCAGGTAGGTAAGCGTGAGGATGGAGCTGTTATCGCGCATAATCGGGAGCGCCGCGTGGGCAACAGCGATGAGGGAGTAGACGCTGATATCCATCGCTAGGTGGAACCCCTCACGCGAGGTTTCATGGAACCCTCCACTCAGCTCGTCGCGATTGGCGAAGGCAATGGAGTGCACGAGGATGTCGATCCCGCCGAAGGCCTGACGGGCCTTCTCCATTAACACCCTGATTTCCTCGTCGCTGGACACGTCACATGGCTCGACGAAGTCCACCCCAATAGAGACGGCGAGCGGCTTGACGCGGCGCTCGAGCACCTCGCCAGCGTAGCTGAGGCCGATCGTCGCGCCCTCGCGGTGGAGGGCTTGCGTGATGCCCCAAGCTATCGAGTGATCATTGGCGACGCCGAAGATGAGGGCGGTCTTGCCGTCAAGCAAGCCCATTATCCGGCACCAGCCTTGTCAGTTACTCGAACTCCGATCACGCCCTGATCCCGTAGGCTGCCTATTTCTTCCCACGACAGCCCCGCTTGTAACAGCACCTCTTCCGTGTGCTGACCGAACTCAGGCGCCGGTGTTCGAATCGTCCCGGGCGTGGCGCTGAGGTTGACGGCCGGGGCGACGATAGGAAGCGGGCCGTGGACCGGGTGGTCAAGCGTCGTAAACATTCCGTTCTCGATGATTTGCGCGTCGTTCTCGAGGTCGCGGTATTCGCTAACTACTTCGAAGAGGAAGTCGTAGCTTCGGAAGAGGTCACGCCAGAAGGCGGATGGTTTCGTAGCGAAGATGCCATCGAGGCGGGTGATGAGCTGCATGAGGTCGGTGGCATTGGTGCGCATCCACTCGAGGCCGAGGCGTTCGGGCTCGAGCCACTCGCGCGTCGCTTCGTGAATCGCTTCGCGGAAGGGCGGCCAGTAGCGGCCGAACTGTGGCATTCCGATCATCAGCCACTTGCCGTCGCCCGCCTTGTATTGGTTCCAGAGCGGACTCGTTAGCCCGCGAGGGATGCGAGGGACCGGGGAGCCGCCATAGTTGCCGGACATCAGGTAGCTCGTAATGTTGAACGCTTGCGCCGCGATCTGGCCCTGAAGAAGCGAGCCATCGACCATTTGACCTTCGCCGGTGCGCTCACGGTGGAAGAGGGCGAGGACGATCCCGTATGCGAGGAGGAAGGCGCTGGTCTGATCGGCCATGCCGCCGAAGGTCCGGGTCGGTGGATCGTCGGGCTCGCCCGTGACGCTCATGAGGCCGCCGCGGGCCTGCGCTAGCGGGTCGAGCGCCGGACGCTGGGCGTCAGGCCCCTTCAAGCCGAAACCGGATGCCTGGCCGTAGATGAGGCGTGGGTTCAGATTGGAGAGGGTCATATAGTCAATGCCAAGGCGATCGCAGACGCCGGGGCGGAAGTTTTGGACGACGACGTCGGCAGTCTCAACCAGGCGGTAGAAGACCCTCTGGCCCGCTTCGGCCTTCAGGTCAAGCACAATGCCGCGCTTGTTCCGGTTGTGCGTCTCGAAGTAAGCGTTCGGGCCATTGTCGCCGACATCGTAGCGGACGAGCGAGCGGCCGGGGTCAGGCGATTCGGAGCCCTCGACCTTGATGACGTCGGCGCCCCAGTCGGCAAGCATAGCCGTGGCCATCGGGCCCTGCTGCCAGATCGTGAGATCGAGGACACGGATGCCTTCGAGGGCCTTCATTTCGGATTGCAAGATAGCACAGGCGCTCCGGCGAAGCCTATCGGGCGGCCCTCAGCTTCTCGACTACCAGCGGCAGCGTTTCACCGGCAGGCCCGCGCAGGACTACATCACAGAGGCCGGTCAGCGGCGTCTCGTTCGGGTTGACTTCAATGAGGGAGCCGCCGGCAGACTTAACGTCGACGGGAAACTGTGCGGCCGGGTAGACAACGGCGCTGGTGCCGACAAGAAGCATGCAATCGCACATTCGGCTCTGGTTAATGCAATCGTCGAGGGCATCTCGGGGGATGGGTTCGCCGAACATCACCGTATCGCCTTTGACAATGCCGGCGGTGCAGTCGGGGCACTTGGGCGGAAGTTCATCGAGCAGAAAGCCTTCGACCGGCCAACGCTGGTTGCAGAGCACACAGCGAAGCTTGGTGCGGTTGCCATGGATCTCGGTGATAGCCTGACTGCCGGCGAGCTGGTGCAGGTTATCGATATTCTGAGTGATGATGTGCTTGAGGCGGCCCATCTCCTCCATGTCGCGCAGGGCGAGGTGACCGGGGTTGGGCACCGCCGTTTCGAGAGCCTGAACGAGCTCGCCGAGGCGGTTGGCGCGCTCCCGGCGCATCTCCCACCAGCGTTTCGGGTCCTCGACGAATCGCTCGTAATCGCGGAGATCGGGCTCGCCGTGCTTGGTCCAGAGACCCTCCGGCCCGCGGAAAGTAGGGACGCCGCTTTCGGCCGACAGCCCGGCGCCGACCAGCGCCACCACATGCCGTGAGGCGGCGATCAGGCGCGCCGCCTCTTCGATGGCCTGTTCGAGAGCTTCCCCCCGCTCGCCAGGAGGCTCTCGAAGGGTCATTCCGCCACCACGCTGACAAGCACCGTCCGCTCGCGCGGGCCGTCGAATTCTGCGAGGAATATCCCCTGCCAGCGGCCGAGAGCGAGGCGTCCGTTTTCGACCGGGATCGCCGCCGATTGCCCGACAAGGCTTGCTTTAATGTGTGCGTGCGCGTTGCCCTCAACATGGCGGTAGTCCGCGTTGGCCGGAACGAGCTCGTCGAGCCGCGAGATCAGATCGACGCAGACATCCGGGTCGGCGTTCTCATTGATGATCAGCCCCGCCGTCGTGTGAGGCGAGTAGATGTGGCAGACGCCATCGTAGACGTGCATTTCGCGCACCGCAGTGGCCACGCGCTCCGTGATATCGAGCAGTTCTTGATAGTCGCCGGTGCGGACGTTGATGCGCCTGGGCAGGGCGGTCCTCCTTTGCGGAGAGATTATAACGTGCTCGGCACGTGGACAGAACGCGCGATCATTCTCTGGATTAACGCGCGGACTTCACGCGTAACCATTCAGGTCATTGACGAACTCTAATCCTTCTCCAAGCTGCTCTTAATTTTTGACTCCTACCCTTACTTCAAGGAAGCACAAGAGGAGGAGGTAAATCGATGAGCAAATTCAGAAACCCTGAGACGCCCCGTCGCCGGGCGCGCTTCAGGCTCGCGGCATGCCGGCGCTGCGGCGGAGACGCCTTCCTGGACCTCACTGACGGCGGAGAATGGCGCTGCCTTCAGTGCGCCCGGACAGTCTCCGACGATCAGAGCGCCTATGGAGCCGCAGCCACGTCTCGCGCTCTCTATTTCAAGGAGGTGGCCGGGCGACCGGCCGCATAAGGAGGACTGACCAATGTTTGTACGGAGTGTTGCCGCGGTCGCTGTTACAGCTGCGGTTATCGGTAGCGTTGCGGGGGTTGCCGGCACGAAGCTACTCGACGGCGGATCCAGCGGCGGCACAACTACGTCCGCCACTACAACGACCGCAAATTCTAGCTCTGACTCGACCCAGTCGCAGCAGGCGGCCCTTTCCAGCGAGTGCCTCAGCGCAGCCGACATCTATCAGAATGTGAGCCCATCTGTTGTTGAGATTACGAGCACTCTCCAGTCCGGCGGTCCATTCGGACAACAGGCGCAGGGCACCGGCTCCGGGATCGTTATTGATACAGACGGCCGGATCCTTACGAACAATCACGTGATTGACGGTGCGCAAAGCATACAAGTGCGCTTCGCGGATGGGTCGACCTCCTCCGCGAAAGTCCTCGGCACCGACCCTGCCAATGATCTTGCAGTCATACAAGTAACCGATTCTGGGCTTCAGTTACATCCCGCACAGCTGGGTGATTCGGAGGCGCTGCGGGTTGGCGACGCGGTCCTGGCAATCGGTAACCCATTCAACTTGGAGAGCACGCTGACCCAGGGTATCGTAAGTGCGACGGGCCGGACCTACAGCACCGGCGCGAACACGCGGCCGATAAGGAACATGATTCAGACCGACGCGGCGGTAAACCCCGGCAACTCGGGAGGGCCACTCCTGAACTGCCACGGCGAAGTAATCGGCATCAACACGCTGCTGGAAAACCCGACCGGCGATAACGTGAACGTCGGCGTGGCCTTTGCGGTGGCGATCAACACTGCCAAGCAATCGATATCGCAGATGGAGTCCGGTCAGGCGGTGAGTCACCCGTGGCTGGGGATTGCCGGAGTGGACATCACGCCCGCCGTCGCGAAGGAAGCCAGCATCGACGCGCAAAAGGGCGTCTATGTCACTCTCGTGTCGGCTGGTGGACCCGCCTCGAAAGCCGGCCTTAAGGGCGCCTTCACTTCTCAGAACCAGGCAACCTCAAGCTCAACGGTCCGGTCGGGTGGGGATGTGATCACTGCGGTTGATGGCAAGGAAGTTTCCACGCTCGAACAGCTCGCCGGGTACCTGGACGAAAACAAGAAACCCGGAGACAGCGTTGAGTTGACCTTAGTCCGCGGCGGGACAGAAATGTCGGTGCAGGTGCAGCTAGCGGAATGGCCGTCGTAGCCGAGTACGATGACCGAGTCCGGGTGGGGAGGGCTGAACCCCTCCCCACGCGGCTGTGGAAGTCAGGCTACAACCCGAAGCGGCTCCCGCCCAACGAGCGGCCCAGCGTCAACGAAGCGTCACCAGAGATGATCCTCCACGGCCCCCCTAAACATCGAACTCCAATCATTCTTTAATATTGAACGTGGAAACTAAGATTACGGGGCAAGCTGTCATGAACATTCTGCTCGTTGAGGACGACCGAAAGCTGTCTAGGGCATTGTCAACAATGCTCGAGGAGGACGGCCACGTAGTAGAGGCCGCTTACGACGGACGACGCGGGCTCGAATTGGGACTCGAGAACCCTTACGATGTGATAATTCTTGACGTGATGCTGCCCCAGCTCGACGGCATCTCAGTTTGCCGCACGCTGCGCGGCAAGCACAT
>WNFX01000698.1_pt1 | contig 33492 bp, 30 predicted proteins | sample 5400111 | NCBI WGS metagenome assembly WNFX01 (sample SAMN13153363, study PRJNA577476) | soil metagenome | isolation source: 40 cm soil or saprolite under grassland replicate 1 | place: USA:California | collected 2016-06-15 | reverse complement strand
TGTGCTGGCTACTTAGCATATCCGTTCTACTATCAGAAAGTAACCTGTCATATGGGAACCCCTCATGTCATCTATCTGATGAGTAGATAGCTAAGAAAAAGAATGGGTAGTGCCAACATGAGCGCTCTTTTTTCAGAACAGATATGCTAAGTAGCCAGCACAAAGGGGAGACACAGAAACACTGCCGTCGTGCTTCGTGTGTCTCCCCTTTTATCCGAAATGGGAACGACTTTATTTACCGGAGAACAACTTTATTTACCACGGAACGACTTTATTTAACTTCTACAACTGTTCATGAAGAATAAAGTTACGGACTCAGAGCCATCTTTTTACGTGCAAAACAGGATTTTTCGGGCGAGATAAAGTTGCGGACTGGCATAGTTCACATTTTTGCCAGCATTTTCTCACCAAGAATAAAGTTGCGGACTCAACTCAGTTTTCTACTACAGATAAGTAAACAGAACGAAAGCGAAACCTCTCAATTGAAGCCATTTGGACGAAATAACCGACATGTATCTACCATCAAAGTCTCAAAAGAGCCGATTTTCTGAACGGATGACCCATGTAGCCAGCACACCGATCGGAACGCGTGTTGAAACGAGAAGCGACCATAGTGAGAATGAAATTCGCTTTATATTCAGAATAAAGCCACTAATTGTTATATTTATAAAATATCAAAGAAAGTAATAATGGGGTAATTTTTATTATGATGTAGATAATATGCTTGAAATGCGGTAAAATAGAGAGGAAAACTGAAAAACGCTTCCTTTCTTGCTCCCCCGTATGTGCTCCCTACGTATAGTCGCAGGTATTCCATGACTCACGAGCACCACAATCACGTATGGTCAGAAAAAAGGTACAGGAAAACTATTCCCTATCGTAGATGAGGATGCCAGCATTGGCATGTGAGGAGCGATACACATAGGAGAGCAACCCCAGCGAGACCGAAAGCAGGCACCGCTAAGCCTACTGAAAATCGTCTTTCCCCAGATCTTTGGAGAGCATTGTGCAATCGCTCCTATTGCTCTCTGTTTGCCCGGTCGGGATTCCCATAATGTGTTTACTTCATAAAAAATGAAAACATGAATTTGCTAAAAATATAATTATAAAACTTTTTATGCATTGACAAATGCTAAATGATTATGTTATACTGTAATTGAGAGAAGGAGCAACCACATGCTCTGTCTTCCAACAGAAACAGCTTCGGTATTTCCCTGCTTCTGTATCTTCCCAGCAATGCCACTACACATCCCCTCTGTCGATTTGACGAGGAGCCAGGCTTACGACAACGGTGATCTGCCAGTGCAGAGACCGCACCGCACGAACAACCTGACTTACCACACCGAAAGGGAACATTTCCTATGTTAACCGAAGTAATCAAGTCAACTGAAGCAAACATGGCCACCAATCGCCGCTTCTATGAAGAGGTAATCAACCAGAAGCGCTTGGCAGTCGTCGATGAGGTAGCAGGGGCCAATTACGTCAGCCACTCTTTTCCCCCTGGACTCCCTCCTGGTCGCGAGGGTCTCAAAACCTTTATCAGCGCCTTCCATACTGCCTTTCCTGATGGACACCTCAGCGTCGATCACATAATCGCCTCGGGTGATACAGTAGCCACTCGTCTCACGTTTCGTGGGACACACACGGGTGATTTTATGGGCATTCCCCCGACGGGCAAGAAAGTGACGGTACCCGCGCTGGATATGGCCCGTTACGCTGACGGCAAGCTGGTGGAACACTGGGGCGGCCCTGACCAAATGAGCCTGATGCAACAACTCGGCGTGATCCCCGCGCCAGGACAATAGGCATGAAGGCCTGACGGCCACAAGTGGTGTTACTACCTGTCACTGCACATAAGCACGATAGAGAGTGACACCCCGTGTGATTGTTTAATGGGATCAATCGGCGCAGACCACACTGCTGCGTGTTGGGCTGAGCAGAGGAGGTGGGACTGATCAGAGCATCAAGGACACTTTACAGACCAAACGCTGAGCGAGTTCTGCAAGATACAGCACCGATGATGAGGAGAAGTGAGAACATGCAACAAGTCAAGACGTATACGTCAGGCCTGTTTAAGGGAGAAGCGCGGGATCAGTTTGTGAGGAGTTTAAAGAAAATGGCGAAGGATGGCTGGCATGTTCACACGGTCACCGATGAAGGAGTGGGGAAAGGTCAAGCACATACCGGTCACTTGAAAGTGGTGTATGAGAAGGAGGTCAGCGCTTCTTCGGCAGGCTGAAGAGAACCATGTCAAGACAGACCGAATATCCGGCAACTATGGTACAGGCCTTCGCGTGGTATTCCGGTCCATGCGTACTCGAAGGCCTGGATGGAGTAAATTCTGATGAGTACTCAAGTATCCACTACGGAACAGCAGGCATACTCGCCTGGGTTCCACATGGCCGAAAATTATGTGTTCAAGTCCGAGCGAGGACTGAGCGCGAAAATCGTTGAGCAGATCTCCGAGATGAAAGGCGAGCCCAGTTGGATGCGGCAGTTCCGGCTCAAGAGCCTGGCACTCTTCGAGAAACGCCCCATGCCAACGTGGGGCGCGGACCTCTCAGGGATTGACTTCGACAATATCTACTACTATATCAAGCCAGTCGCGCAGCAGGGTAAAACCTGGGACGACATCCCATCAGACATTAAAGACACCTTTGATCGACTGGGTATTCCGCAGGCTGAGCAGAAGTACCTGGCAGGGGTGACGGCACAGTACGAGAGTGAAGCAGTGTACCACAAGGTGCGCGAAGACCTTGAGAAGCTGGGCGTGATCTTCACCGACATGGATACGGCTCTGCGCTTGTATCCCGACCTCATCAAAGAGCACTTCGGCACCGTCATTCCGCCGTCGGATAATAAATTCGCCTCGCTCAACAGCGCGGTGTGGAGTGGTGGCAGCTTTGTCTATGTGCCAGAGGGCGTGCGCGTTGAAATTCCCTTGCAGGCCTACTTCCGTATCAATGCCCAGAACATGGGTCAATTCGAGCGCACGTTGATTCTCGCCGCTCCCGGCTCCTATGTCCACTATGTGGAGGGGTGTACCGCCCCGACCTATGCAAGCGACAGCCTGCACAGCGCCGTCGTAGAGATCAAGGTGATGGCAGGTGCCCGCGTCCGCTACACAACCATCCAGAACTGGTCGAAGAATGTCTACAACCTCGTCACGAAGCGTGCAGCGGCCTACCGAGACGCAACGATGGAATGGGTCGATGGGAACCTGGGCTCGAAGGTGACGATGAAGTATCCAGCGGTGCTGCTGATGGAGCCAGGTGCTCGTGGTGATATCCTCTCAGTGGCATTCGCGAGCGATGGGATGCACCTGGATGCCGGAGCCAAGGTCACGCACCTTGCTCCGCACACTACTTCCCACATTCTCTCGAAGTCGGTCTCGAAGGGGAATGGTCGAGCCTCGTATCGCGGCCTGGTCCGCGTCAACCGGGGTGCGCACCACACCAAGTCCCATGTCCGCTGTGACGCGCTCTTGCTCGATGAGCATGCTCGCACCGATACCTACCCAACCATTCGCGTCGAAGAGAACCAGACCGAGGTCGGCCACGAGGCGACCGTCTCCAAGGTCGGTGACGACCAGCTCTTCTACCTGATGAGCCGTGGCCTGGATGAGACCGAGGCCTACTCGCTGATCGTCAACGGCTTCATTGAGCCGATCACCAAGGAACTCCCCATGGAGTATGCAGTTGAGCTCAACCGCCTGATCCAGTTGGAGATGTCCGGCAGTGTGGGCTAAACGACAGTCTCTCTAGGGCTCGCAAAGGAGCCGGGTCAGATGCCGGAGTGTTGCTGCTCTTCCAGGGAAGCAAACCGCTTTGCTGGCACATACCACGTCATCTTACCTCTACTCGCCTCTACTACTGCGCCTCTTGGTGCCAGCATCAGACGTGCGATCATGTAGAGATCCCCAATAGCTCCTCCTGCATTCACTATCAGTCCCCAGAGCACCCAGGGAACCACTGCCCAGGGAACCAGCAGCAAGAGGGCTTCTCCAAGCAAAGATAAGAGGATCAGAGGCGCTGCTCCCACCACCAAAGACTGTCCACGCGGTAGATACCAGCCCGGTGCGGCTGCATAGGCGTACCATCCCTTGAAACCAAATGCTGGGCGTGACTTCGTGAAAAGCCAGAAAAAGAGTCCGTGCGTCAGTTCGTGGAGGATGAGGACAACACACAGTGTGATCACTACAGCTGCAAATAAAGCTGCAATGGCCCCCACAGCTCCCAGCGGAGTCTCCAGGGGAAAAGCACTCCCCAAGATCGCAAAATTGAGTGGCCTTAACAGGCTGGTCATGACCCCGAAAAAGAGCGCACAGAGCAGAAACCAGGGGACAGCGAGCACGTTGAGCCAGAGCAGCAATGGCTTATTCTTCTTCAGAGAAATTCTTCCGTGCTCGCTATAGCCTTGCGGGAGCGTTTGTGACGCTTTCATCATTACTGTATCCTTTTCGTTCTCAGTTGGATGAGGTACAAACCGTTTGCTCCACTTGTATCAGACGTTGTCAGCCTTTGGCGATCAAATCGAAAAACCATATCTCCTGGGCCAACCAGAGAAAAGGATGAGAAGCCCCATCTTTTTGCACACGGCTGTAAAAATGAATGCGGACTCTGCTCGCTTTCTGGAACCATCTCAAAAAGTCTACGAACTGGATACACAGTATACCCGGTGTCAGCAACCCTCCATCCACCCTTATAAAGAAGAGAGGGGGGCATTTAGGAGGGTATTGCTGCTTTCTCAAGGACTGGGAGATGGACCGCGCAGAGCTGACGGTGCAGGTAATCACTGTACCACACCTGCGTCCCGTCCCAACACATACCTGTGGGATCACCTGGGAGCTGATACCGCTGCATCTCTTCCCCTGTCCTCAGATCGATCGCTGCCAGCAGCCGCTGCCGGTAACTCGTATACCAGAGCGTGGAGCCAATAATCGAGATCCCCTCCGCACTGGGAACGACTCCAAAGGTGGTCAGCACCGTGTTGTCTCCTAACGCGTGCTGTTCAATCCTTCCTTGCTGCTCTGGCCCAAGCCAGTAGGACGTGCCATCGACGAACAGTCCACCCATCCCCTCGGCATGTTCCCCCTGGCCAATTTCCCGCACGATCTGTCCATCGGCTGGATTGATGACACGGATCCGCTTGGGGTGTCCAGCCATCTGCCACAACGAGGTGCCATCATACGTCAACCCTGTTCGCACCTCCGGGCAGGCCACCTCTTGTAGTATGGCGCCTGTGTGAACGTCTAGACAGTACAGCCGGTCTGTGCCTGCGTCAGCGTGCCACAGATAGTATCCATCCCAGGCTATGCCACATAAGTGGCTTCCCGGAGCGGGATAGCTTCTTTCAACTGATAAGACCCCGATCATGCTGCCTCCTTGACTGGGTATCCCCGCTCATTCATGCGCGGTCCAAAAAATTCGAGGCGGTAGACGCCGCTCGGACATGTCACCTCATGGTAGTAACAGAACTGTGGGAAGACGGTTTGGATTTGGCTTCTACTGCTCACCTCTTGTGGGAGCAATGCATCGAATCCCTGGATTGCCTCGCTACGGTCTGCATACTCATGGACCTGCCTATCGGCGGCAATCACCGTGGTGTGGGTTGTATAGGGAAACTGAAGACAGGGACCAAAGAAGGTGATGGTGCTGTGGTCGCCGCCTTCGAGCATCGTTGCGGTATCGGAAGCGAACCAGGTTTTCCAAACGGTGTTGGAAAACGTCCCCCGTTGTTGGTCAAGATAGCACACGGCGTAGTCGATTCCAGAGACCGCCTCTGGTTGCTCTAAAGCGTTCCCAGAGATGATGGCGCGCATGTTTTTATTCGCGCCCCACGTTCCTGAGGCTCCTTGCGGATGCTCCCACGAATGCTCTCCATAGAGCAGGACAGGGATGCCTTGGTGATAGGTCGCATAGGCTTCTGCTTGCGAGATCTCCTGCCATGTGGAGAGAGGAACGTAGAAGTTAGTACTCTTCTTCAGAGGCACCCTCTCTGCCAAGTGTGCTTTCGATGACTGCAATGAGAGAGGCACATCGAAGTCGTTGAGCTGCGTCATTGCCTTCGTGAGGTCGGGAACCGAAAGTTCCCTGCCATTTCGCAATTGTGCATGATACGTTCTTTCAAGCAGCCATGTTTCACTGAGGCGTTCTGTAAATGGAATGGTCATTGTCATCAGTCTTGTCCTTTCGTCTCAACATGGATAGCGAGTGCTACCGCTTTGTTATGTGCGCTCCTACGAGTTGCTCCTTCGATTGATCTGCGGTGCCGTCTTTGATCGCACTTTGGTTCCGTTTCGTTTCCCTCGCTTGCTCCTCGGGTGGGTGCCGTACATCATGGTACCAAAGGCCACCAAGAACGATCACGATGGAAAGGAACGAGAAAATGATCGCTTGCATACTGCTCTCCTTTTCTGTTATCTACTAAACACACTTCTTGCTCGCACCGAGTAAGCTACGCCGAGATTGAGAACACGCTACCATTCATTAGGGACGTTCTTGCAGCTGACGAACGCATCATCGAGTTTCCTTTGATTCAATGCGAGAAGAGTCGTCCACCCTCCGTTTAGCGAGCCAGGGATGGCTCCTGCAGACGAGCACCGTGCAGTGGCTCCTGCACGGGCACGCTTGTCGACTGGCGTCGCATCATCTGGATCATGGGCTCGATCAGGTCAATGGGCAGCGGGAAGACGATGGTCGAATTCTTCTCCACCGCGATCTCGGTCAACGTTTGCAGGTAGCGCAGTTGCAGTGCAGCAGGCTGGGAGCCGATCACTTCGGCAGCCTGCGCCAACTGGGTCGATGCCAGCAGTTCCCCCTGGGCATGGATCACTTTGGCTCGCTTCTCCCGCTCCGCTTCCGCCTGTTTGGCCATGGCGCGCTGCATGGTTGCCGGCAACTCTACATCCTTGATCTCGACCGCCGTCACCTTCACACCCCAGCGCTCCGTCTGCTCGTCGATGATCGTCTGCAGGTCGCGGTTGATCTTGTTGCGCTCCGCCAAGAGTTCATCCAGTTCCGATTGACCCAGCACGTTGCGCAATGTCGTCTGACCGATCTGCGAGGTCGCCTGGTTGAAGTTCACCACATTGACCACCGCTGCAATCGGATCGACGACATAGAAGTAGACGACCGCCGTCACCTTGATCGTCACATTATCGCGGGTGATCACCTCTTGCGGGGGCACCGTGAGCGTGACGATCCGTAAGTCAACTTTCATCATACGTGAGACGAAGGGAGGCACCAGGAACAGCCCAGGACCTTTCGCCCCGATCAACCGCCCCAGTACGAAGATTACGCCCCGCTCGTACTGCTGCACCACGCGAATAGCCGAGAGCGCGATGATCACCAGAACAAGTACGATAGCGCCAAACACGATCAACACAAGTTGATTCATGATAAGCCTCCTTACGGCCTGAAAAACTGGCGGGGGGAAAAGCCCCTCGTGTCATACGCAGCCTTATGGTCCGATGCGCCGCCATCATCAAGCCATCGCTCCAACGCCTTACAGGAGGACTGCTCATCACTGTCAACACCACTATCCACACACGCCCGTTCTTGCTTGTAACCCCATCGCGGTGTGGTCATCTGCAGGACCTGTGGCTGGAGTATGGCTTGATGGATATAGGTAGCAAAATCATCCAGAGCGGCGTAGCCAACGGGTCGGGTCGGGCGATCGCCTCGAGAGCGGGCAAGTGCCTGCTGTATGAGCGGATGGTACCGCTCAGGAAGATGACCAAGTCCCCAGACACCCCCTGCATCTTTAGAAAGGATCGTACTATGGTGCAGGTAGGCCGAGACACGACAGGCGTTCAATACAAACGAAACGAGGTCTTGCAGCGGATGCTCCCGTGCCGCCTGAAAGGTAGTGACGATCGCCTCGCGAAAATCGTGTTCCGGCACGGGTGGGAAGGCCTCCACAAGAGGTTTCCCATAGAGACAGATGCCATGCTGGTGGAGAACCGTTAGAAAGGTGGTGAGATCAGGATCATGCTGAATGACATCATTCCAGTGTTTCCAGTTGCCACTGCGCAGATCCTGCTGATACTGCTCGCGTCGCGTTTCGCTATAGAGTAGATCACAGGGCAAGGGATGCTGGAATGGGAACAGATCGTGCTCAACCAGAAAACGGATATCGAGCGGACATGGCATCTTTGAGACGCGCAAGAGGCTTGCCATAGTCGCACGCTTGACCTCCAGATCCATCCTCTGTCCAGTCAGCACAACCACGTCGATATCGCTGCGCGTGGGATGAAAGCCGCCCAGAGCTAGTGAGCCGTGGAGGTAGATGCCAAGGAGATCGTGACCCAGCAGGCGTTGCAGCTCCGTGCGCAGCGTATTGACCTCGGATTGTATCACCTTTGAACAGGTTGCCCAGGTGTATTGCCTCATGCTGTCAGGTTCCTTACTAGTCTCCATGGAGGCGTCCTCTCTCAAGGAGATGTGCAGGTGAAGGAGAGGCCAGAAGCGTTGTGGACGCGTTCATGCGTGTCCCGTGCGCCCAAAGGGATCAAGTCGACCAGCCCGCCTCGTGAGCCCTCTGCTTTCCGGTGCCGTCTGTTCTGGTATCATCGGTGCTGGCAGGCTGACGCCCGGCCTGCCCTGTTCCTGGTCATAGGGCTCCTCATACAGCATCTGATCGGTGCGTGTTGGGTACGGCTTCTGCCCCGGCGGTGGCAAGGTCGCCCCTGGTCCAGGCGTAGACGTCGGCCAGGCTGGGTAGGCGAACTGGCGATGATCCTGCCTGGGCGGCATCATGGTCTCAGCAGTGCCGTCTGTGATCCCATTCCGTTGTCTCGCAGGATCATCAGTTGCATCCTGAACGGTCACCCTTCCTGCCGCCTGCTCATTGGGTCCTGTCCCGCTCGTCTTATCCACGAGCGGGAGTGTCTGTTGATATGTTGACATGGGTAGCGCCTTTCTTGGTAAAACAGGAGGAATGATCGACTGCTGTTATATTCCAGACGTACTTCTTGCTCACAGTGAGTAAGATATGACGGCTCCTTGATACCGATGTATCGCTCTCCGTGCTTTCTGTCTCCCCTTTGAGCCTGCCGGGCCTGGAAGAAAAGCCATGCTCTGCTTTTCAGTGTACCTGCGGAGCGTTATACCAAGCGTTAAATGCAATCCCTCCCTGCTCAACTGCCTGCTTGCCGGCTCGTTTCGACGAACCAGAGCCATTTGTCGATGCCTCGGGCGATCTCGGTGAAGAGAGCGGCGGTATCAGCGTCCTTCAGTTCGCTCGCCTGCTCGCTGGCGTAGCGTGCATGTCGGCCAAAGGCGGTGAGCGTCGTCGAAAGCGCATCGATGTGGCCGTTCCCATCAGCCGTCGCAAGCCAATACGCGTCGAGCGCAGTCCGCCTGGCGACCGCCTGCGCCGTGCCCTCAGCCATGCCGCCAAGCTGCACAATGCGCGCGGCCATCAGGTTCGCATCCTCCTCCACTCCCTGGGCAACCTGGTCGAACAGCTCGCGCAGGGCCATGAAATGCGGCCCTTTGACGTTCCAGCAGGCCTGCCTGCTTTGCAACTGCAGATCGATGGCGTCGGCTAAGCGGCGGTTCAACAGCTCGATCAGTTTGGCTTGCTGCTCTTCGTGCAGGACCGTATTTTTCTTGGACATGGGGGGCACTCCTTTCACTCACGTCGTATTGTGTGCGATAATGGAAGGGTGAGATGTCGTGGTTCCCTTGAACCTCTCTACCCTCCTTGTGTTCCTTTGTATGAAGTCAGTTCTCTTATCTGTATCGTCTCTGATCTCATGATAGCAGCAGAGCGTTATGAGGAACGTTAAATGGGCGACCTCTCCTTGAGATTGCTGGGTCCGCCAGAAGTGCGCCATGCTGATCAGCTGCTGCTGTTCTCCACACGCAAGGAACTCGCGCTCCTCATCTATCTGGCGGTGGAAGGCCGCCTCCATTCGCGCAAGACCCTCTCTGAACAGTTCTGGCCAGAAGGAGACGCGAGGCATGGCCGGGCAGCCCTACGCATTACTCTGCTCCACCTGCGTCATCTGCTTGATGAGGGCGCCGATGTTTCTCCTGTACCTCACCTTCTCATCCAACATGACACCCTCGGTTTGGATCTCACCTCCGCTCTCGAACTTGACCTGCATATCCTTCACGAAGCCTGGACCTCGGCGCGTGCGTCGACCCACACCTCTCTGACCATGCCAGAAGAGGCGCATCGCAGCCTGCTTGCCCAACTCAAACGCGCGACCGGCCTCCCCCGTGGCGAGTTCCTGGAGGGCTTCTCGCTGCGCGACGCCCCGGCCTTCGACGACTGGGTGCGCTTCCAACGCGAATACTGGCACCTGCGCACGAGTGAGGTCTTCGACCGCCTCTCCCAGCTGCAATTCGAAGCAGGAGAGCTTGAGGCCGCCATTGAAACGGTCAACCGCTGGCTCGTCCTCGCCCCGCTGCACGAGGACGCCTACCGGCGTCTGATGCGTTTGCACTTCGCGGCCGGTGACCGGACCGCGGCCTTGCATGCCTATGACACGTGCCGGGCGAGACTTTCAACAGGCATGCAGACCGAGCCGACCCCAGAAACCGTGGCTCTGGCCAGCCGTATGCGCGCCGTTGCCCCTCCCCGACGCAAGGAGGCGCCCACGCGCGCGCTCGCGCTTTCCCCGGCAATGCTCCTCGATGGCCCGCTGCTGGGGAGGACAACGGAGTTGAGTACCTTGATCAAGCTCTACCATACAGCCCAACGCGGTCGGACACAGGTCGTGCTGCTGGAGGGGGAGATGGGCATTGGCAAGACGCGGCTGGCGACCGAGTTTCTGGCCTGGGCAGAGATGGAGGGGGCAGACGTGTTGCAGGGACAGGCTTTTGAAACCGGGGGTCAGCTGCCCTACCGGCCCTTGATCGAGGCCTTGCGCCCGCGCATCGAGCGGGAGAATGCCCCGGATGACTTGCTATCAGACACGTGGCTGGCCGAACTCGCGCGCCTGCTGCCCGAACTGTGCGACCGCTATCCCGACCTGCCTGCCCCGACAGGAGACAAGTCGGTGGCACGCAATCGCTTGTTCGAAGCGGTGGCACGCCTGGGACAGGCCCTGGCGGCACGGGCGCCGCTGGTCTTGTTCATCGATGATGCGCAGTGGGCCGATGCCACCTCGCTCGACGTGTTGCATTACCTCGCGCGGCGCTTCGCGGAGAGCGAGACGCCTGCGCTCCTGCTCCTCACGCTGCGTATGGGGGAGAGAGATATGCTCTCAGGGCTTGCCGAGTGGCGCACTGCTATGGAACGCGCTGTACCGCTGACCCGCCTGCAGCTTGGCCCTCTCACCGCCGAAGACATCCTGCGCCTGCTCCAGGTATTGAGTGGCAAAGGCGAGCGGCGCGCGGCGGGCCTGGAACGCTTTGGGCAGTGGCTCTTTGCTGAAACGGAGGGGCAACCGTTCTATCTGATGGAAACGCTCAAGTTTTTGCTTGAGCGTGGCGTGCTCACCTCCCACCCGAACGAAGATGGCGGATGGACCATTGACTTTACAGCAGCCATGGAGCATGAGACGGTGGTGCGTGGGTTCTTCCCGCCCAGTGTGCGCGAAGTCATCGTGGCCAGGCTCGATCGCCTCACGCCCAATGCCTCTGCGCTGCTGCTGGCAGGAGCCGTCCTCGGCCAGGGAATCACCTTTGCACACCTGTGTCAGGTAGCTGATCTCGCAGAACAGGACGGACTCCCTGCCCTGGACGAAGCGCTGCACAGCCATCTGCTGCAGGAGTCGGAGCGCGAGGGAGGGCGCATGGCTGATGGGCGCTACGTGTTCGCACATGCGAAGATCCGTGCAGTGGTCTACGCCGAGGCAGGTGAGGCGAGGCGGTCCATCTTTCACCGCCGTGCGGTGCAAGTGTTGCAAGCGGCGGCTGCACCTCCGGCGGTCCTGGCATACCACGCCCTGGCTGCGGGGCTTGCGGAACCGGTCTTCCGCTTCAGTCTGTCAGCAGGCGATGAGGCGATGCGGGTGGTAGCCGTGCGCGATGCCATCACCCTCTACGAGCAGGCGCGGCACCTGCTGACCGAGCAATTGCATGGACTCGGCCTCTTGACCATGCTTCCTGCGCCGGAGATCGAGCATCTCTACACCCATCTGGGGCGAGCGTACGAACTGAACGCTGAGTGGGAGAAGGCTCGGGCGGTCTATACGATGTTGCTCGCGTACGCACAGGAGGCAGGCGAGCTGGTGATGGAGAGCAACGCCCAGAGCTGCCTGGCGGCCCTGGCTGCGCAGTAGTCCTTCGACCTGGAGATAACACAGGCGCTACTCGCGGCGGCATGTCGGCTTGCCGAAGTGAGCGGTGACCTGCTGCCCCCGGCAGAGACTCGCTGCACGCGCTGTCACCGTTCCTCCCATTCTGCCTCGATGACTATCCTCTACCCCTTATTAACATTTTTTTAACGCTTTATGTAACGCCGTGCGGTTAGTATATCAGTAGAGAGTACAAAGTATGGCACTGATCGCGCAGGAGAACCATGATCAGTGCACATAAAACAAACCTTGCAGCACATGTTTTAGAAAGCCCACCACGAACAGAGGAAATGAGCATGACCAATCAACCAAAGATCATCCAACTTCTGGCCCCACGTCCAGGTTGGGAGGTCGTGTACATCCATTCAGAGGCGTCTGATAACCACTATGATGGGAAAGCCTGGCATACGCTCCCGCTGGAGTGCCTGGCTCTGATAGAGGGCGAGGAAGAGGGGAAAGTATATACACGTGTGGTGGGGATGGTCATGCAAGACTATTCGACAGGTCGGTTTGATATCGCCTTACCGGATGACGACGAGTTCTTATGCTATACCCGCACAACTGACCCTTGCGACTGGCAAGAGGAAGCATTAAAGCACCGGGCACACGTCAAGGAACAACAGGCAGAACAGAGAAAAGAGTGGCAGGGCAGACGGGCACACCGGAAAGGTGGCGTCACACAGGACTGATACTGTTTCACAAAGCGAAAGATCTGTTCATGCGAGAAAGTTGGCAACGGTAACTGTGCCAATTTGGCACAGTTAGATATTGTAGAGGAGGTTGTGCTGGACAGAGTCCAAGTGCACCTTATCCCGTCACAGTTCTTCGGGTCTGCCGACTTCATCAAAGCGCGTCCAGCGATGACGCACCAAACAAAGGAGTGAACCGTATGTCACGTCAGAAGACGCTTGATCTTCTTGCAACAGGGAAAACGCCTTGGAATAGGTGGAGACGAGAAAATGCTGAAGTACAGGCTTTCGAGCCAGACCTCCACGGAGCGGATCTCCACAGAGCGGATCTCCACGGAATGGATTTTCATGAAGCCGATCTTACTGAGGCCAATCTGCAGGGCGCGGACCTGCGAGAAGCGGATTTGCGAGAAACGGACTTACGCCACGCCGATCTACGGAGTGCCAATCTGAGCGATGCTCATCTCCTAAAGGCACGCCTCCACGGAGCAGATTTACGTGGTGCCAACCTCTGCCGCACGAACCTGCAGGGAGCAGATCTCAGCAATGCTGATCTGCGTGGAGCAGACCTGGATGGAGCAATCCTCGACAAAGCGAACTTCGATAAGGCGAACGTGTCCAGGAGAGACCTCGGTGAAGCAGACTCCAACACACTCCTGAAAGCAAAAGAACAAAGAACGGGGAGTGTTGCCCTCCAGGATGTCAAAGCTGCCTAGCCCTACTGACGCCGCGCCAGACCGCTTTTCTCTGCCACGCCGCCAGCCAAGACGATCAGTGCCATGGTAGCACAGGAAGTGAGGAAGCTGCGCTACTTTTTTGATCCAATGAGACATAGTGGAGCGAAAGATCCCAAACGCGCGGGTGAGACCACGCAGACTGCTGCGTTCTGGCTCATTCACAGGCAGTTTCTGGTCGTTTTCCTTGATGGATGGAGCAAACCAGACAGACGTAGGATAAGGACGGCCCCTTATCTTGACTCAATGTGAATATCAGCCGTCAAAGCACAAAGTAACTGAAGAGATAAACTTTCAATTTCTATGCGGACATCCCATGTAGCCACTACAGCCAGGGACAGCCGCTGCGTAGCACATACAAGATCGCATCGACGATCTCTCTCGCCGCTCCATTTCCTGGGGGCGTCCTTCTGGCTTGGCTGCTGGAATCAAAGGCTCCAGGATTACCCATTCTGCATCGGTTACATCTGCTGGCTTCAGCGCCATTGCCAACGGGTTCATCCTCGGCCTGCCGAGCCTGTTCTGGATCCTTATCGTAGTCACCATCGTGGCGGCCTTTGTGCTCGGTCGGACGGTCTTCGGACGCTATGTCTATGCCGTCGGTTCCAATGCGGAATCGGCGCGTCTCTCAGGCGTCCCGGTGAGCTTCGTGCTGCTTGCAGTGTACAGCATTAGCGGCTTGCTCGCGGGCTTCGCCGGAGTCTTAACCACGTCACGTCTGGGCGCGGGCATTCCCACGGCAGGAACCGGATACGAGTTACAGGCCATCGCTGGTGCGGTCATCGGAGGCGCCAGCCTGTCCGGGGCCAAGGGTCGTGTTATCGGGGCTGTTCTGGGCGCCCTGATTATGGGCCTGCTTGCCAACGGGGGCAACCTGCTTGGCATTGACCCCTTCTACCTGCAAATCGCCATTGGCTTACTGATTATCCTGGCAGTGTTCTTTGATCACTTGCAGGGACGCAGCTTCAGTCCGATGCGTCGGGCCGCGTAGCTCGGTAGAAGCTGCGTTGCTCCCATATAACTCATGAGCTTATCGACGCCAATATTAGATTTGTCAGCCAACCCAACCAGGCTGAGAGAATAGGTTATTGCTGCTCGTTCCCTGCATCAATGGCTCTCACTTTCATTTCTTGATTGTATCGCTCTACGCAGTACCGTTTTCCCTTTGCACCTGATCGTCCTCTGTTGCATGGCTCCTTGTTATCCAGTCCCTCACGCTGGCTTTTTGCGCGTCAGTTTCCTCATCCGCTTGTTCTTGGGATTTCTGATGCAGGAGCGAACGATGCTTATCAAGAAAATCGAGCAGATTGTATGCTTGCTCAGCTTTCAGTATGGCAGCACTCCCGCTATCCAGTGTGATAACGACGCCTCCTGTGTCCAATAGCGAGGCTTCAAAGTTGGCGCCAAGGTTGCGCCTCTCTCTCACCTCTGCTATATCCTGTTTCTGGTCGCTCATGTTGATACTCTCTTCCTGTATTACAATTGGCTATCATTGGTATCTCGGGATTGCGTCTACCGCTTTTGCTCCAGATCTAGCGCGTCAACATTGGGTATTGTCCTCTGTAGCGATTAGCTCGATATAGTAAGCATCCTTATCAACATAGCTTGCAAAGAGTTCGCTCTCGATAGTGTCATTCATGAGCACATACACGACTCCCCCGGCAGTGGCATTGATTCTCCTTATCTCGCGTGTGCGCTTGATACGTACGTGATCCCCTTCCAGAAAGTAGGTGCCGTCTGCATTTGTCTCCATGGTTCTGTCTGCCTTTCTTCTCTCGCGTGCTGCGCCAAAGGCCGTCGTGTTCATCAAGTATCCTTCGATTCAATGCTAGAAGAGTATTCCAGAGCGACTTTTAGCGAGGTATAGCTGCTGGCTCGTTGCTACGAGACCTGTATTGGCTACTTGGGACATCTGTTCTGAAAAAGCTCTCGTAAGAGCGAAAGAGTGTCTCATCAATCGTTGCAGATCGAGGTGCAACCAGGGTACAATTCGAGAACGTGGACAGGTGCTTATATGGTCGTGAGGAAATCGACGCATCTTCTTCAAGGAGAAGCTCATAGTGATTCTTTCTCATCTCAAGCGGCTCATGATTCCTTCTGTGAAGAGTCTCCGTGCTCGCTTTCTTCAGTGGACCAGACCACTCACTTCCTCCTTGCCGCTTGGAACACTGGCTGATCTTGGCAGAAGTAAAGCCGAGCTGGTGGCGGAAAACGCGCTTTTGCGACAGCAACTCATCATCCTCAAGCGTCAAGTGAAACGGCCGGCATGCACGAAAACGGATCGTGTCCTTCTCGTGTTCTTGGCCAGGATGGTTCAGGCTTGGAGGCAAGCTCTGTTCCTTGTCCAGCCAGAGACGTTAGTGCGGTGGCATCGTGAGCTCTTCCGCCTGTCCTGGAAGCGCGGGTCAAAGGGCTCTTCTCACAAGCCGAAGGTAGCCGCCGAAACCATCACCTTGATCAAAGAGATGGCGAAGGAGAATCGGCTTTGGGGTGCTGAAAGGATTCGTGGAGAATTGTTGAAATTGGGCCTTCGCGTCTGCAAGCGAACCATTCAGAAGTACATGAGGACGGTTCGCACACAGCAGCCACGAGGCCAGACGTGGTCAACCTTTTTGCGTAATCACGCCGCCCAGGTCTGGGCGTGTGACTTCTTACAGATCACCGATCTGTTCTTTCGACCACTCTTTGCGTTCTTCCTCATCGAATTGCAATCACGGAAGGTCATCCACGTGGGAGTGACTCGATCCCCTTCCGATGCCTGGGTAGCGCAGCAGCTTCGGGAAGCCACCCCCTATGGGCAGACCCCCAAGTATTTGCTCCGTGACAACGATACCAAATTTGGAGCCTCTTTCACCCGAGTCGCAGCAACGAGCCACATTGAAATCCTTAGAACCCCCCATCACGCTCCTCGAGCCAATGCCATCTGTGAGCGGTTCATGAGGAGTGTAAGGCAAGAATGTCTCGACCACCTGCTGATCCTGCATGAGAGGCAACTCCAACGTATCCTCAATGCGTATGTGGCGTACTTCAACCAGGCACGATCCCATCAAGGGATCCAACAGCAGATCCCCGACTCCTTTGGATCATCTCGTGCCACAGCGCAAGAAGGAACCAAGGTGGTAGCTATTCCGATCTTAGCCGGTCTGCACCATGAGTATCGAAGGGTGGCTTAAAGAGGAGCGAACGGAGTCGACCCTTCATGAGTGAGTCAATTCGACCCAGAGGGTCATCGTCGTATGCCCAGAATCCATCGAAAGAAGACCTCTCGCCATCCAGCGAGAAGAACCGGTTCCCCTGTCCCTCAATCGGGTTCCGTGTCAAGGGATAAGAGTGATCGAGGAGGCCAAGTCCGTCTTTTTTTGAACGGATGTACCAAGTAGCCAATACAGGGCAAGCCTCAACCAGTCCTGCACTGGCTTCTCCTGCCATCCTGCCTTCATTCCGGGTATCGACAGCGTTTGTTGTTGACCTACGCTACTATCCGGATTGTTTGCAGCCTGCGCCGTTTCCTCTAATTGTCTCAGTTGCGCTGGATGTCCTTCGGCCAGTGCCTGCCAGATGTAAAGCTGATCGAACAGTTCAGGGCGAGTATACTCCAGCAACATGAGCTTGACGAGCACGTCATCACGGATGTCGAGTTTGGCCACTTCCGCCAACGGCCTACGCAGCAGAAGGGCGTTGAGGAGACGCTTTACCTGCCTAGGGTTTCCCTTCACCCCTTCGGTCAGTGCAGGCGTAATGGCGCTCGTCCATCGAAGGCGTTGATGAAGTTCGTCTGGTAAATTACTTTTAAGCGCTGCCTGTACAACCCCAGCATCTACGGCTAGATAGAGGTTTTTCGCGCGCTGTTCAGTGCAATATCGGTGCACCTGCTCGAACTGTCCCTCTTCCTTAAGCGCCAGCTGGCAGAAGAGAAGCGTCATGTAGCTCTCGATCTCGCTCGGCGAGAGGCGTGGTAAATGATATGGTACTTGAATCAGCTTCTCGAGATAATCGGTGACAAGATCGTATGGTTCCTGTGCTGCCGATTGCTCGTCACGTAGGTGTGGCACTTCATAGCGGCGTGAGATTGCATGCCGTATGATCCGCTCGTCAGCGGCAATGACGAAAGCAGTTTGGGGAACTGCCAGGAACAGCTTGATCGCTTCCAGGTTTTCAATGAGCCGATCTGGGCTACAGCGATCCAGGTCATCGATCAATACCACTAATGCCTTCAATTTTGTTTCATCGAGTAGGCGCGCGAAGTCAGCACGAAGTGTTCGCAGATCGAGCGGACCCGGCATACTAGGATCCTTGTCCAAGAGTTCCTGCCAATCGACTTGCTCAGCGTCGCCTTTCGTATCCTTCTTGGCCTCATCACCCGAGTTGAACGCCTTATGTATCGTTGCTGCGACACCGGGAGCTGCAGTTATCGCCAGATGTGGATCAACTCCAGCTATGTGAGCACTGGCAACGGTAGCGGCAGCGCCTATAGCAGGCGCTGCACGTTTGATGAGAGCAGGGACCAAGCGCATATAGTTGACGCGCTTAAGGAGCGGGACGACTTTGTCGCGTAGCTTAGGGCCGAAGCGTTTATGCTCCCCCAGCTGTATGAGAATGGAGCTAATGAGCGCAGCCTTTGCATCATCGTACCCCTCGAAAGTCCAACCGTTGAAGTATAAACAAGCAATATCTTCTTCCTGAAGAAGATCCCGTTCTAGCATGCGTAGGATGCTCGATTTACCGCCGCCCCAGTCTCCGAAGACGCCGACGGTTACAGGCATAAGCGCCTTATCGGTAATGACATGCCGAATTAAATCCTTATGTACGGCGAATCCGAGCAGATCAATGCTTGTTTCATTATCTGACCACATGTGAACCTACTTCCCTCCATATGTGCAGTTAATCCAGAATACCCACCCAACTACTCGCTTGCCCAGGCAAGAAAACCAGCATTGAAAACTGCCTAACTCACATCCACTGACTTAGTACTGAAGAGCAGATTTAGGAGGGATGTAGATCGTGCAGCCAGCGACTCAAGCATGCTCAGCCAACTCTGCTCTAGGTACACAGATAGAGACAACTCGGCCAACCAGCAGGGCAAGTATTCTCTAAGCCATTGGCATGGGCAGTGGGGATAATACGTACCTTCCTTTACCAATATAACGCTGCTTTATTGACTCGTTTTAAACCCATCAAAGAGTGCTCCTCTAAGCTCACATTGCTCAGGATGTTCACTCGAAATCATGCGCGATTTCCCGAGTCAACAAACCAGCGATAATCTATAGATATCACTTCGAAGTCCCATATGCGCATGTAGGAATGGTTTTGCCATCCATGACCTACCAAACCTCCTGCTTGCGGGGAATCAACCAAGCCACACCTTCTCCACATCCTGCCGCCATTGGCCCTTGGGGAATGCGCACGAAAGTCTTATGGCGCTGTATGAAAGTAAGGCTTTTGCATCTAAATTGCTTTCACCTATCACAGGGCCATTCTGACCCCAACTAGTATACACTTGACTCCGACAAGAAGCAAGCCATCGGATTCCCTTTTGAGGGCGAATTTAGTATTTGCTTAATAAGCCATCTAGGATCACTGTAGGTAATGATTGATCGCCAGTGTGCGTAGTGTAAAACTTTGTTTTAGTTGTAAAACTCTATGTTATGCCTCCAGTAACTTGCAACTAAGATGAAAGGGGGAGGCATGTGAAACCAACGAAGTATTTATGTGCCTCCCCCTTTCATCCAAATTGGGAACGACTTTATTCACACTCCATAGTAGTCTAGCGTTCCCTGAATATCTCTCTTATGAGAGACATCGAGTCCGCAACTTTATTCTGCGGGTCCACAACTTTATTCTGCGGGTCCACAACTTTATTCTGCGAGTCCACAACTTTATTCTTCGTGAACACCAACCACCCTCCCTCCTTGCCCCTACTCCACCGTCACCGACTTCGCCAGATTCCTTGGCTGATCCACATTACACCCCCTGGCAACCGCGGCATGATACGCGAACAGCTGCAATGGAATGATCGCCAACAATGGGCTGAGCACCTCCAGCGTCGCAGGCACATACAGTACATCATCGGCATGTTGGCGTATGCCCTCGTCTCCTTCGGTAGCAACTACGATTACGCGGGCGTCGCGGGCACGCACCTCCTGCATGTTGCTGACAACTTTTTCGTAGACATGCGAAGCTGTGGCAACCGCGACCAGTGGAGTGTCCGGGTCGAGCAGGGCAATGGAGCCGTGCTTCAGTTCGCCAGCAGGGAACCCTTCGGCGTGGATGTAGGAGATTTCCTTGAGTTTGAGCGCTCCCTCCAGCGCAGTGGGGAAGCCTACACCACGACCGATGAACATGATGCTGCTGCAACGCGATATGCGTTTCGCAAGCGTATTAATGATGTCATCGGGGCTAGCGGCAGCATCCAGTATACACTGGATCTGAGCGGGAATGCGCTCGAGGGCCGCGAGAACCTCTCCAATCTGCTCAGCAGATATATGTTCGCGCTGGCGCGCAAGATAGAGGCCCAACAGGTAGAGCACTGTAACGGTGCTGACAAAGGTTTTCGTCGCCACTACACAGATCTCTGGACCCGCTTGCAGGTAGAGCACTGCGTCAGCCAGGCGCGTGATAGCGCTGGCAACGATGTTGGTCACAGCAAGCACAGGCGCACCGTGTTCGCGTGCCTGGCGGATACTCACGAGCGTATCCGCCGTCTCGCCCGACTGCGTGACCGCGATACAGAGCGTCTCCGGCCCCACGATGGGATTGCTGTAGCGGAATTCGCCCGAGGTCACTACCTCTACCGGGATACGCGCCCATTGCTCAATTGCGTATTTGGCGATTAAGCCGGCATGATACGATGTTCCACAGGCGACTACGATGATGCGCTGTATGTGATCGAGTTGTTCCGCCTGCTGTATGCGTTCTAACTCGGCCAGGTGTAATTGCCCATCGCGTACGCGACCTGATAAGGCACGGCGCACAGCATCCGGCTGCTCGTTGATCTCTTTGATGGCGAAATGCGGGTAGCCACCCTTCTCTGCTGATTCTGCATCCCACTCGATGGTGAGCGGATCGCGCTGTACCGGAGTTCCATCGGTCCTGGCAATAGTCACACCGCCGGGGCGGAGTGCTGCGATTTCGCCTTCATCAACGATAATAACGCGGCGTGTATGCTTGAGGATAGCAGGAATGTCCGAGGCCAGAAACTGTTCGTTTTCGCCCAGGCCTACTACCAGTGGGCCCCCTCCGTACCGCGCCCCAATCAGCAGGTCTGGCTGTTCGCTGCTGACTACTGCAATAGCGTAGGAGCCGCTGACACGCTGCAAAGCGAGGCGTACCGATAATTCAAGATCGTGTTTTGCTTCGCCAAAGTAGTAGTGTTCGATCAGGTGCGAGAGGACTTCGGTATCCGTTTCGGAATGAAACATGTGCCCTTCGCTCTTCAGCTCAGCTCGCAGCTCGCTATAGTTCTCGATGATGCCGTTATGTACTACGGTCAGTACGCCGGTACAATCGGGATGGGGGTGGGCATTGATGTCGTTGGGGCGGCCATGGGTAGCCCAGCGTGTGTGACCGATGCCCAGCGGACCAGGTTTGGGCCGCGAGCCGTTCTCGACATCGGCAACGAGATTGGAAAGTTTGCCGGCGCGGCGGTGCAGTTCAAGCTTGCCGGTAGAGGTGAGCACTGCGATCCCAGCGGAATCGTAGCCGCGATATTCAAGTTTGCCGAGGCCATCAAGTAATATGGAAGTAACATCGGTGCCCTGCGGGCCGACGTAACCTATGATACCACACATGGGTCGGGTATCCTTTCTGTTCTGTTGTGTTGTAGTAGTCTGACCACTACATCACCGGTGGCGTTTTGTGCCAATCGTTACCGCTTGGGTTTGCGCGCCACCTTCTCAGGGTAGTGATGTACCCTGGAGGCTCCCCGCTGACAGTCCGAACAGCCCCCACCTCGTCAACCGTGGCTCCTCCTATAGCCCGGCCCATGCGCTACTAAAACGCGACAACGTCCATAAAGCTAGTATACCATTACCAAATTGGCGCAACAGCTTTCCCACATTCGTAACAGAATTTCGTCTCATCGAGGAGTTGCATTTGACAATTGGTGCAGGTAAGTAGCATGTCTCACCCTTTTAGCTCCAAGGAAAAGAGATACATTATGTTGTCCCATTTGAGCAATTTTCTCAACGCATTAGGAAAAACGCGAAAATTGGCCTCAAAACCTCTTCAACTTCGTGAAAGATCGGGTATACTTCCTTTTGCTAACCTACTACCTCATAACATGTAAGTTACAGTATCGTAAAACTTGTCAATGCCGGGACAGTATTCTCAAGATGACCAGGCTAACAAGGAGTATGACATCTATGAACAGTAAAGGCAAGCCACGCAGGAAAAAGAAACGCGCCATACCAGGCGAACCCCAACGCATCACCAGGACATTGACGCATATTCGGCTCATCGAGGTCAACCCTGGCAAGCTGGCCGCTCTCGACGAACTGGCCCCGGTCTATCTGGCCTTGTGTCAGCAGTACGTGACATTGTTCTGCACCCAAGAAGCACCCGACAAGCTGCGCGCCCCCTGCTATCCCACGCCGCTCTCAGAGCGCTGGCACCGCGTAGCCATCATGCAAGCCGCAGGCGTCGTCCAATCCTGGCATACGAACCGTGCGCAAGCCTATCAGCAGTACCAGCAGGATCTAGAGCGCTACCAACAAGGGGCAGCCGAGGGCAACTTAGATGCGCAAGCACAAAAACCAGTATGGCGTGAATGGAACGTACCCATCTTGCGCGAACCCTGCATTCAGGCCAATGTCAACGTGGTCAAGCTGGAGCCCTCCCGCGATTCGACCTATGATTACTGGCTGACGATCAGCACGCTCTCAAAGGGACAGCCCATTGCTGTCCCGGTCAAATTAGCTACCTACCACAAAGAACAATTGACGGACCTCAAAACCCACCAGCGGAGAACTCTCAACAGCAGCGTGCAACTCAACCAGCGTGAAGGTGCCTGGTGGCTCACCCTCTCCTACGATGAGGACGTGCCTGTGCAGACCCCACCCAATGCCCCCATCGTGGGTATTGATGTTGGTATTGCCAACTTTGTGACTACCAGCACGGGCAAGCATTACGGCTCATTCCACAAAGACCTGAAAGTCCGCCATAAGCGGGATCGAGCCAAGCGTCGCAGGAAAGCCAAACTGCAGGCCTGCCTTAAGAAAAAAGGAGCGAAGAAGCTCCCCTCGACTAGCAGTCGCACGGGGCAGCGGTTGATCCGGCATGTTAAGCAAGAGATCAACCATGCGGTGAACCAGTGTTTTACTGATCCTGACCACGAGGGCGTGCAGTTTGCCTACGAGCAGTTATCGGTGGCTACAATGCGGTTCAAGGCGCGGGCACAAAATGCCTATCTGAGAGCGTCCCACCTGGGGCGTATCCCACAGCAGATACTCTGGAACAGTCAGAAACGAGGAGTGATGGCAACCCCGGCCATCAGTGCGTATAGCTCGCAGGAGTGCAGCAGGTGCCACTATACGGACCGCAAAAACAGACCGAACCAACAAACGTTTTGTTGCCAGGTGTGCAGGTTCGAGGCACATGCCGATCACAACGCTGCGATCAACCTGAGTCGGCGCGTGGGGGACAGTCAACTCCGCGCCTGTCGTGACCGAGCAGCCATCAAAACTCTGCTCATGCAGCGGCATGAGCAGTGGAAACAGCAACAGGGCAGGAAGCACACTTCTCCGACATCTATCTGACTGAGGTGTGCAGATGCCATCTGATAGGGCACCCGTAGTGTGTCCTGCCGCCCAGTCGGTCGTTTCGTAAACGGGCGTAGCTGAAGGCGAAAAATGGAGACAAGGCCATACTTGTCTATGTTTTGAGCAACTATACCATTACCACGTTTCTCTCTTTGTGAACGGTGACACATCTCCCATTGGTGAAATTACCTGTGGCCCATTCAGGTCTCCTCGCGACAGGCTCGACACACTGCAGGCGCTGAGCAGACCTGAAGAGTTGCAATTACCCAAAACTGGGAATATCTCTTTTCAGCAGATTGCCATCATCCGGGGGCCGATCGACAATGGCTACGGTGCAGCGTGAAATACAGATGGGCTTATCGTTTTCATCGCTGATCCTGATGTCCCAGACGTGGGTCGTGCGACCACGATAGATAGGCATGCCCACGGCGGTCAATCGACCGTCTCGCCTGGGCCGCAGGTGGTTAGCATTGATCTCCAGGCCAAACGCCATTTGTCTATCCATGTCAATATTTAATGCAGTGCCGAGCGAGGCCACTGACTCGGCAAGGACGAGAGAAGCGCCTCCATGCAAATAGCCACCCTGGTGGCGCTGGTTGGGGCCGACAGGCATGGTGGCAACCACTTTCTCTTTCTCCGCGGTGACTACTGTAATGTCGAGCGCCTCCGCTATAGACCCGGCACGGGCGCTATTTATGCGTTTTACGATTTCTTCGCTGGAAAATTCCAAATCCTCTAATCCTCTTTCTATATGCCTTTTTAGTGACATTCTATCATAGATAGAGGCGCGACTTTGAAATCGCCCTGTGATCTTTCGCATAGCTATTTCACCGCCAGAGTATAATGGTAATATGAGAGAGTATAAGAAGGATACCTGCTGAGGTCATTCTTTCCACTACCATTATGCAACCTATCTGCAACCTTTTTCTTATGAACCCCCGTAGATAGCCAGCAGGGCCGCCCGTAATGTATACTATGAGTCAGTTGCTATCAACTTGTAGCAGCTACATACATGACGGGCGATCCACTGATCGTCATAGCATCATTCTCGTTCCACTGTATGAAATGTTTACAGCGATTTTGAAAGGCAGCACCGATATGTTCGACACAAGCAAGATCGGCCAGAGTTTCCCCCCGTTTACCATCGAGGTCGAGCGTTGCAAGATTCACGAACTGGCCCTCGCCATTGGCGATGATAACCCGATTTACCATAGCCGCGAGGCAGCGCAGGCGGCCGGCTATAGCGATGTTCCACTCTTCCCCACTGCTCCCACGCTATTTACATTCTGGGGTAATACAAAGATGGGAAGGCATCTCATAGACATAGGTGTCAATGTGATGGGTGCTCTACATGGTGAAGAGGAGTACGAATATCTTGCGCCTATCTATCCAGGGGATGTACTGACGGGAGTGACAACGCTGGTCGATGGGAAAACACGCAAGGGACAGACGGGCTCGATGGATATTTTGACGCTAGAGGTCCGCTATACCAATCAGCACGGGCAACCTGTGTTGAATGTTCGTGAAGTGGTCATTATACGCGGTTAACTGAGGAGATAGACACATGACGACGAATGCTCAAACTCCAACGAAGGTCTATTTTGAAGATGTGCAAGTTGGCGACCAGATCCCGAAGCTGGTGAAGTCGGCGGTGACACACCTGCAGCTGGTGCGCTACGCCGGGGCTTCGGGAGATTTCAATCCGCTGCACACCGATCCCAAGGTCGGAGAAATGCTCGGTACAGGCGGCATCATTGCCCACGGCATGTTGATTATGGGCTTTGTGGGGCAGATGTTGAGTGACTATGTTGGGCCGGCAGCGCTGCGTAAATTTGGCGTGCGCTTCAAGGGTATGACGCACCTGGACGATGTGATTACCTGTACAGGCACCATCACCGAGAAATCCGAGGGGGATGGCGAGGCGCGCGTCAGTGGGAAAGTGCAGGCTGCCGATCAAAATGGCGATGTGAAGGTCACGGGCACGTTTGTGGCAGCCCTGCCGCGACGCGGCTAGAGGAAAGGATAGAGAAGATCATGGGCTTGATCGATGGCAAAGTGGCTATTTTGACCGGCTCTGGACGTGGCATCGGGGCAGCGGCTGCCAGGCTATTCGGTGCCGAAGGCGCGTCGGTGGTTGTGAGCGATCTTGATCCCGCCCCGGCAGAGGAGACCGCCACCGTTATTCGTAACGCGGGCGGCAAGGCCATCGTAGTTCCTGGCGACGTGACCGATCCGGCGTTTCCGGCGCAGTTGATCAAGGCAACACTCGATGCTTTTGGTGACATCGACATTATTGTCAATAACGCCGGATACACCTGGGATGCTGTGATTCAGAACATGACGGATAAGCAGTGGTATGCCATGATAGATGTACATACGACCGCGCCGTTCCGCATTTTGCGCGAGGCGTCGCAATACATTCGCGACGCGGCAAAAAAAGAGCAGGCGGCGAGCGGCCGCGCCAGGGCGCGCAAGGTGGTCAACGTTACTTCTGTCTCCGGCGTCTACGGTAACGCAGGACAGGTGAACTATTCTACTGCCAAAGCTGGCATTACCGGTCTGACGAAGACGCTGGCGAAGGAGTGGGGACGCTACAACGTGCAGGTCAACTGCGTTTGCTATGGCTTTATCGATACGCGCCTGACGGCTGCCAAGGAACAGGCCGAAACGCTGGAGCGCGACGGCGAGAAAGTTGCCCTGGGTGTGCCCGACGCGATGCGCCAGATGGCGCCAATGCTCATTCCGCTGGGACGACCCGGCACTCCAGAGGAGGCAGCAGGGCCAATGCTGTTCCTGGCGTCACCGCTCTCGGACTACGTGTCTGGGCACGTGCTGGAGGTGACGGGCGGCCGCGCGGTTTAGTGATACTACCATGATCACGGCGTCAAGCGCGACAAATCCCTCGGGAACAGTGTCGTCAAGCGAATGTTCGGCGCGCCCGTCAGTTGCATCAGCAAGCGTTCCAGCCCAATTGCGAAGCCTCCCTCGGGGGGCATGCCGTAGCGGAAAGCCTCCAGGTAGTACTCGAAGGGCTCCAGGGGTAAGTTCGCCTTCTCCAGGGCAGCCAGGTAGTCAGTATAGAGATGCAGGCGCTGGCCGCCTGTGACCAGTTCAGCGCCACGGAAGATCAGGTCGAAGGAGTTGGAGTACTCCGGCTGCTTGGGGTCGGGATGGGTGTAGAATGGGCGCTTGCCCATGGGGTAGCCCGTGACGAAGAGGAAATCGCTGCCGAATTCCTGCCGAGCCCATTCACCTAGCCAGCGTTCGTCCTGTGGTGACAGGTCGGGTTCGCCTCGCACATCCGTGCCGTAGCGCTGCAGGATCAGATCCTGTGCCTCGGCGAAGTGGATCTGCGGTATCTGTGCCGGGACGGTGGGCATCTGCACACCCAGTATAGTCAGTTCGTCAGTATAATGTTCGCCAAGGGTGGCCAGGATGCCGGCGATAACGTCGCGCAGGAGGGCCATGACGGTAAAGTGGTTCTCGATGAAGCCGAATTCGACGTCCAGGCTAACATACTCGTTGATATGGCGCGTAGTGTCATGTGGCTCTGCACGGAAGACAGGGCCGACCTCGAAAACGCGCTCGAAGACACCGACCATGATCTGCTTATAGAACTGCGGGCTTTGCGCCAGGTACGCCGGTCGCCCAAAGTAATCGAGTTTGAAGACGTTGGCGCCGCTCTCGGTAGCTGCGGCGACAATCTTTGGCGTTTGTATCTCGGTGAAGCCACGAGCGGTGAGTGTAGAGCGAAAGCCTTCCATTGCTCCTGCCGCCAGGCGTAAGATGGCACGCCGCGCCAGGTGGCGATAAGTGACAGGCGCGTGGTCAAGCAGCGTAGTAATATTTGCGCTGATCTTGCGCTTGTTCAGTGCTACAGGCGGCACTTCTGTAACCGGAGTGATGACTTCGATCTGCAGGCCATGCAGCTCTATACCACCAGGGGCCTGCGCCTCACTGACGACAAGACCTTCGACAGCCAGAACGCTCTCGACACCAAATTCACCCTGTTGCAGCGGGATTAATTCGGCTTCGGTTTCGGCGACCGCCTGCACGATGCCCCAGCCGTCGCGGATGACAAGGAAATTGATGCCACCAAGTTGACGTAACGAGTGCAGCCAGCCCATGACGCGGACACGTTCCCCGACATGCGAACCGACTTCGCTCGTAGGAATGCGTTGCATTGATTTTCTCCTTCTCTCATATGCTATTGGGCCCGCCCGCGGCTTCGGGGAAGCGCGTCCGGGCGAGCCCAATAGACATTTAGACGCCTTCCCACAGATCGTTATCGTCTCTGTCGTTGTCGTGATCCATAGCTTCTCCTATCAGTTGTGTGCGCCTGCACACAACAAAAAACCCTCGTCCTTCCTGGAGGACGAGGGCCATAAGCCTTCGTGGTGCCACCACCGTTCTTTCAATCCCCACTCAATCGGGAATGAAACTCGATTACGCTATAACGGGCGCTTCCCGCAAACAGCTAGTGCGACCTTGAGGAAAGCCGGTTCACTGGTTGGCTCAAGAGTGTCGTTTGGAACCGTCAATGGCGACGCTTGCAGCAGTTGCGTCGCTCTCTGCACACACCGACCAGGCTCCCAACATATCTCTATCGTCGCTCTTTCGTGTAAACTTATTTGAGATAATAGCATGACGTATGCTTGAAGTCAAGCAAGAGCCTGGCAAGAGATATAGAGTAGAATTGACATCCCTAGTGTCTTCGCACTATACTTACAGCAGGTGAAACGTCATCGTTCCACAACCGTTGTGGAAGTGCGGAGCAATGTAACAATACGGCACAAAGCCCCGCGAGGACCTTACACATGAAAAAACGAGCATCATTTTCGCACTCGACCAGGGAAACACCAAAGGCACATCAACGCCCTGATGAGCAGGAGTCCTCATTGCCTTTGCAGAAAAAACAGCGCCGCACTACGGCAGCAGGTCGCATACTGCGCGATATGCTTAACCTTCCTCCCCTGCGCGACCGTGGTGGCTGCTGGCCTACAATGGTGACCCGTAAGTAGCCGACGATTCAGGCCAGGCTCCTCGATTGCTTACTTTGCCGCCCACACCTGCACTGTATGATCCTCGCTGCCAGAGACGATGCGTCTGCCATCGGGCGACCAGGCGATAGCGCGAACCCCACGAGAATGGCCCAGATAGGTGAAGACGTCTCCTCCTGTAATGGGCCCGCTAGACCGGGTCCCTGCAGAGGGCGCATTCCAGAGTTGCACGGTCTGGTCATCGCTGGCAGAGGCGATACGTTTGCCATCAGGCGACCAGGCCACAGCACTTACAAAAGTCGTATGGCCGCGATAAGTGAAGATGTGTTCCCCGGTAGAAGCATTCCACACCTGAACAGTCAAAGCATCGCTAGAGGCAATGAACTTACCATCAGGTGACCATGCGACGGACCTCACAGCGGACGAATGGCCACGATAGGTGACATATGTCAAGCGCGTAGTCGAGTTCCACACCTGCACTGTATGATCCCCGGCGCCAGAGGCGATACGCCTGCCATCGGGCGACCAGGCCATCGTAATTACGAAACTCATATGGCCGTTGTAGGTCAAAGTATTGCTTTCAGGGGTAGGCTCCCACACCTGCACTGTATTATCATAACTCGCAGAGGCGATACGCCTGCCATCGGGCGACCAGGCCACGGCACTTACAAAAGTCGTATGGCCGCGATAAGTGAAGACGTTGCCCTCTGCGGCCGGATCTTCTAATTGCACCCCTTGCGGCACGGGCCATACCTGGACGGTTTTATCGCGGCTGCCGGAGGCAATGAGCTTACCGTCGGGCGACCACGCGACCGCAAACACGAAATCTGTATGACCACGATAGATGATAGGAAAGCTTCCCGTGGCAGCATCCCACACTTGCACTGTCTGGTCTTCGCTGGCGGAGGCGATGCGGCTGTTGTGAAGCCCAGCTTCACCTCCTGTACTTGGCAGGGTCCCTATCCCCCAGACAGGATTCCACGCTACAGCATCCACTGCGGCAGAATGGCCACGATAGACGAGGTAGCGGGTGGTTCCCAAAGCAGGAGTGGCAGGCGTAGGTGGCAAACTTACCGGCTGTGGAGGAGCAGATGGCGGTGCTTCTAGTGCTCGCAGCAGCAGCACTATGCCACCTCCCGCAACGGTCAGTCCACCCAGCCCTGCCAGGCTTTTCACAACCGTACGGCGCGAGATCGAGGGAGTTGAAATGAGACGACGTTTCGCACGAGCAGGTCTTTTAGCAGGCTTCTTAGCTAGACCCGGAAACTTGAGTTTGACCAGTCTCGCAGCTTTTGTTGCAGCAGGCTGAGAAGATACAGCCGCTTGCGGGGCTGCAGTAGGTTTGGGCATCCAGGCCTGCTGACGATACTGCGCGGCAACGCGTTGTAGTTCCCGCTTGACTGTAGCCATATCAGCGGGCCTTTTGCTCTCATTCATTTCTAGCATCTGCCTGATGAGTTCTTCGAGTCCTGGAGGTGCCGATTGATGGGGCAGATGCAGCGGAGCAAAATGAAACGGTGTCAGTGTAGGATCATCCCCTGTCAGCAACTGGTGGAGCGTAGCGCCGAGGCCGTAGATGTCAGAGCGAGGCGTCGTCTGTGCCTTGCCATACTGTTCTGGCGCAGCATAACCTGGCGAACCGAAGGCGGCGGTATCCTTCACCTGCCCCACTTTGAAATGACGGGCGATGCCGAAGTCAATCAAGTAGACGTGCCCGGTAGGCGTTAGCATAACATTAGCAGGTTTGAGGTCGCGGAAGACGATGGCATGCTGGCGCACGTGCAGGTAGTCCAGCACGTCGCAAAGTTGTATGCCGATATCGAGAGTTTTTTCAATGGGGAGACATCCACCACGTGCCTTGTACAGATGCCTATCTAATGTTTCGCCTTCGATAAAATCCATCACGAGGTACCAGCCTCCAGCCTCGGAAAAATGATCATAAATATGGGGCAGGCTTTGGTGAGCAAGGCCGGTGAGCAGGAGCGCCTCCTGTTTGAAGGCCTCGGTAGCTTCAGCAATCTCCTGGGGATTCTGATTACTGGGATTCACTTCTTTAACGGCTACCAGCCTGTTATTAGCCTTGATGTCTGTCGCCTTATAGACAGCGCCAAAGCCGCCTTTGCCTACCTGACCAATAATGCGGTAACGTTGTTTGAGCAGGTAGCCGGGCTTAAGTGATCCGTTGAAAGCAGTGGCCGCTGGTATCATCGCTTGTTGGGCTGCTGCTTGTAACAATTGAGCGGCTACAGGTGTGGGAGGTTGTGAGGAAGACGGGGAGGTTGCAGTTCTCTGCAAGGCCCACCCGCAGGCAAAGCAGGCTGTCGCCTGTGCCTGGTTGGCCGCGCCGCAGTTGTCACAATAGTACAGGGAGATGGCCATATGCCCGCTCCTTAATAAGGGCTGCCGGGGCAGCTATACCCTGGGGAACAGGATGCTGTAAGAGCCACTTTTACGATCTATCGATATACTCATCATACTGTATTGCTATTCGTTATATATAATATAGCATATAGCTATTTATTTGTCAAGTTAAGGAGTCAGATCCCTCGCCACACGCGCACTGTGTGATCAACGCCAGCGGAAGCAATGCGTGTTCCATCAGGTGACCAGGCCAGGGCTGTCACATAACCAAGGTGATCGCGATAGGTGAAGATGTGGCTGCCGTCGAGCGTGTTCCATACCTGCACAGTTTTATCATTACTGCCGGAGGCAACACGTCTCCCATCGGGTGATAAGACTACAGCATTGACTGCGGAGGAACGTTTAGCAGAGAGAAGCACTTCACGCCCGGTGGTGGCATCCCAAACCCGTACCGTTCTATCAGAGCTGGCAGAGGCGACGCGACGACTATCGCGCGACCAGGCGACAGCATTGATGCGGCCACTATGGCGACGATACATTAAATTGCTGCGGTTGGGGGAGAGTAGATAGGTGAAGATATTCTGCCTGGTATCTTTAGTCGGATCCCAGACGCGCACCGTCTTATCGGCGCTGCCGGAGGCGATGTGTTTACCATCGGGTGACCAGACGACAGTCGTCACAGGGCCGGTATGATCGCGGTAGATAAAAATGCGGTTGCTGGCGGCAACATCCCAGATCTGCACCGTCTTATCGTCACCTGCAGAAATGATGAACTTGCCATCAGGCGACCAGGCCACAGCGTTGACAGGGCAGGAGGCGTGACCAGCGTGTGTAAAGATACTCTTGCCGGTTGCAGCATCCCATACATGCACAGTACGGTCGGCGCCAGCAGAGGCGATGCGCTTGCCGTCGGGCGACCACGCCACAGAAAATACTCTATCAGAGTGGCCTTTGTAGGTAAAGACATTGTCGCCCGTCGTAATATCCCAGATGCGCACAGTTTTATCATAGCTCGCAGAGGCGACACGGCGGCTGTCGGGCGACCACGCCACAGCCGTTACCCGCGTAGCATGGCCCTGGCAGGAGAAGATGGTAGCGCCCAGAGTATGGCCCTGGGCGATTTGCCCGGACACTACAGTAGATCGCTTAAGGCGCGGTGTTGCGTGCGATACAGTCCCTTTAAGCGAGACGCGGTTAGCAGCGATGTCTTGTAATGCTTGTTTGACTGCGGCCATATTGTCCGGCCTCTTGCTGGTATCCATTTCCAGCATCTGGATGAGCAGCGTCTTGAGCCGCTCAGGTCCTAGCTGGCTGCGTAACGGAGCAAACTGAAATGGGGTATGTGAAGGGTCCTGCCCGGTGAGCATGTGATGAAGCGTGGCTCCCAGGCTATAGATATCTGAGCGTGGAGTCGTCTGCATCCTGCCATATTGTTCCGGCGCGGCATAGCCTGGTGAGCCGAAGGCAATGGTATCCCTGGCCTGTCCGGGTTTGAAATGACGGGCAATGCCGAAATCGATTAGATAGATGTGTTGGTGAGAGGTCAACATGACGTTAGCGGGCTTGAGATCACGAAAAATGATAGGCGGTTGGCGCGTGTGCAGGTAATCCAGCACCGTGCAAAGCTGGATGCCGATGCCAAGGACCGTTGGTAGGGGTAATCCCTGTGGCTGGGCCATTGCACCACTCGCCTGGTCCAGACGAGCTTCCAGGGTTTGGCCTTCGATGAAATCCATGACGAGATACCAGCGTCCCGCGTCAGGGAATTGCTCGTAGATGCGCGGGAGGTTGGGGTGTGTAAGTACAGCCAGAAGCAGCGCTTCGCGTTTGAAAGCATCGACCGCTTTAGCCAGTTCCTGGGGGTCAAGGCCGCTCTGGCTCATCTCTTTGATGGCAACGAGCCGATTGCCAAACTGGGTGTCCATCGCTTTATAGACGGCCCCGAAGCCACCTTTGCCTATCTGGCTGATGACGCGGTAACGCTGCTTGAGTATGTGATGCTGGATAAGCAAACCAGTGAGCGAGTTGCTCGCCGTCCCTGCAAGGGGAGCATGGAGCCGTTGTCCGCAGGCGGCACAAAATGCTGCTTGCACTCGATTAGCCGCGCCGCATCTATCACAGAAGAGCGTGGGACTGATCATCTCTCTTTACAATATCCCGCATGTATACATTATTTAGAGCCTGGCAAACTGTTCCTTCAGATGACATTCTCCAGGGTTACCACTACACGTACCTATAATTTAGGTCTAATGTACTAGAGTGTCACGTGGTTTGCATGGTACCACGGAGAGGACAGGGTGTCAAGGAGATCTAGCAGGTAGAGGTCTTTTCGAGACACCCCATAGTATGATACCGTTGGCGAACCTGTCGCATTGACTGCTCAGCGCCTGCGGCGCTTCGCAGAAGTAGTTTTCTGTGGTGGCTGGGTGGACGGCCGTCCACCCAGCCACCACAGATTAAAGAACACATGAGCCGCGCAGCGGCGAGTCGTCACAGAAAGGGGTTCGCCAACGGTATCTTCTGACCACCTTTTGCCGTGGGCATGCGGAGTGGTGCGCTGGCGGCGCATGACGTTTCATAGGATAGACGTCGAAGAGCGGTCCAGTCTACAAAGTAGGGTCTCCATAGTATCTTGCCGGGCAACATAGTGTTATAATACACCTACGGGAGAGATATCGGGCGGTTGCGAGGACCGCTCCT
>WNFX01001609.1_pt1 | contig 33523 bp, 24 predicted proteins | sample 5400111 | NCBI WGS metagenome assembly WNFX01 (sample SAMN13153363, study PRJNA577476) | soil metagenome | isolation source: 40 cm soil or saprolite under grassland replicate 1 | place: USA:California | collected 2016-06-15 | reverse complement strand
CGGAGAGGCCTCTGACTCCGCATCAAGGGCAAACCAGCAATCCGTTCACCGGGAACGGACGGTCGTCAGGCAAATCCAGGAGACGCCAGATTTCCGGATGGACAAAAGTGCTCAGCCCGCTCATACTCACTATCATAGTTGTACTTCTTGGAGGTGATATCCAGCTAACGGTGACAGGTTCAGCGACACCGCTTCACAAGGCGTTGTTGGTGAGAGGCCCTTTCATCCAGGCACCGCTCAGCCCGAACCAGGTGGATAAACTACAACATCTTTCGTCATACTTTAGTTATAAGACCCTGGCCAGAATGTATCTTTCACGTATGACGCTTAATCAGAAACTTGGACAATTGTTTATGGTACAGTATTGGGGCTATTCCTATTCAAATGACCTGGAAACCATGATCCACGATCAGTACGCAGGTGGCGTGATTATGTATGGTGCCCAGATGAAAACCTTTAATCAGACAAAAAACGATATTATGCGTATGCAGAAGAAGGCCTGGATGCCGTTGTTGATTTCCGCCGATGAAGAGGGTGGTTTTGTCGAGCGTATCATGAATATTTATGGGGATCGTCCAGGTGCTCTTGAAACGTATCAGACAGGAAATATCCAGAACGCCACAAAACTGGGCTTCAGTATTGCACATGACCTGCAGGCTCTGGGAATCAACACAGACCTGGCACCGGATGTGGATGTGCCTGTAGTGATGGGACCGGACCAGTATATGCGCACCTGGGGCTATACGCCGCAGTCAGTGATCGGCTGGGGGGGAACCTATCTGCGTGCTATTCAGGGAGACGGAGAAATAGCCTGCCTTAAACACTTCCCTGGCCTCGGCGCTGCCACTAGTGACGCTCATGCAGACCTGCCAGTAGTCAAGCGCTCACGAGACCAACTCTACTCTACAGAATTGGCTCCATACAAATACTTTGTGCAATCACAGAACAAACTGGAGAATCCAGGCATGATTATGACGACCGATGTGCTGATGCCAGCGCTTGACCCGACTATGCCTGCTGAACTTTCGCATACCATCGTCACCGACATCCTGCGTCATCAGTTTGGCTATGATGGAGTTGTCCTCACCGACGCACTTTATATGCTGGGTATAGCCAGGAAGTGGAGCGTGCCGCAGGCTGTAGTGCTTGCGATTGAGGCAGGCAACGACATGATCCTTGGTGTCCGTGATTCCTCTGTTTTGGGTGCCTCGGTCGCAGCTCTCAAGCAGGCAATTGCTCATGGCAGTCTCTCAATGGAACGTATTGATGAGTCGGTGTCACGCATCATTGCTTTGAAGATTCAGTATAACCTCTGGCCCAGCACGCCGGTGATATAGGGGCAGGCTTTCCCCACACTCGGCTCTCCCGTCCCTATTTCTCAAGCTTCGTCTCTGATTGGGCTGTCTGCATAGAAACGCCTTTGACAGAATTATCACTCTTTTGGGAAGTTGATTCATCATCACCAAAGAGAAAGCAATGAGTCCAGCGACCACCGCCAAGTTCTGTACGATCGGGGAAACGCTGACTACATATGGGCATCGCATGGGGGCAACGTGGGTGGAAGCGACAACCAGTAGGAGGATTAATAAGGCTGGGAATCTCACCTCGAGTAGTGAGCTGAGTAACACCTTTCTCACTATCCGGACCGAGAAGCTCTGGATCGGGAGCTGCTGAGATTAACAATTGTGTATAAGGATGTTTAGGATGCTGGATCACCTCGTCACTCGGTCCTCCTTCAACCATCTGACCGGCATACATTACTAACGTGTCCTCAGCGAAGTAGCGCGCACTGGCGATATCGTGTGTGATAAAGAGTAAGGCAAGGCGTTCTTCGTCTTTTAAACGCAGCAGCAAGTTGAGGATATCCAGGCGGATCGAAACATCTAGCATGGACACAGGTTCATCGGCCAGAAGTACTTCAGGCTGTACAGCAAGCGCCCTGGCGATTGCAACACGCTGGCGCTGGCCTCCACTGAGTTGATGTGGAAATTTCTGGATAAACTGCTCGGCGGGACTCAGATTGACACGATTCAGCAGGGATAAGATTTGTTCTGTCTCCTGAGTTTTGTTTTGAGCATGGCCAAAGATACGCAAGGGCCGCGCAAGATGGTAGCGCACATCGTGTACCGGGTTGAGCGAGGAGAATGGATCCTGCAAGACTAACTGCACGTGGCGGCGATAGGTACGCAGGTACGATTTATCCGTCAACTTTGCTGGTTCTCCGCGAAAGTGTATGGTGCCGGAAGTTGGCCTATACAGGCCTGCCAAGATACGTGCCACAGTAGTCTTCCCACTTCCACTTTCTCCCACAAGCGCTGTAGCATGACCAGGCTTAAGTGCAAGGGAAGCGTCTTCAACCGCATGTACGGCCCGTTTTTTCCCAGAAAGGTTTAACGAACTTAAAGGAAATAATTTGCATAGGTGGACAGCCTCCAGGATAGGGCCTTGATCATGGTCAACGCTAGCCTCTTTAAGACCCGCTGCAGGGTTATTCATTGGGCACCACTCTCCTCTGCTAGAGCCTCATACTTACCGGCCAGATCGGTTGTGGATGGTGGTGTTGCGTTAAACGTGGGATTATATAAATGGCAAGCAACAAGCTGCCCTGGGTCCTCACCCCGCACAGATTCGAGTGGGGGTAAAACTTCGTGACACACGTCTATCACCAGAGGACAGCGTGGGTGAAAGGCACATCCGGGCGGCACTGCGCGCAAATCAGGTGGTGAACCTGGAATACCAGCCATTTTGCGACGTGGTCCATGCAACGACGGGAATGAGTTCAGCAGGCCATAGCTGTATGGGTGACGTGGATGCAAGTAGAGGTCGCGGCGTGACGCTTTCTCCACGATCCGTCCAGCGTACATGATCGCTACATGGTCAGCCAGTTCGAGCAAGAGCGAGAGATCATGGGTGATGAAGATCACCGAGAAGCCGAGTTTCTCCCGCAAGCGTATAATCTCGGTAAGAATTTCGCGCTGCACCACGACATCAAGTGCAGTCGTAGGTTCGTCCATAATAAGAATTTCAGGTGAAAGAGCGAGTGCAATAGCGATAATTGCGCGCTGGCGCATACCTCCACTCAATTCATGAGGATAACTGCGCAAGCGGTCCGGAGCAATACCAACTAACTGGAAGAGCTCGATAGCGCGCTGTTTGCGTGAATCTGCCCCCATATGAGGGCGATGGGTACGCAACACATCTATGATTTGTGCGCCAACTGTCATGACCGGGTTAAGAGCATTCATAGCGCTCTGGAAAACGATAGCCAGATCATCCCAGCGTAAATCTCGTAATTGTGCCGGCGTTAATTGCAATAGATTGATTGACTGCGTTTCCTCAATGGAGCGTACATTCCCATCTTTTACATGCTTCGACTTTCCATTCTTCGAGAGACGAGTTATTGTGACACGTAAATTATCCTTCCCATCCTGAGATGGACGAGGGTAATAAATAATTTCTCCACCGCTAATCATCGCAGGTGGACGCAAGAGGCAGGTAATAGCATATGCCAGCGTCGATTTGCCACTGCCACTTTCACCTGCGAGGCCGAGAATTTCACCCCGTCTCAAGGTAAAACTCACATCTGTTACGGCATGTACCGTACCACTCGACGCAAGGTAATCGACATTGAGATTTGTAACCTTGAGTAGCGTGTCTGATCGAGTATTTGCGCTAACGTTCGTTACCATTATGCCACCGTCCTTCAATACAGACCACCAACGTCACTGGCGTGCCTGGCTTCGCGCAGGTGGTCTGTAAGGTAGTCCTTCTTTCTTTTTCCCTGTCTTCACGGGACGCTCAGGTCGCAAACGCGGGTCGGCGATTTCGTCGATGCCGAAATTGATGAGTGCAAGTCCAGCTCCCAATGTGGCAATACAAAGACCTGGAGGAATGAACCACCACCAGAGTCCGCCACCTAACGCACCTGCTTGCTGCGCCCAGTACAGCATACCACCCCAACTTGGTATTGTGCCATCGCCCAAACCGAGAAATTCTAGCGCCGCCCAGGCGAGTACAATAAAAATAGTTGTACTCACAAAGCCTGCTACTACCAGGCTAATCTCATTGGGAAAAATCTCAAAGAAGATGATGCGCCAGGCGCGTTCACCACCCACACGCGCCGCCGTGACAAACTCGCGGCTCCGCAACGACAGCGTTTGTGAACGCAGCACACGCGCTTGCCAGGCCCAACTAGTGATCACAATTACCATAGAGATCGTCAATGGTCCGCGTGGGAAATAGGCCGCGAGCACAATCGCCAGCGGGAGCGCGGGAAGCACCAGCGAGACATTAGTGACCAACGTCAACGAATCGTCTGTCGTACCGCCAAAATAGCCACCAACCAGGCCGACCAAAACTGAGAGTATCGTTACAATCAGTCCTGTGGCCAGACCCCAAAAGACGCTTGTTCGCGTACCATAAATCAACTGGCTGAAAATATCCTCTCCGACGACTGTAGTACCAAGCCAATGTGCAGAGGAAGGAGGAGTAATGAACAGGTGCGATGTCGCATTGGGATTATAGGGCATAAAAAATGGTCCAAAGAGGCCAACCACTATGAAAAAGCCAACGATTGCACAGCCAGTTGCTACCTTCCGATTCATCGTCATGGCTCGCCAGATAGCTTGCAGCAGACTCAATAGGCGCACATACAGTGAATCACCGGAAAGGTGCATAATCGGGACGACGCTCGTAGAATGTGGTACTTCCTGGGTTTGCATTGCTACGCGCTCCTTTCCTGACGTACACGAGGATCAAGGACAACATAGAGCATATCGGCTAGAAAGTTAGCTCCCAGTACGGCTAGCGTGATAATCAGGAATACGGCTTGTATCATCGCATAATCTTGCTGGTTCACCGCCTGGAGTAGCGCATATCCTATACCGGGATAAGAAAATACCATTTCGGTGAGTAGTTGGCCGCCAACAATTGCTCCAATTGCGATAGCGAAGCCGGTAATATTGGGTAACACCGCATTACGAGCAGCATAGCGGAACATCACACGAACCTGCGACAAACCTTTTGCCTTCGCCATTAATACATAATCTTCTGAGAGTGTCGTAATCATCGAGTTACGCATTGTCAGCATCCAACCTGCTAGCGAAGCGATCACCAGCGTTAGAGCAGGCAAGAAAGCATGTTGTGCAGCACTCCCAATAAAATCAAACGTCCAACCCTGGTCGATATTCGCTGAATCATAACCACCGGACAGAGGAAACCAGTTGAGCAGATAAGAGAAAATATAGAGACTCAGCAACGACAACCAGAAATATGGAATAGCGGATAGAAAATTCATTCCGGGTGAAAGCACAGTATCAAGTGCTTTCCCACGCTTCCATGCGGCAAGTATGCCAAGGAAACAGCCAAGAGTAAAACTAATCACAACGGCAACACCACCTAACATGATCGACCACCCGATGTCTTGTCCAATGATGGTTATGACAGGAGTGGGGAAATACTGGATGGAACTTCCAAAGTTGCCATGGAGTAGATTGCCAAGATACTTAAAGTATTGCAGCCACATTGGATCATTCGTGTTCAGGCCAAATTGTGCTGAAATAGTTTGCTGCATTTGAGGAGTAACATACCCCTTGTTTGACATTTTGCCTACGAGTGCCGCGACAGGATCGCCCGGGGCCAGGCGAGGAATGAAAAAATCTATGGTAATGGCTACCCAAACAGCGAAAATATAGAACATAATGCGGCGGATTACTTGACGCACATAGTTGCTCCTTTTCAATTGCAGCCCTGGAATATAACCTACCCCTCACATTGTACACCCAACTCCCAGGGCACCCACAAGGGGATGTCATGTGTGCCAGGTTAAGACCCCTTGTGAGGCCACCTTCCCACCCCCAGGGCCTCCATCGCGTAGCCACCACCCAGCCCCGAGGGCACCCGCAAGGGGATGCCCCTACTATACACGAATCGCGAAACACATTTCGTAGTATAGTAGGGCGGGGCTTGCCCCCGCCCTTGCCACATTTTGCCCGCGCCCTTGCCACATTGCGCCTGGTCGGCCTTGATACGAACTAAGAAACTGGTTGCAAGTGCAGGATGACCTGCTCGATATCAGGGGCAGTGTTAGGACTGCCACTGGAATATGGGTTGTTCTGATCGGGCCATCCGGTGAAGTTCCTGGTGGAGTATTCGTCGTAGTCAGCGCCAGTCCACAAGGGAATGAACGGCTGATTTGCAACGAAGACCTGCTGAATACCTGCAACAGCCTGCTTTTGTGTAGCTTGATCAGAGGTTGAGGCATACTGGTTCAAGTACTGGTCAGTTTGGGCATTGTTCCAGGCTACGAAGTTGAACTTACCCTGGCCAATTTGATTACTGTTCAGGTATTGGTTGTACAGGTAGTACGGAGTGGGGCCACCGACCATACCACAGAACATCAACTGGTACTTATACTTGCCATCTGTGCGGAGGGTGTAGTAGGCGTCTTCACCAACCGTCACATTTTTAATCTCGATTCCAGCAGCCTTTGCCTGGTCCGCGATCAGTTTTGCTGCCGCATTCCAGTCAGAGTAGGAGTCAACACTTCTGAGCGTAAAGGACAGGCGCTGACCATTCTTTTGATAGATGCCATCCGAGCCTTTCGTGAAGCCCGCATTCGTCAGGTATTGCTCAGCTTTAGCGACATCGGCAGTCGTAGGCAGGTTCGCAAACTGGGGACTCAGCCAGTCCTGCGCGGTTGGGAGCACCAGGCCAGTCATGCTTCCGGGAGGCTCCAGACCGGCTGTAGCCTGAGCGGCTATGGCATTGCGGTCGAGCGCAGTGCTGAGCGCCAGGCGAACTGGCAATCCAGCCTGACCGCCAAGCAGAGGATCTTTCTGGTTCGGGCATATGGAATACAGGTTGACTGGATCCATCCAGATATGGAAGTGCGCCGGATCTTTCGCGACGAAATCCTGCTGGAGCGTTGGCGAGAAGTAGCCGGCCCAATCGATATCCCCCTTTGGCAGCGCTAACTGTAGGGTCGAATTGTCCTTGTACTCCGGGAAGCGGACCTCGTCAACTTTCACCTTGTCGGCCTGCCAGTAATTTGGATTCTTGCCGTACACCGCAAGATCAGCCTGGTACCTGGCCAAAGCATAAGGTCCCGTACCTACAGGCTTGTCGGTGAGATATTTGGTCGGGTCGCCTACTGTGGCAAAGATGTGTTGTGGGATGATATACACATGCCCGGCAATGTTCACCAGCACAGGGGGGTAGGCCTTCTGGAAGGTCATTACAACTGTATTGGCGTCGGGTGCAGTAACAGTAGAGAGGAAGTTCCAAACGCCTAAACCATCTGCCGCCGGGTACTGCTTCATGAGGTTGAAGGTAAACGCAACATCGTTAGCGGAGAAGGGCTGACCATCATTCCATTTCACATTCTGGCGAATAGTGAAGGTTACCTGTGTGTTAGCGCTATTCCACTGGTAGTTAGTCGCCAACATTGGTGTGAACGCGCCACCATTCACATCCACAAAGTACAGGGTCTCATAGACCAGTCCCTGGACACCTGCATTTGTATGGGTGTTGTAGGGGTTAAAACCCGATTGAGCGAAATCATAGGATTGAGCAGCTACTTTAAGGATGTGCTTGGTAGCGGTCTGATTATTCTGCGAGGTACCACCGCCACAGGCCACGAGTATCATGGAAAAAAGAACGATCAGACTAAGCAAAGTCATGGACGATTTAAATTTCGCCCTTGAAGACAATGCACAGAGAGAGTTGGGAGTCATTTACAACCTCCTATCGCTGGATGAACTGATTGGTTCAACGAATCTGGTAAATAGGTAATGAATTGCACAACGAGACGAATGAGACGCAAGAATTGTAACAAGTATTTTTTCAGCTATCCCTCCTTTCAGGTGTCATTTCACCACGACAGGACGCAGTATATTTGTTAACGGGTCTTCCAGATCAGTCTATGTAGATTACTGTACATTGTTCTGGTTCATTTGTCAAGTCATCTAGACCACTATACAAGATTATTGTACAATTCTTTACAATTCCGTGTTCTTTGCTTGAAAGTCCTTCTGTTATTATCGTAGTGAAAAGAGATTGGAGCTAAAATGACCACTTTGCTAGAACAGGAAATCTGGAGCCAACCAGAAGTCATTAAGCGTTTGCTGGAACGTGAAACGGAGCACATCCAACAAATTGTCGAGCAACTCCCAGCATTTGACTACGCGCTCATTGCCGCACGCGGGTCATCAGATCATGCCGCTACTTATGCGAAATATGCCTGGACAACACTGGCGGGATACCCGGTGGCCCTTGCTGCTCCCTCGTTGGTAACCATGTATAAGACTCGGATGCGCCTGGCGAATGCGCTGGTTGTGGGCATTTCGCAATCGGGTCAGTCACCAGATATTATCGCGGTACTGGAAGAGGGCAAACGACAAGGGAGACCCACGTTGGCAATTACCAATGATGGAGCATCTCCCCTGGCGGCTGTGGCCGATCACATCGTAGAGTTACATGCCGGAGCAGAGCAAAGCATAGCGGCCACAAAAACCTATATCGCTCAACTCGCGGTAATGGCAATTTTTGCCGCTACTTTGAGTGGTAATGCGCAACATCTGGCCACACTCCAGCAATTACCCTCCGCGATGGAGGACACACTTCGACTGGACTCGAAACTCGCGCAGGACGTTGAACGTTATCGCTATATGGATCGTTGCATTGTCATTGGACGCGGTTATAACTATGCTACCTCTTTTGAGCTTGCGCTCAAGCTGAAAGAATTAACCTACATCATGGCGTCAGCTTACTCTTCGGCGGATTTCCGGCACGGCCCTATAGCGACTATCGAAAGTGGTATGCCCGTCTTCCTGGTCATGCCTGCAGGCGCCACCTTCGACGACATGCTCGACCTTGCGATAGAACTACAACAGCGAGGAGCTGAGCTACTGATCATTTCAGGAGGCAAGGGCGGGGGCAAGCCCCGCCCCTACTATACTACGAAACGAGCGCTCTCGCTCGCCAGGACAGCCTTTCCAATTTCTCCCGGAATTCCAGAGTGGCTCAGCCCTCTCACCACGATTATTCCGGGACAACTTTTTGCGTTGCACCTGGCACTCACAAAAGGATTGAACCCGGACTTCCCACGTGGACTACATAAGGTAACCAGGACGCTGTAGGAGCAAAAAAGAGATTAGGGCAGATTTTTTTGATGAAACCAAAAACCTAAAAACATTGTCAACTACAGCCTATATCATACAATGCTCATAGCTGATAACCTTTCCCGCCATTCGTCAGTTGCAAATGCGACCGCTCCACGGCAGATTGTGGCTTGAAGGGCCAGTGATTGATCCAAGATAAGCACATCAGCGTCGTAGCCAGCCTTCAAGCGCCCTTTATGATGCGAAACTTGTGCTGCCAGTGCCGGATTGAGTGTCAGCATACCCACAGCTTGCTGGAGTGTGATTCCTGTCATCAGAAGCATATTGCGCAGCGCCTGATCCATGGTTAAGACACTACCAGTTAGCGTGCCATCAGATAGACGAGCAGCGCCACGAATCACCTTCGCGGGCTGACCAGCGAAATCAAAGGTGGATTCAGCAATACCGGCGGCCGCTAGAGCATCTGTAATCACGATGATTCGCTCCGGCCCTAACATCTTCACCAGTGCATTCATTGCCGCAGGGTGAACATGGACACCGTCCGCGATCAGCTCTCCACGCACTTCTTTGGCCTGAGCAATGGCAGCGAGCGGGCCTGGTGCGCGATGAAGCAACGGGCGCATGGCATTGAAGCAATGGGTTGCATGCGTTACGCCCAGTTTTATCGCCTCAAGTGACTGCTCATAGGTTGCATTGGTATGACCCATGCTTACAGTGATACCCGAGTTTACCAGTCGACGAATCATGGCTGAAGCTCCAGGTAGCTCGGGCGCTAATGTAAGCAGGCGCAAATGTCCATCTGTTAACGAAAGCAATTGCTCTGTCTCGGACTCTACAGGCATACGAAGCCATGATGGTAGATGTGCCCCTCGCTTTGCCAGGCTGATATAAGGTCCCTCGAGGTGAATTCCCAGAGGCTGGGCACCCTTTACCTGGTGATCCAGCACTTCGATGGCCGTTCTTAACTGCTGATCTGGTATCGAGCCAGGTACGCCCACCACGACTATAAGAAAAGATGTGATTCCTGTTTCTGGCACCCAGTGTGCATAGGCACGAATTTCGCCGGCATCCGTAGTTTGCAGGTTATATCCGCCCCCTCCATGGGTATGTACGTCGATGAAACCCGGCATTACAATCATGCCTGTAGCGTCAATGATGCTGTCCTGTTGATCGTCTGGGTATTCCGGGTATTCAATAGCCTGGATGTATGTACCATCAATGGTAATAGCACCGCGAGCAAAGTATAGTGGTATATACAATATACCAATTATACCACCTATTAAACAAGTACCACATTTGAGACAGTAAAGCAAGAGGTGTGTAAGGAAATACATGAGTGCTATTTACAGAAACAGTCCTTTGCCACGCTACTATCAGTTGAAAGAAATCTTGCGGGAAAGAGCTCGTTCTGGAGAATGGAAGCCGGGTGATCTTATTCCTTCTGAGCGAGAATTGAGCGAAAAGTATGGAATCAGTCGCATGACAGCCCGGCAGGCCATCACGGATCTGGTAAATGAGGGGCTATTTTATCGCGAGCAAGGGAAAGGAACCTTCGTAAGCGAGCGTAAAATCACGCAGCAGTTAATTCATCTCACCGGGTTCACCGAAGATATCCGGGCTCGCGGACAACGCCCTGGCACGAAAGTGCTTTCGGCAGAAATTCGTCCGGCCGACGAGGCAACTGCTGAAAAACTGCGCATTGACGCAGGGACGCTCATTTTCCACCTACAACGTTTGCGACTTGCAGATGACGAGCCATTAGCAATTGAATTATCACAGATTAGTTTCAAGGGTTGTGAGAGATTATTAGAAGAGGATCTGGAACAGAATTCACTTTACCGTGTACTTGAAACGAAATATGGTATACCACTCATGGAGGCTGACCAGGAATTAGAGGCAGGCCTAGCTGGCAACGAAAATGCACAACTTTTGAAAATCTCGGTCGGTAGTCCGGTGCTTTTCACGCGCCGTATTACCTACACAGAACGCAACCAGCCTATTGAGTTTGCCAAAGCTGTCTATTGTGGGAACAAATACACCTTCTATACCCACCTGAAACGCGAGCAATTGGTTCCATGATCGACGGGGTATACCGAAAAGCGGGGGACTAAATGGATTGCTTCAGCACAGGGCGACGCAAGCGCCGCTCTCGACTCACGTGCCGATCCTGAGCAATGGCGGCTAAGTGGATTGCTCCTGCACAGGGCGACGCAAGCGTCCCCACCCAACTCCACACCACTCCCGCCCCTACGCGATAAAGGCACCTGACTTCGGGTTTCGGAGGAATAAAATGAATAGAGGGGAGTTAGATGGATACATCTATTGAACACACGTTGGCCGTGCTGGATACTGAAAAGATGAACCCGGCAACGACCGAAATCGACCGGATGAGTACGCTGGAAATAGTGGAGGTAATCAACGCTGAGGACGTGAAAGTCGCTCAGGCTGTCAAGCAAGTACTGCCACAGATCGCCCGGGCGATTGAAGAGATAGCTACAAGGCTGCGTGGTGGCGGACGGCTTGTCTATGTGGGAGCAGGCACCTCTGGTCGTCTCGGAGCTTTAGATGCCTCTGAATGCCCTCCAACCTTCAACATTCCACAAGAAATGGTGATCAGCTGTATTGCAGGTGGTCCGCAAGCAATTGGCCAGGCATACGAGGATCTCGAGGACAGTTGGGAAGCAGGGCAAGCCGACGTGGCAACGCTTGGTATATCGGAAGTGGATGTAGTGATCGGCATTACTGCTAGTGGGAGAACTCCTTACGCGCGTGGCGCTATTGCCTATGCGAAAGAGCGAGGCGCATTAACGATTGGTCTGACCTGTAACGCCAACACTCCACTAGAGAAAGAAGTAGAGATCATGATCGCGCCAGTTGTTGGGCCTGAAGTGATTACCGGTTCAACACGCATGAAAGCGGGTACTGCGCAGAAAATGGTGCTGAACATGCTGAGTACAGGCACGATGATACTGCTGGGGAAAACCTTCGGTAATCTGATGGTAGATGTGCAGGCGATGAACTACAAATTGCAACAACGCGCCCTGTCAATCGTGCGGCAGGCTACCGGATCGGACGAAGATACTGCGAGAACGCTTCTAGAAACTTCGGGGGGAGAAGTCAAAACGGCCATTCTGGCAGCACAGGCCAATATTCTGCCGGGGCAGGCCAGGGAAAGGCTTGCAGCGCATGGCTATGTTCTCCGAGCTGCACTGGAAACCACCGAGGGCCGATAAATCAGCGGGTGGAACCTGGCGCCCGCTGGCACTGATCCATCTCGCCAACGCTGCTGCGCAGCTAGTGCTTCGCACTCAGGCGAGATGAAAGGAGAAGGGGCGCCACTACATCTCCAGGTTTCAAATCAAGCTTGACAGTTCACTGCGGTAGATTAGACCTGGCATATAGGTTAGGTGAATTCTTGGACAACTATACTGATGGTATGACACTGGAAGAGCAGATTGGTCAATTATTGATGGTTGGCTTTTGGGGGATTACTCCTTCGCAGGAAATTGTTGACCTGATTCAACGCTACCAAGTTGGGAACATCCTCCTGTTTTCGCGTAATGTTCGCGACGCCCGGCAAGTTCTTGAGCTTACTCAGACTTTGCAGATGATTGCAAAGGAAGCAGGACAGCGCTATCCATTGCTCATTGCAATTGACCAGGAAAACGGCATCGTACAGCGGCTTGGCGAGGTGGTGACTATATTTCCGGGCAACATGGCGTTGGGAGCCATTGGTACAGAGGAGATGGCGTACAATGTAGCGCTGGCGACAGGACACGAACTAAAAGCGCTTGGAATCGATTTGAATCTGGCTCCAGTGGTTGATGTAAACAATAATCCAGCTAACCCGGTTATTGGCGTGCGCTCGTTTGGTGAAGATCCACAGCAGGTTGCTCGTCTCGGAGCAGCTATGGTTAAAGGGTACCATACAGCAGGAATCCTATCCTGCTTAAAGCACTTCCCCGGTCACGGCGATACCACTGTCGACTCACACCTGGCTCTACCCACGATTCCCTATTCACTTGAACGGCTTGCTGCGTTGGAACTTGTACCTTTCAGAGGTGGTATCGAGGCGGGTGCTGAAATTGTGATGTTAGCACATGTCGCCTTTCCTGCTCTAACGGAACGCGATACCTTACCCGCCACACTTGCGCCAACAATCGTACGGGGACTGCTTCGCGAACAGATTGGCTTCAACGGTGTAATTCTCTCTGATTGTATGGAAATGAAGGCTATCTCAGACACGTTCGGTACTGAGCGGGCTACGGTTATGGCCTTACAGGCCGGCGTTGACCTTGTACTGGTGTCTCACCACTATGCCCTACAGCAAGGAAGTGTTGAAGCAATCCAGGCAGCGATACAAACTCACGAACTCTCTTCGCACATACTTCAACAGGCAGCAGAACATGTGCTGAGCCTCAAAGCGCGTTATCTTTCCTGGAATGATTTACCGGCTACAAAAACGGTTCCTGCTATCATTGGTTGCGAGAAGCATGTCCAACTACAGAGCCAGGCTTATGAGCTATCCACAACCATGGTTCGAAATGAAGACGCACTCATACCTTTGCGCCTGAATTCAGACGAGCGGATTATAGTACTCTCACCCCAAAGAAACAGCATGACGATGGTAGAAGATCGATACTACTCTGATGATCTACTGGCGGATATCTTAAAGCAGTATCACACTCCAGTGAAGATCGCGCCTGTTACTCCAGGCCCGGTTGATGACGCTTGCAGGAAGCTATTACAAACAACCAGCGAAACTGATATTTTGATTGTAGCGACGGTGAATGCACACCTGGATGAGCAGCAGGCGGAACTTGTGCGACGCCTCGTATCGTCCAGTCGGCGCATCATTGTGCTGGCTGTGCGTAATCCATATGATCTGCAGGCCTTTCCCCAGCTTTGCACATACCTTGTCACCTACGAATATACTAGACCGGCACTGGACGCTGCGGTGCGCATATTGTTCGGCGAAAAACAGGCGCTGGTGCATTTACCTGTGAACATTCCTGGTCTGTAGGCTCGAGTTCCTCACTAGGGTGCGGTTCATTTCTTCGGAACATGAGGGAGGTGCCTTAAGAGTCACAATGAACCTCCTATTATCTCAGTGTATAATCCAGCGCGGTCGCGAAGAGTTCGGAAGAAGGAAGCGTTGGAACCAACCGTTCGAGCAGCGCCTCATCGACTGTCATGCCTGCGGCTTCTAACGCAGAGAAAAGCACCCCGATAATCGGCTCGAAACGGCTGCGCGTTGGGCGTACCTCCGGTGAGGTGAGTTGGACACGTTCGACGATTGTATCCGCCAGCAGCGTAGAAGGATGGCGTAGAACGCCCCCAGCTAAAACCAGTGAAAAGGGCGTACCCTCAAGCCCTACAAAGCGGGCCGCTACCACCGCGTAGTTGCCAAGCGCCCGGCCATGTTCCTGCACAATCTGGCGGGCCACTACATCGCCCGCCTCTGCTTCATCCAGCAGAAAGCGCGTCAGGCCATCGATCCGCTTTGCTGGACGTTGTATTCGTCCTGTGAAAAGGTGCAGCATTTCTTCGACGCTATCCAGGCCAAAATAGTCGAGAAAACACTGTTTGAGCGTTGTAGGCGGCTCGATACCCAGTTCCGAACGAATCACCGCGTCGAAAGCTTTACGGCTCATTTCGAAGCTTCCCTGCACCTGGTCCTGCCACATACTGGAATGCCAGGTACGTCCATCTAGTCCCCGCGCCCCGGTGGCCCCTCCCGTGCCGCAGATCACCGAGACCCCGATATTATCAGCCACCCCCGCGTGCAATACACCCATTGCATCGTTCTGTACCGTTAGCCTGCGGCCATAACCACGCACCTTCATCGCCGTTTCGAGCAGGGCAAAATCCTCCTGCCAATCCGCGCCGGCCATATTGAACACTGCTGCAACTAGATCGGCAGCTTTTACCTGCGCCGCTTGCACTGCCGTGTCTACGGCATACTCGATATTAGCAATAGCTGCTGTCGCCGAATCGGGCCAGTTGGTACCCTCGATGGGCGCATTATAGATATCGCCACACCCTCCGCGTCCAGCGCCCAGGATCGTTCCGTCAAGAGCCGCTACAAGCGCTATGGTTTTTGTATTGCCCCCATCAACACCCAGTACATACTGCATGCCCTTCCTCCTGAATCAAACCGCCAGTATCTCGCCCGGTACGCCTTCAGGCCATGATCCAGCATCAGCGATGATGATCACACTTCTCCCTTGCATGGAAGAAGCAGAAACATCCGGTGCAACAGGTCCTTTGAGCGTACATTTTAACGGGTGCACAGATTGCTTAAATCCTTCACTCATTATCGTAGTAGGCGTTCGGGTAGGTACTGGCGGTGCGCCGCTGCCATCTCAGCATAGATTGCCTCTGCTTTGTGCAGCGAGAATACCAGTGGATGGCTTGCCAGGGCGCGAATTGCGTCCCTGCGATTACCACTCCACGCAGCCTCGGCAGTCAATGCCTGGTACTCGCCCAGCATTTTTACCAGCCCAACCACGTGCCGCGGCAAATGTCCGAATACCAGTGGAGTCACCCCGTTACGATCCACATATCCCTGTGTTTCGACTACAAGGTCGTCGGGAAAATCTGCCAGCGAACCAGAATTCGGCACATTGACATACCAGACCTCCTTACGATCGTTGTAGATGGCATCCATCACATCGATCGCCAGTTCCAGCTCGTGAATTCCCCCTCGCGAACGATGCGGGTTCAGTTCTGGCACCTCGCTGGCCATCTGCTCGCGATAATGCGTCCAGTAATCAGGCACACTGGCCATGATATCCTGCGCCCTGGTCGTCGGTTTCGCCTGCAGCTCGACCAGTATCTCATCCTTGAAATAGTAATACTGGAAGTAATGGCTCGGCAGAGCATCCATCTCGAGGGCCAGTTCCACCAGGCGTGTTTCCCAGCGATCTTCAGGCGTGTCAGGCATACGCCGATGCTCATACGCATCGCGCAAGACCGCGATGAAATCCTGGCCATCGTACAAATGACGGATCGACCACGAGCCATGATTCAGTCCAACAGATACGGCATCCAGTCTATCAGGATCGAGACCGGCGAGCTTCGCGAAGTCCCGATTCCCCACAATCGGCCCCTCACAGAAGGATATAATAGGGATGTACGTATGATGCGTCACTGCTTCGGACACAATATTGATGGGATTAGTATAATTGAACAGGCGAGCGTGGGGACAGACCTGTTCCATATCTTCAATAATGCTTTTCGTGACGTGGATTGACCGCAGCGCCATAAAGAATCCACCGGGCCCCTGAGTCTCTTGTCCAATCACGCCATGCTTGAGCGGTATACTCTCATCCAGATAACGTGCCTCGAAGCCGCCTGGCCGGAAACTCGTCAGGACTGCTTCACAATCCCGCAGCCCCTCTCGCCTGTTCGTAGTCGTCGTAAAGGTGATATCCAGTCCCTTGGCGCGTGCCATCTTCCGGGCGAGTGTTTGCACAATTCGCAGGTGTTCTTCATTTAGATCGATTAATACGACTTCAGAACCGTCAAAATTTTCTCCCTGGTGGACAAACGAGGCCATCGTTCCAGCCGCTCGCGTGCTGCCGCCTCCAATGTACGCCAGTTTGATGCGTGCCATTATTGCTACTCCTTTTGCTTATGGGATGAAACAGTATCTCTCTCGCCATAGAGAAAACAGTGCGTCCAGTGCCCTCCACCTAGATCGGTACGCCCAGGAAAACGCTGCTTGCAGACCTCCATGGCGTGAGGGCAACGTGGATGAAAGCGGCACCCACTCGGCGGGTTAATCAGGCTGGGAATCTCCCCCCGCGCCGGTAGAGGTGGTGCCTTCTGCCCATCCGGACCCATGCGATCAGGGTCAGGCGCGGCGGAGATCAACAACTGGGTATAGGGATGCCTGGGCCGCTGGATCACCTCGTCGGCTGGTCCGCCCTCCACACTCTGCCCAGCATACATCACCAGTGTATCTTCGGCGAAATAACGAGCACTGGCGATATCATGCGTGATAAAGAGCAACGCAAGGTGTTCTTCATCTTTCAGGTGCAGCAACAGGTTCAGCACATCCAGCCGAATCGAGACATCCAGCATGGAAACCGGCTCATCCGCCAGCAGTACCTCTGGGTGAGGTGCCAGAGAACGTGCAATCGCCACACGCTGGCGTTGACCACCACTCAACTGGTGGGGGTACTTGGTAATAAACTGCTCAGCGGGGCTCAGGCTCACACGCCTGAGCAGCGACAGCGCCTGTTCCTTTTCCTGTTCCCCGTTATGAACTTGACCATGTATGCGCAGCGGCCGACTTAAATGGTAGCGTACATCATGCACAGGATTGAGTGATGAGAACGGGTCCTGGAACACCAACTGCACATGATGGCGATACTCTTTGAGCGCGAGCGACCGCTGCACCGGTTTTCCACGAAAGAGAATGCTCCCCGACGTTGGCTCATACAGCCGCGCCAGCAAACGCGCTATCGTCGTTTTGCCACTCCCACTCTCTCCCACCAGCGCCAGCGCGCGACCCGGATAGAGCGCGAGCGAGGTGTCCTCAACAGCATGAACAACATTTTTGGGGCCAAAGAGCTTGATGCCCCGCAGCTGGAAATATTTGCGCAAATGTACCGCCTCCAGGATAGGGGCGATACTTTGCTCCTCATAGACTGTCGCATTGAGCGTGGTTGGAAAATCGAATCTTCCGTTTCCAGTATTCATGCAGCGCTACTCACTCCCTGTAATGCCTCGTAATAGGCCTCGTATTTCGCTGGAAGAAGTTTTTACAAACTCATTGCCCATTATCCCGCCGCCTACCTCTGCTTTTCCGCTTTTGACCTAGATGGCTTTGATGTCTTTGATTCCCTGCGCAGGCGTGGATTGGATATCTCATCAATGCCAAAGTTAACGAAGGTGAGCGCGGCGCCCAATATGGCAATGCACAGACCAGGAGGCAGGAACCACCACCATGCACCGAGCAGGAGAGCGGAGTTATTGGAGGCCGAGTAGAGCATATTGCCCCAGGTCGCGGCAGTGATATCGCCCAGACCAAGATACTCCAGGGCCGTCTCGGCCAGGATCACATAAATCACCGTTCCAAAGAACTGGGCCGCCACAATTGATGTCTGGTTAGGCAGAATCTCATAGAAAATGATGCGCCACGTTGACTCACCAGAAGCACGGGCCGCCTCTACGCAATCCCGATTGCGCAGCGAGAGGGTCTGTGAGCGCAGCACCCTCGCTCCCCAGGACCAGCCTGTGATCACCAGGACAAATCCAATTGCTAACGGCCCCTTATTAGGCAGGAAAGCCGCTAGCAAGATAGCTAGAGGCAGAGTTGGCAAGACCAGGAACACATTGCTCACCAGCGAGAGAGTTTCGTCCACCCATCCGAGAAAGTAGCCAGAAGTCAGTCCCACCATGACTGAAACGATCAAGGTCACCAGGCCAATGCCCAGGCCCATAAAAACCGAGAAACGTGCTCCTACTACCGTTTGGACGAACACGTCCTCCCCAAAACTCGTTGTGCCAAACCAGTGAGCGGCTGATGGTGGCTCCAGGATATCTGCACTAAAGGTATGCGGGTCCTGCGGCAAGATGATTGGCCCAAAGATGGCCAGCAGGATAAAGAAACCCACAATGATCAGGCCTACGCTCGCCTTGCGGTTCCCCGCGACCAGTCGCCATACATCCCTCCAGCGATGCACCTGGGCAGGAACCGCATTGACTTCAGGAGCGGGTAAACTTACCTCTTGAGATTGAATACTCATGTTTGCTAATTTCCTCCCAGGCGCACGCGCGGATCAAGTAGAATATACACAAAGTCGGCCAGGAAGTTCGCGGCCAGCACAGCAAGGCTAATCACCAGGAAAGCCCCCTGCAAGAGCGCGTAATCATGATTATCAACGGCTTGCAAGGTCGCAAGGCCAATGCCAGGATACGAGAAAACGATCTCGGTCAGCAAGGAACCGCTCACCACAAACCCCAGCGAGAGTGCAAACGCGGTAATATTTGGCAAAATGGCATTGCGTGCCGCGTACACATACATAATACGCCCTTGCCTCAGACCCTTCGCCTCAGCCATCAAGACGTAATCCTCCGACAACGTTGTAATCATGGCGTTGCGCATACCAAGCATCCAACCAGAAATAGAGGCAAGGACGATAGTCAGAGCAGGCAAGAAGGCATACTGGGCCGCGCTCCCAATGAAATCCATGCTCCAACCTGGCTCCGTATTGTTGACATCATATCCGCCATGCAGAGGGAACCAGCCGAGCTGTGAGCCCAGGATATAGAGTAATACCAGCGCCAGCCAGAAATAGGGGATCGCGGAAATAAATGCAAAGAACGGAGTCAAGAGAGCATCATGAAATGAACCACGCCGCCAGACAACGATCACTCCTAAAATCGTCCCGATAATAAAGCTAATGACCAGCGCTGTCCCGACCAGAACAAGGGTCCAGGGGAGATCCTGTCCCAGAATCTGAGTTACAGGGGTAGGCAGATACGTAAGGGAGATGCCGAGGTTACCATGCAAGAGATTATTGAGATACTGCACATACTGGACCCACAATGGGTCATGACTCACCCCCAGCGAGATCTCTAGCGCACGCAGCATCTGTGGCGAGGCATGCCCTCTCATACGGGACATAAATATTTCCGCTGGGTCACCTGGAACCAGACGAGGAACGAGAAAATTAATTGTAACTGCTGCCCAGAGCGCAACAAGATAAAAACCAATTCGACGGAGCAGATAACGCATACCTATCCCCTTCCACAGACAGGGCGACCGCAAAGGTTTGCCCCTACTATACACGAATGGAGCGGCTCCCCTGCCGTGTATAGTAGGGACGGGGATTGCTCCGCCCTGCTACTTTACTGAGCCGGCTGCAGGTTCAAGAGAACGATCTCGATGTCTGGATATTCCGCGGTCCCAGGAGCGGCATAGGGGTGTTGCGCGTCAGGCCAGCCAACGAACTTGGCGGTGCTGTACTCATACCAGTAGGGTTCAGCCGTCAGCGGGATGCTGGGTAACTGCTCCACCATAATCTGTTGTAGCCCATTTAGCGCCTGCCTCTGCACCTGTGGGTCAGTGCTCGAAGCATACTGGTCCAACAGCTTATCGGTGGCCGGATCCATCCAGCGCTCGTAGTTGGAAGGAGCCGATTGCCCGATGGGGGCAGAGTTGGTGCTGCGCAAGAGGCCATCATAGATGTAGTAGGGTGTTGGACCGGGGTTGGTCCACAGGATACCGGCGTCATATTGCCCGTTTTGCAATGCACTCGTAAAGGCGTCATTGGACATTGCATTAACCGTGGCATTGATGCCCGCTGCTCGCAGATCCTTTACCATCACCTGGCAGTCCGCCACATAGTCGGTATAGCCGCTGACCACAATGATGTTAAATGCCAACTGCTTGCCATTCTTGGTGTAGAAACCACCGGCACCCTTGGTCCAACCGTCGCTCTCCAGCGTTTGATCCGCTTGGGCCATATTCTGCGTAAACTGTAGATTGGCAAACTGTGGATCAACGTAACTCTGAATAGCCTCTCCTACCAGCCCGGTCGGATTGGCCGGAGGCTCATAGCCAGCTTCGCCAAGTTTCGAAATGGTCTCGCGATTGAGCGCGAGGCTAATAGCTTTGCGCACCTGCAAATCGTTGAATGGGGCTCTCATCAAGTTGAGGTAGAGCATTACATCGTCGCTGCTAGGAAACCAGTAGTGGTAGTGTTGCTTATCTAGAGCCACATAGGTCCTATCAAGCTCAGGAATAAACAGGTTCGTCCAGTCGATCTCACCCTTTTGCAGAGCCAGTTGCGCGCTATCGTTGGAGGAATAGGCAGGAATCTTGACCTCATCCACCTGCGGCTTGCCGGGCTGCCAGAACTTAGGATTCTTGACCAGATCGACCAGTTGCGGGGTGAATGACTTGACGATATAAGGGCCGGTACCAACAGGTTTGGGATCGGCATACTGTGACGGATCACCCTTGACGCCAGACCAGGTATGTTTGGGGAGGATAAAGACCTGCCCTCCCAGGATCCACACAATGGGATTGAAAGGCTCGCTCAGCGTCACCTTGACCGTACTGGCATCGGTCGCGCTCACATCTTTGACCGCCGCATCAATACCTGTCAGATCAATGGAGGGGTTTTTTAACATCAGGTTGAGCGTAAAGACTACATCATCACTGGTGAAAGGCTGCCCATCCGACCAGGTCACCCCCTGGCGCAAATGGAATGTGATACTTTGCGCATCGCTCGCCAGCTCATAGCTGGAAGCCAGCCACGGTTTGACACTCCCATCCAGACGGTTGACATAGAGCAGCGTCTCATAGATCAAGCCTTGCGTGCCGCTGATCACACCGGGGGAATAAGGATTAAAGTTCTGAGTATACGCATCCTGTTCATTCGCCAACATGGTGAGCGAATTTGGGTGCGCGGGCCTCTTTAGCTGAGTCGTGCTATTACTTCCACCACAGGCGGCCAGCACAATGACAAGGATAGTCAGGAAAGACAGCCAGAATGTTCCCTGCCTGATCTTTCCAGATGGGCGAGAATTGGGAGCCATTAGCAACCTCCTTAAATAACATCATTACCGGGCGATGTTGGAATCGAGATATGATAGTCTACTCCACAGGATGCACGCACTATGAGGCTGGTAGTCAATTGAATGCGAACAGGTTTGTCCTCACGTAGATGCATTCCCCTCTCTGAAGTAGATTTCGTAGAGGGGATGTTACCGCCAGGCGAATGGAGCAGCGACAGGAGCAATTTGAGACCTTGTGCGCCCATCTCATAATAGGGCTGCCGGACTGTAGTCAGCGGTGGCCTAACATGTACGGAAGGCTCGTCATCGTCAAATCCCACCAGCGCTACGTCTTGTGGGATAGCTATCCCGTACTCTTCGGCCGCAGCCAGCACACCATAGGCCATCTGGTCGGTAGCCGCGAAAATAGCTGTGGGCCGCTTCTCCAACGGGAGCTGAAAGAATTTGCTGGCGCAGGCACGTCCTGTGGGTGGCAAAAAGTCACCCTCCAGTACCAGTTCGGGATCAAGGGGAATGCCCACTTCCAGCAATGCCTGGCGGTAGCCATTGTAGCGATCATGCGAGGCCAGGTATTCATGAGGGCCTGCAATATGCGCGATTCGCCGGTGACCAAGCTGAACGAGATGCCGCACAACCATATACGCACCCGTCGTATTATCAACTCCCACCCACGGCGTCGTCTGCTCTACCTGATCATCAACGATTACCACCGGAAAGCCCTGGTGATACAGGCGCGTCAAATCCTGGGAAGCTGGGCCGGGGAAGACCGCCAGCAGGCCCGCTGTCAATTGCGTTGCCAGCACTCGATTGATAACCTCGCTGCGATCCCGCTTGAGGTCGGCATCGTTGATACTGTACAGCACCAGCTCATACGATGTCTGCTCAAGCACCTCGGCCACGCCGCGCATCAGTTCGGGGATAAGAGGCCAGGTAAACGACGGAATCAGCATGCCGATCAGTTGGCGGCGGCCACTCGCCAACCCGGCAGCCGTGATACTTGGAATGAAGCCTTGCTCATCGATAATGCGCAGAATACGTTCCCGAGTGGCCGGGTCTACATCGGGCTTATTGTTCAATACACGGGAGATGGTGGTTTTCGACACCCTAGCCAGGCGCGCAATATCTTGAATGGTAGGCTTTCCCGGCATACATGCCCTCTTTGTTCGCAATCTATGCTGGTCAAATAACAATTGGAACCGATTACGTAACCGATTTCGGTATCGGTTACGAACGAGTATACTGATGAAAGGGTTAGTTGTCAAGGGTGCGAATTGCCTCACTAAATCACATTGTAAGTTATCTTCTCCTCTGCTATACTTTTAGAAAGGGGCGATACACAGATATCTCGGGAGAGGACCTGGGTATGGGTATAACTCCCAAAATACTCTCCTTAGCAACGGGTAACAGAGGTGTACATCAAGGAGCTATACGAAGATGTCAGACCGTATAGGTCAGCAACTTGCTAACTACCGCCTGATCAGTCTCCTTGGACAAGGCGGCTTCGCCGATGTCTACCTCGGTGAGCATGTATATCTCAACACACCGGCTGCAATTAAAGTGCTCCAGATGCGACTGACCGACGAGGATAAACAGAACTTCCTGGAGGAGGCACGTACTATCGCTCGCTTGAAGCATCCCTCGGTTGTGCGCATCCTGGAATACGACGTGGTAGAGAGCATTCCTTTTCTCGTAATGGAGTATGCTCCGAATGGTACCTTGCGCCAATTTCACCCAAAGGGGACGGTTTTACCACCAGCCACTATCGTACCCTATGTTCGACATGTTGCCGCTGCTTTACAATATGCGCATGATCGAAAAATCATCCATAGGGATGTTAAACCAGAAAATATGTTGTTAGGATACAAGAATGCGGTTTTGCTGAGCGATTTTGGACTGGCGGTGATTGTACAGAGTTCCCGCGATCGGCTTCAGACTGTTGCGGGCACAGTAACCTATATGGCACCAGAACAGTTGCAGGGCAAAGCATGCCCGGCCAGTGACCAGTATGCGTTGGCAGCAGTCGTCTATGAATGGTTGAGTGGGGAGCGCCTCTTTTCAGGATCTTTCATAGAAGTGGCTACACAGCATGTCCTTGTTCCTCCACCTTCTCTACGCGCTAAGCTTCCGGCATTTCCATCTGCTATTGACCAGGTAATCCAAAAAGCGCTTGCCAAAAGTCCAGAGCAACGCTTCGCAAGTGTGTTAGAATTTGCCAGGGCTTTCGAACAGGTATGCCAGACGGAGGCGTCAAAACAGTTCACAAGCGCACCATTCCCCTTGGGAAAGCTCTTCAACACATATCGAAAACACTCTTCAGCAGTGCTAAACATTGCATGGTCGCCCGATGGTAAGAAGATTGCCTCGGCCAGTGCTGATAAAACGGTGCATATCTGGAATGCCACCAGCAAAACCCCTACCCTCATCTATCGCAACCATACTAAGCCAGTGAGTGCGGTGGCATGGTCTCCTGACGGATCACGCATCGTCTCTGGCTCCTGGGATACGACAGTACAGGTTTGGAATGTCCAGACCGGGCGTAAGCTTTTGACCTATCGAGGCTTCTCAAAAGAGGTGAGTTGTGTAGCATGGTCACCTGATGGTAAGTATATCGCATGCGGTTCATGGGATACGACGGTTCAGGTACGGCGGGCTGATTCAGGAAGCAGGCCTTATACTTTTTCAGGCCATAGCGGTCCTGTCCACGCGATAGCATGGTCTCCTACCACCCCTTCATCTTCCCTTGAAGATGGCAGGCGTATTGCTTCCGCAAGTGGTGCAGCCGTGAATGCTGATGTGGATAATACTGTGCAAATCTGGAATGCTCTCACTGGAGACGATCTCTTGATCTATCGTGACCACTTCTATTTTGTGACTGCTGTAGCCTGGTCGTCCGACGGCAAGAAGATTGCGTCTGCGAGTGCAGACACCAACGTGCAGGTATGGAATATGGCTTCTGGCAGCAATATCCTGACCTATCGTGGGCATTCCAGCAAAGTGAACACTGTAGTATGGTCTCCCAATGGCTCGCGCATTGCATCGGCAAGCGATGATCGAACAGTACAGATCTGGGATGCTACCACAGCGGAAACTATTTTCACCTATCAGGGTCATACCAAAGAAGTGAGCAGTATAGCATGGTCGCCTAATGGCTCGCGCATTGCGTCGGCTGGCTATGATGCAACGGTGCATGTCTGGAACGTCGAGTAAAGGGAGCGCTTCGATGGAGTACAGGAAACGAAATTTCTCCAGGCCTCGTATTGGCCAGCAGCTTGGAAACTACCGACTGGTCCACTTACTGGGACGAGGCAGCTTTGCTGATGTGTACCTCGGCGAACACATTCACCTAAACACCCAGACGGCGATCAAAGTGCTCGATATGCGACTGACCAACGAAGATATGAGTGATTTTCTCAACGAGGCTCGCACTATTGCTCACTTAAAACATCCCTCTATCATCCAGGTATTGGAATTTGGTGTGGAGAGAAACACACCGTACCTGGTCATGGAATACGCCCCTAATGGTTCATTACGCGGACGTTTCCCCAAAGGTAGTCGTCTGTCGACAGAGGATATTCAGCCCTATGTGATGCAGATTGCTTCCGCTTTGCAACATGCGCATGACGAGAAACTGATCCATCGAGATATCAAACCGGAGAACATGCTTCTCGGAATTAATGATGAGGTTTTGCTCGCCGATTTTGGCATTGCTGTCGTGGCTCATAGCTCACGTACCCAAAGCATGCAAGGGGTAGCTGGAACCGTTGCTTATATGGCCCCTGAGCAACTTCGTGGTATGCCAGTCAAAGCGAGTGACCAGTACGCGCTTGCAGCCGTCATTTACGAATGGCTAAGCGGAAAGAGCCTCTTTCAAGGTTCTTTTGCGGAGGTTGCAAGCCAGCATATACTTGCCCCTCCCTCTCCTTTAAGCGAGCAGCTTCCAACTATCTCGCCAGCAGTTGAGTCAGCGGTGTTACGAGCATTGGCGAAAGACCCCGCTCACCGATTCGCGAGAGTGCAGGAATTTGCCTATGCCTTTGCACAGGGTATCTACAATGAAGAACCATATGCAATTCTATCCTCCAACACTGAACCTCTCCTGCCGATGCAAGAAGTCAATGTACTGCCACTTCAAGAGACAACCATCAGTGTCTATCGTGGGCATGCTGCCCCGGTGAACGCCGTGGCCTGGTCACCAGACAACAGACACGAGGCGGCACACTACCAAAGACTCATTGCGTCTGGAGGTGATGACGGAACAGTACAGGTCTGGGATGCAATGACTGGACGTAAAATCTCTACTTACCGTGGTCATTCAGGTGGAGTAAGTGCGGTGGCCTGGTCACCCGACGGGAAGTGGATCGCCTCTGCGAGTATAGACTGCACAGTACAAGTGTGGGAAGCGGACACCTTGAAGAAGGAGTGTTACATCAGGCATTCTGACAAGGTAACGGCATTAGCGTGGTCGCCCGTGAAACTCACATCGTCCGCAGGATATGGCTACCTCATCGCTTCAGCAAGTGCAGATAGCACAGTACAGATCTGGGAGGCACCAACAGGCCAGAGACAGTTCATCTACCGCAATCATGTGCAACCGGTACATGCTGTAGCATGGTCGCCTGACGGACGATATGTTGCCTCAGCAGGTGAAGATATGGCGATACAGGTGTGGCAGGTGCCTACAAAAGATATTTCTATGGGAAAAGCACTGCTCATCACCCATAACTCCTCTAATACGACACTCACAGTTGCATGGTCCCCGAATGGAAAGTACATCGCATCAGGAGGTGTCGACCAGGCGATTGAGGTATGGGAGGCCGCAACAGGGAACATAATAAACACCTACAGCCGCCATCAGTTCACGGTAAGCGCTGTAGCCTGGTCGCCTGATGGGGCGCGTCTCGCATCGGCAAGTTTTGATAGAACAGTACAAATATGGGATGCCACTTCAGGAGAGAATACTGTAACTTACCCTGGTCATTCTAGCTGGGTATACGCTGTTACGTGGGCACAGTACGGCCAATACATTGCTTCGGCAAGCAGTGATAAAACTGCACAGGTGTGGCTGGCAGTGTAAACTGTCCAATTACATTCTGTGCCTACAGAAACGCATGATCAATTTCATATATTGATAAAATCCAGCGAAAGCATACATGCTATAATTCATTCCAATTTCCTCAATTATTCCACTTATCAATCCTTTTTTCTTGATTTTTGGGACATTCATTCCTGAATAAGGAAACCAATAGACAATTTTATGATTTTTCATCATATACAGATTAATTGCGGTTTCAAGTTGATAGTTCCTTGGGTTCGTTTCTAACACTTCTAACAGATCGCTCTTTTTCAAGATTCTTTCCCCTGAAATCAAAATATCCCCCCTCGTAATTTTTGCGCCCCAGGGATCATGTATTCTTCTTAGAATAACCATATTCATATCAGTTTGCTTTGCCCAGTTTATGGCTGTCTCCAGCTCATTTTTCATGAGATTGCTTAAATCTGCATCGATGAGTAAAATATACTCTCCTTTAGCGCTCCTTATTCCCTTTGCTACTGCCGCAGATTTGCCCTGATTATAAGGATTTTGCACGAGAATAATATTTTCATATTTCTCTTTGATTTTTTCGGCTGCATCATCGGTTGATCCATCATCAACACAAATAATCTCATCAATATTTTGTATAGCTTCTATGACATCTAAGACATAAAATATTCGCTTCTCTTCATTATAAAAAGGCACAATTGCAGAAACTGCTATAGTTTTCATTACATTTATCATTCCCCCATAGATGCATATTGTTGCTTAATAACTACATTCTTTTCCCATAGAAAGCGTAGCATTCTAGTATCACGATGGCTTCACAGATCACATGCGTAAGATCACAAGGAGATAACAACCTTTGATATAGAGATCCACGGCATTGGGTCAGTTTTGTATAGAACGCAATGTATCACTCATCGATAGTACATTTGCTGCTAGTGAATGGCTCCCAACAGGGATGCTATTACCAGTCGTATACTCATAATACCTCATACCAAGATACTTGTGCTAATGGTAGGGTTAGTTAGTTGATATATGCATTCAGAAGAATGCCAGCAACAAATACGTCAAAAGCAAGCGTTCATTTTCTTGAACTTATTTTTTAGTAAGGAGATGTTACGTATGTCAGTTTACTCCCGCCCTCGCCTGATGATCTGCATCGCTCTCATGATAACACTTGTCCTCTCTGTAGCACTGTCATCAGCCGCATTTGCATCTGCAACGGGAAGTTCTCTTTTCCAGATAAGTAGCGATCCCTATACGAACTCGACAAGTCAGCACCAAACGGAAGTCGAGCCAGATAGCTACTCCAACGGCTCAACTATCGTCGCAGCAACACAGGTTGGCCGTTTCAGTGACGGTGGCGCCTCCAATATCGGGTGGGTAACCTCTACCGACAATGGGACGACGTGGCAAGGAGGATTCCTGCCCAACACAACCGTCAATGCGACGCCTGCGGGCACTTATGACCGGGTAAGCGATCCCTCGGTGACCTATGACGCCGCCCATACGCGCTGGATGATCGCCTCCCTTGCTATCTCGAACACATTCAGCTCAGCAGTGGGCATTGCGGTATTAGTTAGTATTTCCTCCGATAGTGGGCTTACATGGAATGCCCCGGTAGAGGTTGCAAACGCCAATGGTGGCTTCTTTGACAAAGACTGGATTGTGTGTGATAACACAGCTACCAGCCCATTTTATGGGCACTGTTATGTTGAATGGGATATCGCATCCAGCGGTGACCAGGTACAAATGAGCATGTCAAGCGATGGAGGAAGCACATGGAGTGCAGAGCAGGGAACCGCAGATAATGCTTCTGGCCTGGGAGGACAACCCCTTGTACAACCGAATGGCACTGTGATTGTTCCTTTCTTGAGTGCAGGCGGACTGGGTTCAACATCGAGCATTGCGGCTTTCACTTCAACAGATGGAGGAGCAAGTTGGAGCAGCAGTGTGACGATCGCCGCTCAAACCGATCACCAGGTAGCTAGTATACGCACCGAGCCACTTCCATCTGCTGAGATAGATGGCGCTGGGAAGATCTATGTTGCCTGGCAAGACTGTCGTTTTGAAAACGGCTGTAACGCGAACGATATCGTTATGAGCACTTCAACCGATGGCAAAACCTGGTCAGCGGTGCAGCGAATCCCTGCTGATGCAGTTGGTAGCAACATCGACCATTTCATCCCCGGCCTGGCTATCGATACATCTACATCTGGGAGTACTGCTCACCTCGCGCTGACTTACTACTACTATCCGGATGCAAACTGCACAACATCTACATGCCAGTTGAATGTTGGATTCGTTTCATCGGTTGACGGTGGCAACAGTTGGTCGACAAACACCACTCTCACTCCTTCTGCCATGAACTTGACATGGTTGTCAAACACGAACGATGGGTACATGGTAGGCGACTATATATCAACCTCTTTCTCCGATGGCAAGGCATTCCCTCTATTTATTACAGCCTCTGCACCCAGCGGCAATCAATTCAATGAGGCCTTGTTCACAGTGAAAACCGGGCTGGCTGTTGAAGGAGGCACTAACGCGGCATCCGCCGAACACGTGGTCTTTATGCAGATGAATACCGCACGAACTTTTTTGTATACTGCCTTTTAAGATTTTACTGGCGAATGCGATATCTACGATATTGCCTCAACGTCCTGGCCCCTCCCGCGGGCGACCACAAGGGTCGCTCCTACTATGGACGAGCCTGACAAGCCGCTTCGTACGCATAGTAGGGATGACCCTTGTGGGGTCGCTACCTCAACTTATATTCGACGCTTTTGACCTTGCCAGTATTGCTCGCGCAGTTCCCGTTTTAGAATCTTGCCGTAGGCGTTCTTTGGCAACTGTGGAATGAAGTCAACCGCGCGCGGCTTCTTGTAGCTGGCCAGATGCGCTTGACAGAAGGCGATCAGTTCCTCTTACGCCGAGAAGATGTGAATCGCCATGGCTGCCAGGTCCAAACCGATGTGCCCACCACCGTTCTGTGTCAAGCCAACCTTGCAGTTCTCCACCTGTCTCTTCCCGGCTTTACCCTGCAGTTGCCAAACCACTTCCACGATCTGGCCCAAGCCTGTTGCCCCAATTGGATGTCCTCGAGCCAACAGCCCTCCTGAAGTATTAACAGGGAGTTTTCCTCCCAACCACGTTTCTCGATCTTCAATCAGTTTTGGCCCGTCGCCAGGAGCACAAAACCTTAAATCTTCGTAGATAGTGATTTCTGCCGGAGCAACTGCATCGTGTATCTCAGCTAGATCTACGTCCTCCGGGCCTATCCCTGCCATTTCATACGCTTGTGCCGTAGCTCTCCTGATGGATGGAGCCATGGAATGATCATCACCGCGGCCTGAGACAAGCACCGAAGCGTCCACTCTCGGCCCTTTGAGGCCTTTGCTGTGAGCGAACGCATCGCTCACAATGAGCACAGCCGCGGCACCATCTCCCAGGGGGGAACACATGAGGACTGTCAGCGGGCCTACCACGTGCCTGCTTCGCAGTACCTGTTCGAGTGTTACTACTTCCCTGTACTGGGCAAAGGGATTCAGAGTTCCATGATAGTGATTCTTGACGGAGACCAGCGCCATCTGTTCACGTGTGATTCCGTTGACTGACTGGCTGGTGGGTTCATCTGGATTGAGCATTGAGAGGTAGAGATCCATGAACAGGCTTCTATCCTTAGCTTCTTCGCTGCCCCTGCCGAGCTGCTTTTCAATCTCGGCAAGCTCTGAAATATCCACCGCGGAATTAAAAGCCCTGAGCGATTTGGCCTTGTCCGGGTCAGAGAGCTTTTCTACGCCCAGCGCAAGGACACAGTCATACAGGCCAGCGGCGACAGATACCCAACCCAGATGAAATGCTGTGGATGCGCTTGCGCACGCATTTTCGACATTGACGATGGGTATTCCCAACAGGCCGGTCTTGCGTAAAACGACCTGGCCGCGTATGGTCTCCTGACCGGTGATCAACCCGGCTATTGAGTTACCTACATAGGCCGCCTGTACTTCCTTCAGGTCGAGACCTGCATTCTTTGTGGTGTACTGGACCGCCTCCTCAGCCAGGTTCCGGAGATCACGGTCGAGATATTTGCCGAATCTGGTCATGCCTACACCTACTACTCTCACCTTTTGCATTGTCTTCCTCTCTTATACGCTCGATCATTACGGATATCGGAGACGATGTACCGACTACTTAGCGATCACACGTCCTGCCGGAAAATTTTTGCTGAGAGCCAGAATCTACTTAAGAAGGTGACTTATCGAACGTTCGATGAAATAAGTATACGAAGCGTTTGCTCCTTTGTCAATCTTTTATCATACTCATGCATACGTTCCTCAATATAACATAAAGGTGAAGTACTCGCCAAGGGCTGAGTAAATTTGGTATAATAGTTGCAATGATGATGGGCTGGCCTTATCCTGCACGCTCAGGAGCGGCGAGATGGGAAAGCGTTCGAGAAGGAGAACTCTTTAGCAACTATGCAAATTTCATCCAACCAGCGGCGAGTCGTGAATGGGACAGAGGAACGAATCCGGGAAGTGGCACTCCGACTATTTGCCCGGCAAGGGTTTCAAGCAACGGGTATCCGAGAGATTGCTGCTGAGGCAGGTTTCACTGTCTCAGCACTCTACTACTATGTGGGAACCAAAGAAGAACTCTTGCTTGATATCCTGCTGAATACTGCTACGTCGATGGTCACCTCTGCACTTCGAATCGGAGCGAGTACTGCGCCTCCAGAACAGAAACTTGCTTCGCTTGTACTGTTACACGTATGGTATAACGGTGAGCACGCACAGCAAATGCAAGTAGCTAATACGGAATTGCGCTCTCTGAGCGGCGAGGCACGGCAGCAGGTACTTGACTTACGTGACCGTTACGATGCTATATGGCGCGAGATCATCACCCAAGGGAATATGATAGGGATATTTCAAGTACAAAATGTCAAATTGGCTGCCATTGCATTGATCGAGATGTGCAATGGAGTTTCCAATTGGTATCGGCCACATGGTGAGCTCACGCTTACACAAGTTTGTTATATGCACGCAGACTGGGCCCTGGGCCTTGTACGAGCCGTACGGGATGGAAAACCTGTGCGGATAGCCGATCTGAACCTCGTCGATCCAAAGGAACTCTATCTGCCCGACATTGCGCCAGATAGTTAAGACGCCTTTGAAGTATAGGTCACGATTCTGATTCCTCGGTCTTTTATTACCTCAGCAAATTCAATGGGTGCTGGAGGTCCAACGATCGCTCCAGTATAAGCGGTGATACTATATAAGGTATGCGGTAGGAAAGCAGGATCTCTTCCATTCATATTGTATTTCATTACAGGCCAGCATACGGAGGTTCTGTAAACTCCCAAGTGGTCCATATCTGCAAAGTCGAGGGATAGATAACCTATCTGATCTGCCATATGCTTCATGGTTTCTTCTCCTCCCCTTTCCGTGTCGAATAAGCCACCTGGAAGATCCAGTACAATTCTTTCAAGGAGTTTTGGACCTAATCCTCCAAGAACCGTTGGCAAGCTAACCGCTTCACTCGGTTCTATGATCAAACGAGCATTCGTCACATGGCCCAGAAAGGCGGCACCTTCAATGAGTATGGGGATCTCTTCATTTGAAAACTGTCCTTGATCCCATCCGTATAAGGATCCTTTAAAGGAATACAGGTGAACTTCTTCAGGAGACAGACTTGCTCTAAGAAAATTGACTCGTTCAAACTTGGCCATTTTCGTCCCTTTTCTTGATAACTTGGAGGCCGTGCTCATAGTTTAGCGTGAGAAGCCGCCAAAAACAAGAGTTTGGAGAATCGCAGCATTGACAAAAGGGTAGGGACTCAGTATACTGTATTTTATCGAACGTTCGATGGAGTTGTGAATATCTGAGTTCCCCGATCGGTGGGAGCAGGCCTGTAAGTGTTTTTCTGACGAAGAGATACAACTGACCATATTTGGAGATCTTGTCGATCGTTGGTGCAACCGTGAGCAAGCGCCAACAGCGGCAGGGTCTTTAAATCTAGCTCTGCTGAAAACATCCCGACGGGCTTCTACGCGGTTGCAGTGCCCTCTCGTCAAAAAAACCTTTTCAAGCCATTAGCAAGATTGATGGCATGGTTCGTAGAGTTGTTCACTATTTGTACAATGAAGAACAAACCAACGATTGGTGTGAGTAAAGCACTTTGTCTTGACATGACTGGAAGTTTCGTATGTCGAGACAGCGAACCATTGATGCGCTGATACTGCCTCAAGTAAGTTTGCCTGCTGACGTTGACTCACACCAAGCAAGTGAGTCCGTAACGGAGGAAAAGCAATGGCTATCTTACAATTTGAATCTGCCTATCAGCAGGGTGTCAAGCCACTCACCATCAGCGACGAAGAAAAAGGTGCTATCCAAAGGGCCTTCACCCAGACCCCCTCGGTTCTGCAACTCCTGAGTACAGTCCGCAGCCGCCGTTTCGGTATGGGCTACCGCTACGAGTCTGGACAAGCAGAGACGATGACCTGGGGCAAAGGCAAGACAGTTGTCCAGGAGAAGGGTCCTACAGCATATGTCTCGAAAATGCAGCCGCATCCTCTCTCAGAACTGGAGGAAGCGATCATCGCCTGGGCCGCTTGTGGCCCCAACGGCGTGATCGCCGCCGACCTTCCGGTCAAGGGCGACATGAGCACCTGGCTGTGCTGGGCAGGCCGAACCATTCCAGCCCCCTGCAACGACGTATCCGTAGACCTGTTCATTATTAATGATAGCGGCACCTACTTCTACCGCCCCATCGCCGAGCGTATGGCTCCGGTCGAGATCGCCTCTCCCGATGACTACTGGAAGATTCT
>WNFX01001896.1_pt1 | contig 33541 bp, 38 predicted proteins | sample 5400111 | NCBI WGS metagenome assembly WNFX01 (sample SAMN13153363, study PRJNA577476) | soil metagenome | isolation source: 40 cm soil or saprolite under grassland replicate 1 | place: USA:California | collected 2016-06-15 | reverse complement strand
GCTCCGACCATGACGAGGCTTATCGACAGCCCCACGATGAGATGTGGTAGATATCGCCTGATAGGAGACTGCATTTTCAAAACCGCGCTTAGCCGTTCCCGTAGATTTAACACTTGCCGAGCTGGACGCGATTTTCGACCGTCGGCAGCCTACTCTGGATATCAGACATTGGCTTGAGCGAGCGAAAGCTATTTTCACTCTTCGAGAGTATGAGACATGGGCCGGAACGCACACTTCTACTAGTTACAATCGCCAGCCACGCGCTTCATGGGACACTGGCGGTCCGAAACAATGCTAGGTGGCTATTTCATCTACTCCGTGTCTCATTCGCGCACGGATCAACAATAGCATCAGAATTGAGGTTGGGAACAGCCAACCTAGAAGAATTAGAGTCAGCAGGTCCAGCATTAATCTCCTCTCCACCCGACAATTCGGTTGCGTGAGATCTGGCGCTATGAAATATTTTCAAGAATACAGTGCGGCTTTGCATAGAGAAGCTTCCGGGTCAGGTCACAGTTACTGTTATGACAATCTTCTGATTAGCCGGTATGTCCCTGTAATTGTCGGGCTGGCGTATCTGGACCAGCCCCTGGTATGATCCCCTGCAGAGCGTTGCTGAGACGAGACAGTGGGCGGTCAACATGACCGTGTCGGGCGTTGAGCTGCAGGAGCTGAAGCTGGACGGGGTGGCTGTGAGGCTCATTCTCATAGGATTGCTGACGAGGATTCGGAGGGTGATGCCTGAGATGCTAGGGCTGCAGGTGAACGAGCCCGGCCCGCTGCCAGTGCCGGTGGCTGCTGGGAATGTTATGGTGAGAGGACCGGACGCCCATGTGGCCTTGGGAGAGGTTGCGTAGGCGAACCCGGCTGACGCGTAGGCTATGAGCATGATGCCGGTTATCGTGAGCCCTACCAGGATCTGTGGTAGGAAGCGTCTGACGAGATGTAGCAACTGAGAAAGGCGGGGATCGTCTGGAAATTAAGCATATCGGAAAAACAGGCTCAACTACTATAGCCTAAGCTTTCCTAGGCTATTCTTTTATCACTTTTTCATCCACCACGACAAACAGACTCGCGTCGGGCACGAAATAAAGCGAAGAGCCGGATAACGACCCACCTAGCATAATAGGAGTTAATCGAAGCTTGAAATTGAGTCGCCCGATGACGCTCCGCGAGGCCATTCTAACAGGCCCAGTCCTCAGCCTCCTCGCCTTCCAATCTCTGGTCCTAGTAATACTCGTATTCTTCCCCTACCTCCCCGACCCTGGATTCTCCAACCTCAACAATAACATCTACCTTCTCCTCACTCCGCTCTCGACCATTCTCCTGCTAGGTGTCCTTTACGCCTGGCTGATCAGGCTCGGGACCAGATTGACCCGCACCCGGTCGGCCAGGTTCGACTCTTTTGTCCGATTTCTCTCAGAACCCTTCATCAAGATAGTGGCATCAGTCAAGACAACGTCTCTGTCTGAGTCGGCCGGTAGCTTCAAGATTCTGTCCCGTCCCAGGCTGATGCTCACTATCAGCCTCGTCGTAAGCATCCTACTCGTCCTTATTCCGTATCGACCCGACCTCAACCCGACGGGCAGCTTGGTCGGAATCGATAGCCCTCTCTATATCGGCTGGATCAGCCAGATGCTGGCTCGACCCTTACCGCAGGCGATGCAGTACTCTTTCGTCGAGGGACTTGAAGGATCCAGGCCGTTCCTGTTAATCCCGTTGTACTTGGTTGCGTCGGCAGGGGTCTCGCCCACAGGGATCATCGAGTATCTGCCAATGCTCCTCGCTCCGTTGCTGTCAATGTCAACGTACATCTTCGTACGGTATGGCCATAGTAATTCAAGCCTCGCCGGTCTAACTGCTATCTTCTCCTCAGTCTCGTTCTACCCAACGGTTGGTCTCTGGGGAGGCTACTACGCTAACTGGCTAGCCCTCATCCTCGCGTATCTCTTCATGACAAGCATGCTAATCGTCACTAGAACGCCCTCCACTCCAAAACATGCGGTGACCTACGCTCTCTCAATCGCCCTCTTTCTGACCCATCCATGGACATGGGTCCTGATCGTAACGGTCGGCCTCGTCTTCGCGATCTCTCTCTACAGGGAGACCCGCCGACTCGTCCACGTAGAGTTCATCATCGGAGTCATCGCAGCCGGAGTCGTCCTCGACATGGTCAAGAGCTTGGCCTTCTCAACGCGAGCAGTTGGCGTAGATGTTACAGGAACCTTCCAGTTGGCAGGAATAACCCAACTGGCCAACTTCTGGCCCAACCTAGTCGACGCACTACTCTATACTCACGGAGGACTACTAGGAAACTGGGTCATCCTATTACTAGGACTACTGGCGGCGTTCGCACTACGGTTCAAAGACCGCTTCGAAAGACTCCTCATGCTGTGGGTTGCTGTAGCATCGATACCCTTCGCCGTACTGGACAGCTATCACCAAGCACGTCTCGTCTACGACCTCCCTATTCCAGTACTAATGTCGGTCGCAATGCTCTTCCTCCTCCCTCAGATTGGAGCAAGAAGCCTTCGATGGCCTGGACTAGTAATCGTCCTACTACTAGTCACCATTGCCAACTGCGCCATACAGGGTATACTACTACTCTGACAGAATATTGATCCAGTCTGGAATCGAGAAAATTCTCTGAAATCTAGATTCCAGGTCGGCCAGGATGTCCCTGCACCTTTCAGCTGGCGTATCTGTACTAGTTCGTGATAGACTCCCTTGCAGAGTGCCGCCGAGACGAGCCAGTGGGAGCTGACCACGACCGTGGCCAGTGCTGAGTTGAACGAGGAGAAGCTGGGCATCAAAACTCAACACGCCCGTTGTGGTTCTGGGCCTACTGGCAACCCTGATCTAGGGACTCTTTTGGCATCGATCCTACGATCGCTTCAGTTGTCTACAGTATTCCGGAGAAATCCTCGATAGGAGATAATAATAAAGCCAGCAATCGTCCTTGCGTCGCGGTCATCAGGGTATGCGTTTAGCCATCCTTCAGCAGTCGTACGGACGCTTCGGGGGAGCAGAGCGACTCTTCTTTTCGCACTACGCCCAGCTAAAGAGGATGAAAAAGGACGTCACTGCCTTCTATACCGGTCGGATTCCCATCGGCTGGGCTGATAGGCTCAATGGGGAGCAGATTCATCAGATCCCAAGTGGAATCTCGTCAAGTTTTCGAGAGTTCCGCAATCTCATGCGCTTCCTATCGAGGCTGCGAGACTTCGACAAGATACTGATCCATCATCACGTGGAGCCGATGCTTGCCTACTACACTTCCAAGCTATTCGGGCCTAGGTCGATCTGGTATTCCGGGTCGATGTTCGAGCTGCCATGGGAGAAGGTTATCACCGGAATAGACTATAGGCGCCTGAGCCCCACAGTGGGCCGAACTGCCTCAGACTTCTATGGACCAATAGCATCAAAACTCCTCCTCTCCAGCCCCCTCTATGGCTTCGCAACCGAAGCCGCTAGAGCTATCGACATCGAGACTGTCCGGGGATACGGGAAGGTCCTAGCAAACAGCCTCTTCTTGTCACGTTTTCTTGCGCGAGTTTACAGACTCAAAACTGACCCCGGCGTTGTGTACCCAGGGGTGGATCCGGCCTTTGAGCAATTATCTTTGGGACGACAGCCTCCAGAGGAAGACTACATTCTCGCCGTTGGCTCTCTCATCCCTTTGAAGAACCCTGAGACGATTATTCGAGCAGCGGCCACGTTCCGCTCTTCAAAGATCGTCTTTGTGGGAGATGGGCAGGAAAAGAGCAGGCTGAAGAACGTGGCGGCCGAGCTTGATGTTCCAATTGAGTTCTGGGGAAAATCGGAACAAGAATCGGAACTGGCAGATGCTTATTCACGATGCAAGTTCCTCGTACTGCTTTCCCTTTACGAGACGTTCGGGCTTACACCTGTCGAAGCTGGTCTCTTCTCAAAACCATCCATCGTTACCGATCATGGGGGTCCCCCTGAGGTCGTAATGGACGGAGTCTCAGGCTTTGTTGTGAGCCCTATGGATCATCATTCCATCGGAGCCAGGATGAGTCTCCTACTAGGAAATGAATCACTGAGGAGGGCAATGGGACAGAGAGCTAGAGACAATGTTCTGGAGAAATTCACGCTGGAGAGGTCAACCACCAGGCTAGTCGAGGAAATTGAGGCTTAGAACCCGCCCATACCCCTTACTGCTAGCCTTTGTCCTGATCGTTTCTGTGCTAGTGATCGGCCTTCGAGGCAGTCTGTCCAATAGTGGAGCAGTCCAATTGGACGCCACTAACAACATGTCTTCAGTTCAAGGAGTCGGTGTTGGAAACCTCATCTGGAGAGACAACTTCACAGATAACGCGTGGCATTTGACAGCACCAAACACAACCACGGCCCAATTACACGTGAACGGCACACTCGATCTGAACGTGGTTTTTAACAGCGAGGCAAATGCACAATCGGTCACGGTCTACCGGAGTGTGAACATTTCTCTCGACGTGGACTCACTCGTAGTTGTTGAACTAACAACCAGTACTGGATCCCACTATGGGATCCGATTTTCTGGCGTGGATCCATCGGGGACAGCATTCAACGCATGGCGGGAATCTTCCAAACTACAACACAGGCCAGGTCTTGGAATCCCAGAGGATATCACAGCAGACCTCGTGGCAGAAACGTATCTCGCAAATGGCCAGCTTCCGGTCGCGGGCTCTAGGGTAACCAAGGTATGGTTCTATCTCGAAACGCCTGCGAATGCGGGTGGAAGCTTCCAGCTTCAGGTAGACTCGCTCCAGGCTTCCTTTCTAAATCGGACGACTTCTGGTTCAACAGAAATTTCTGGTGACTTTAGCAACATCTTGGTCAACTTTAATCTCCCATCAGTGAACCAGAGTCTATTCCAGGCGTACGCCAGTTTCGATATTCGAGGCACCCCAAGTCTCAAGTATACGCCATTCTTCTTCAGCGGTCTGTCCGTCGCCGCGCAAGGATACACATACACGCAGAGCGTTATCACAACCCACCAGGTTGCGGTTCTGCTTCCTTCCCTAGCGGCAGGGTTTCCTTCGATTCTTCCGGGTGTGAACTCTTCCTCGCTTATCATTGGGGCAGTCAGTGGTTCGATCACATACTTCAGGATCGATGATTTCACGCTGAAATTTACTGCGACCTATGATCCCCTTCAGGGGACCGTAGACCCGACCACAGCGCAAGCTTTCATTGTCTATTACTTACTTTTCCTCTTCATCACGCCGATCACAGCTGTAATACTGCTGACTAAGGTGTTCAAGACTGAGAAGTAGCTTGTGGGCTATCCTTGCCCTCGGCCTCGTTGTTCGGATAGCCATTGCACCCATAACTGGGCACGCATACGACCTGGCTTTATGGGCCAACTATCAGAGACTCTTCTTCGGTTCAGGAATCGTAGATCTTAGGTACTTCCCCACGCTGCCCATGCTCTACTACCTCCAGCTCCCGGTCTACTCTTTCTACGCGCTAATCAGAAATTTGGGCTTTCAGGACCCGCTCCTATTCTATCATCCGACGTACGCAATCGAAGCAGTCTTTCTCAAACTCCCGATGATTCTCGCCGATGTGGGAGTCTTCCTGCTCCTCGCACGCACTGGAAAATTACTGGCGGGAGTGCTTTACTATCTCAATCCCTTCATCATTTACCTTTCATCCGCTTGGGGAATATATGATTCTCTGATGATCGTATTCCTTGTCGCTGGATTTACAGCATTAGAACGAGATAGCAAGAGACTGGCGGTTGTCTCCTTCACTCTATCAGGACTCCTGAAGCTTTTTGGATTTATCCCACTGGCACTTCTAATCCTCGATAGTCTGTTAAAGCGACAAGTCAAGAGTCTACTGGTCCAGATAGCAATCCTTTCTTCGTTCCTCGTGATCACTTTCGCGCCCGTAATAGTGGCAGGAGGATTTGAAACATTTTACACAGCATTTCCACGTTTTGTCGGTATCAGCACTGCCCAAGGAAAGAGTTGGAGCGTCATTTCGGCGCTCACGAGTTCCTCGAATCAGCCTATCGTTCCATACGCAGCCTCTCCGATGGTATGGATCGCCTATGCATCGGTACCTGTCGCGTTTATCTTGCTATCTCGACGGAAATCTTCTCTCTTCATGTCCATTCTTCAGGCGACGTTGATAGGGGCCGTGCTACTGAATATTTTTTCGCAAGCTGAGCCACAGTGGTTGTCTTGGCCAATACCCCTCGCGTTGATTTTTGCGTCCGTTACTAGCAGAGATGGTCTGGGGTATTTTGCATACTCTTTCGGGGCTATCGCGACGTTCCTGGTAATGACTCTTACCGGGACTGGGTATCTCCTTTTCGGGCTCCTTGGTACGTCATACCTAGCGCCCCTAGAAGGCTTTGTTGGAGGGGTTAGAGTCTATGCGATAACAACGGTTTCTTTGCTACTTCTCTTACTCGCCTACTCGTTTGCAAAGCCGGTTAAGTTCAAGCTAGAGGTGTTATTGTTAATCCTCATTATCTACGCGCAAGCTTACTTTTGGTTCTCGATCGTGGGCATTCAGAACCTTTAACAGATACATGGGGAATACATGTGATAGAGAAGAATATTCGTTCTGTTTCTGATACGAAAAAGAGCTACGACTCTCACGCATCGGAGTACGATAAGGTTCGATTTGGAACTCCTGGAGGAAAGCATGTCTATGATCTTGAGAGAAGGTTCGCTACGCAATCAGTTAAGGGCCATAACATCCTCGAAGTGGGCACAGCGACGGGTAGATTTGCCACCCTTTTCTCGACGAACGGCATTGAATATACTGGCGTGGATATTTCAAATAGAATGCTGAAAATCACGTCTGATAGGGTAAAGTCACTCGGCGGCGATCTACAGGTCGCCCAGATGGACGCGGGGAGGCTGGGCTTTCACCAATATTTCGATCATGTTGTATGCATACGCACCTTCCATTTTCTCCCAGAGCCATTGAACGCTCTTCAGGGCATGCATGAGGCTCTCGCTGAGGAAGGAAAGTGTTTGGTGAGCTTTGAAAGCGATAACATAATTCGCCGTTTGGCGATATTCTTCGGCGTTGGCAGTGCAAACCAACGCTACTATAAAATCCAAGACGTAGAAGACTTGTTTCTCAAAACTGGATTCAAAGTGGTTCAGACGGGGTCTGTGATGCGGATACCTGTGACTCTCTACAGGAGATGTCCGAGGCTGCTTCTACCAATTTTGAAACGTCTAGAACGACTCTGGCCCTGGCCGATGCATGAATATGTTTTGGGGTCAAACTAAAACCTAAAGCACTCAAGATCCTCAGACAAGACCCGGCGGTCGGTCAAATAGCCCTGGTGGAATTTCGTGGCCAAGAGAGATGAACGTTCAGTCTGGGAAAATGTTGGGTTGCGCGACCCACTTTGCGGCACATCACGCCACCGATACGCTGTTCCGAAATCTGGCCTGGTGAGTAAACCAGATTCAGTCTTGCTCTCTATCAAGAATCGCACGATTCTCGATGTCGGTTGTGGTTATGGTCGAAACTGCGTGCCGCTGGCGACTAAAAATCGGGTGGTGGCATGCGATGTATCGCAACACATGACAGACAGGGTTAGAAACGCCCGCATTCCATTCGTACAATGCGACCTTCGGTATCTCCCCTTTAGAATGCGCTCATTCGATTATCTACTCAACAGTGTTGTTCTCGTTCACCTTCCACGAAAAGACGTGGTGAAAGCAATTGCGGAGTTGAAGCGCGTCGGAAAGAGATGCCTCTTAATAATGCCCAATCCTATTGGTACGGGCTCCTTCTTCGGGTTGTTACACGTAGCCGCGGCTCTTCTAGTGGCCATGAGACATGGCAATCTCCCTCCTCTCGTTGACGTGCCGACATTTCGTGGATACATTGTCAATTACTATTTTCCATGGAGATTTAGAACCTTATTGACGCAGATGTTTGGCAGTGTTGTCACCAGGGCGTGTACGGATGGAGTCTTGCATCCTCTGTGGACTGATAGAATACTTTACATTTGCAGTTAGCGGTCACGCAGTCCTCGCTCCATCGCCGATGCGCGCCTCTACTACCTAAATCGAGATCGATGCTCGTTCATGTGGGGCTCGCAGAGCTTGGATCCACATTTCTTGCACCGCTTCAGAAAAGCCATCTTCAGTGCATCCCTTGATCTCACAATGGATTACGATTGCAGTCATTCGGAAATTGAAGAGCAAGGCCGACGGTTAATGTGGATATTGCAAATATCCCATCTCTACAACATCTCGATTAGAAGACGATCTTAGGGCTTTCTTTTGGGTATGTCCCAATAAGGTGACTTACACTTTGGACATATCGTAGGTTTCTTGTCCGTACGTGGGACCCAAATGTGGCCGCATCGAGTGCACCTCCATCCTCTCTGTTTGACCTCGACTTCCGGCACAGGGGCCCAAGCTAGCATCTCGTTTATGAGGTAATAAGAGCTAATATCGAAGGTCCCGCTCACGACAAACTTAATACCGTGGTACACTATACCGGGCTAAGTATAGGTTAACACGGTTGGCATATCTAAACTGGCGCGAACGGCTCTTTGCGAATCCCAGCCGCATGGAGCGCGAACTAGCGATGAAGCTAGAATCTTCCAGAATCGAGTACCAAACGCAGGTTGAAGTTCCTATTACGGCAGCCGATTTCTATTTTGCAACAGAGCCACGACCAACACTCGTTTTCGTCGATGGGAAACCGCATCTCAGAACTGCTCAGATGATCAAGGACGAAGAGTTGCGATCCCTCCTCAGGAAGCGCGGATACAAAGTAGTCGAACTAGCATACGGTAACTACTCCGATAAGAAACGAGATGACCTATACCAACAACTTCTTAGCAATCTGGGCAAGGAATAGACCTATTCGCGGCAAGCCAGCCACCTGCTGGTCGTTTAGCCTATGTTACTGGTACGAGCTGAGGTGTGAATGTCGGGTCAAGAATGGCGGTTTTCAAATCGTAGACTTCTCGGCTGATGATGGCGTTCTCACCCATCTGTAGCAAGGCATTGCTGAGTCTCCAGAGGTCCAGTGGTTGGCTGTTGGTGAAGTCATCGCTGAGTTGGAACTCCGACAGCATCCCTTGCGGGCTGAACCGGTGGATGATCGAAGTAGCCCGGAGGTAGGTGTTATTGTAGTTCGCGCTGGGCGTGGTGACCTGGACTTGTTGTTCGGGACACGCATCTCCGAGGAGGGGAGTTGTGGCTGTCCCTCGTAGTAGTCCGTTGCGTAGGCGTTTGACTTCAGCGATCGCGAAGTTGGTTAGAGCCGTGTCGTCCTTGGATACGGGATCGTAGAACTGGATCTCCCTCATGTCAGGGTATCTAGGAGGGCTTGATCGATTATCGTAGGCGAGAAGATATCGGCCCCCGATGATTCTCCATCCATTGTGCCAGAAGGGGGCACTACCACTCGGGTTTCCACAACCCCCGCTGTCTTCCCAATAAACGCCGACATAGTTGATGTTACTCCAGGAGGGACTTCCCACATTGGTGCGCTGGTACTGGCTCGCTCCAGTGTAGATCGTGGGTGCCACAGTGTTGGCCACAGGCGTCGAGTTGAACAGGACCCCCCCGTTTGGTCCGATCGGAAGCAGGACGTGATACCAGAAGTTGTCGGTGACGTTGTTGATGCCCTGGATCCCCAGGACTGATTGGAGGGCGGCTGTGTTGCCATCGCTGACGAAATTGTATTCGAACCGGTTGGTAGCATCTGTTGCGAAGAAGATCGTGGGCGGCGAGCCGAGTGCCGTCGTCTTGCAATTAGCTCCCTGGGTCACTCGAAAGTAGAAATCGAAGAGGGGAGGGGCATACACACTTCCAAGGCTGGTGATATTGAGTCCAAGATTCTTGCTTGCAGGATAAAACATAGCCCCCCCATAGTGAGCGCTTCCAGCGTTTGCGAGAATGCATTTGACAGAAGACGTTCCAGTCGCGCGTATGCTGGTATCATCCGAGAACGTGGCCGTGGTTCCACCGAACAATCGTTCGCTGCCCCAGCTGCTGGCAGCTGATTCTGTCCAAGCACCATACTTGCCCGGGTTCTGGCTCACACCGAAGTAGTGGACCCGGTTGCGGAGGCTCTTCGCGTCCCGGGGAAAACGGTATGTGACAAGGTTGACACCCGTGGACAGACCCGTACCGTAGTTGGCTGGTATGGGATCCGTTCCCCAATTCGCGCTTCCTTGCGCGCCGAGTGGAACCAGATGGAGGTTTTCGGCGGGGTCCACGAAGAATATTGCGGGGTTGCCCTGGGCGACGGAGAGGTCTGTTAGCTCCCGCATGCTGTCCCAGACATTCTTGAAGCTGGTAATGTAGAGTGGAATCGTACTGCCGAGATTTTGGACATAACTTCGAGTTATCCGGTAATTGTTGACGATTCCTGTTATCCCATTCTTGGTCGGATTGTTTACGTGGTTATCAACAAAGTCGTTGATGATTGACTGAATCGTTTGGTTGGTATAGATGGGGGCAGCTGTAGGCTGGTTCTCCACTATAGTCTCTTGGAGTGCGACTCCCCAGCCACGGCTCGTTATGACGATCTCGTCGTTGGGCTGGATGGGTTCCTGGTGTTCGGTATATCCTCCGTAAACGTGGAAGGGCGTATCCCCTTGCCCGAGGTAGATGTGGAGGTGATCGCCGAAGGAGAACGTGTTTGACCCAGTTAGGAACTTACCTCGAAAGTTGTTGAGCCGGAGTTCTGCGTGGTCGGATCCTAGAGAGGTCCGAGTTACTGTGCCGCTGATCAGGTCCCGCTGGCTCAGCTGAATGGGCGCTAGACCGCATAGCGCAATATAGTCGAACTTGTTTGTTCCGGCGACTGATTGACCGTAGATTATGAGATTCCCTATAGTGTGACCGGTGGCTAAGGCGAAGGACGAGGTCTTGTAGGATGAGCTCAGCGTCACGGTGAAGGTCTGGGCATCAAGACTGTCAGATCGGAAGACGTCGATCTTGACCGTTCCGGAGCCCTTCGCCCGGAGAACGAGGTACGGATAGTTTGTGCTGGAGATGCCGATCTGTGTGTTTGTTTTGTAGATGATGCCTGTGTTGGCTGTAGTGCCCGAGAGCGATAATATGTCGCCATCGCTCGTTGCGCTGCCTGTGAAGTGTGGTCCAAAGTATGTGAATGCGTCGACCCAGCCGAGCGCGCTTGTACTAGGGTCGTTGCTTGGAAAGAGAAAGGGCTTCCAGCTGTTGTCATGGAATCCGACAGTGCGGAGGATTTCTGTGTAGAACTGTGGCATGTGTTTCACGGGTATTTGCTGCGGAGATCGACTTCGATAGAGCGCTCATTGGATTCGCTATGCCAGATCGCGTTACCCGCCTGGGGCCCGTAGATTCTGACGAGTAGGGCTTGGCGTGTCTGGTCGGCATAGCTGATCCCCGTTGTTGGGTCGGGGAGTAGCAGCTGGCCTCCAGGCTGGATGAACTGGCTGAAATAACCGAGGATCCCGAGCACCGCAAGTCCGCCCGCGGCGGCAGCTCCTGCTCCTGGGCCACCCGAGAGAGTGGCCCGTCCTATGAGAGCGGTCATGCGTAAAGCTTCGAAGGGGGCTAGGGCTGACACTTCTCCAGTTCCCTGTTCTGCGCGCGCGGCTTCTCTTCCTATTGTAGAGGCTTTGCGGACTGTTCTGACCACGTGGAAGATTTCGCTGAATGACAATGGTTCTCACTGGCCATCGAGAGGTGGCTTGACAATGTAGGCGATGGTCAGATCCTTCGCGATGGTCTCTGGGATGCCCGCGCTTCTGAGTTCTTGGTAGAAGATAGCAGCCACTTTGGCATCTTTTCTTATGAGGTCATCGCCGAGCTCGTCTGGACTGGGATCAATCGGTTCTTGCATCTTTGATTGTCGCTCCTTCGATCTCTATGGTCACACGTTCTCCGTCTTCGTCGCTGCTGAGTCTCCCGTCGAGCCTGACGATGATCGCTTCTTCGATGCGGAGGTTCATTTCTTCCTGTCCTATCTGGGCCGCGGGCTCTAGGAATGGCCTTGGCGCCATCTTGTACGTTCCATATTCGACGAAGCTTGCATAATCGGCAGTTGCGCCCAAGGTAACAGCAAGTGCATCATCGTCAATGTCGTAGAAGATTGAGGAAAGAAGGTTCCCCGTTCGTACTGGAACGATGCTCTGGGCGTAGCTCATCATGGCTGCTCCCGAAGTATGCAGGATCTCGTGGACTTCTGCCTCGAGTCTCTGTGATTCCTCGTTCGGAAGTTCGTCGAGATCCTCCAGCTCGACGGTTGCGGCCACCTCTAGCCTTAGCTGGCCCAATCTTGGTACCCCAACGTTACTACCTAGGCTAGTAGCTGATAGGCTAGTAGCTGATGCCGCCGGGTCCCGGGCCCACGTCGATTGGGATCGTCTCAGGGAGAATGTCGAACTTCTTCAATTGGAGGGCGTAGTCCCAGAACTGGACTCGTCCCATTGGCTCTTGGGGCAGCCAGTCGGTTGGGAGGACCTTGGCCTGGATCTGATCGCTCTGGAACCATTGCCAGGTTGGGTTTCCATCTGCCTGCACCGTTCCTGTCTCGTGGACTAGTCCGGTCAAGATGTACCACCACTGGTCAGCTGTGTACGTGTTGGTCCACTGGCCGAGCCCGTTGATTGTGTTGATCAAATGTCCGCCGACGCTTATGTCAGCTGACATGGAGCCTAAGTCCTGCTGCACTCCTCCTTCGCGCTGGAGTATTGGTATCTCTACCATGTTGCGGCGCTTTCTCAGGGCGATGGGTTGTCGGACTGATGGGAATGTGAGGAGTTCCCTGTATACGTAGATGAAGTCGAGCAGAATTGTGAAGTTGAAGGTCCCGGCTCCGCCGGTCACGCAGAGGATTTCGAATCCGATCTCGTTGATCGTGTTGTTGGTGAGACCCCTCTCATTCGTGAGCGGAAAGTTTGTGGCCAAGTACTGGTTGAGGTTACTCGTGTTGGTGAGACTGTTCTGACCAGTGTCGGTTGTCCCGCTGGGCGTCGACGCGACCCATTGTCTGAGCTGGAAGTTGGAGCTGGGCCAGGCTGTTACGTTGCATCGTACGGTTGCCGCCGAATACTTGGACGGGTCCGGACCGCTTACGGCTCTGTAGATGACTGCGACATCTCCATTGCTGGGGTTGGTCATCGTCACGTTCCAGGTGAGAATGTCTCCGTCGCTGGTGAACGTGTCCGTTGTGACCGATGGGGAAATTAGGGTGCTTAGGCTGGCGTCGACGTAGTCGTCTCTTATGCCGAAGCCACGTGTTATGATTGGTAGAGCCATTGTGCTATGTCAGACTCGCGGTGCTTGCCTGGTAGGCATAGTTCTCTATCAGTGCCGGGTCTTCGCTGGCGAAGCTGAGAGAATTCAGTTTTGTAAATTGGGTGACGTTGACTGTGAGTGTGAGGCCTAGAGCCGCATTTAGCGTCCACACCATCGTGGGCGCGGCCAGCGTTCCGAGGATCGTGAGCAGTGCTAGCGTCTCCCAGGCTATTCCGAATGTTCCTGTGATCTGACGATTCTGCGGTATGATAATCATCGCGGAATGTGAGCCTGGCTGGGCAATTGTGCTGAGGTTACGCTCGACGTTCACGGTTACGCTTGTGACGTCGTAGGGCAGTCCATCAATGCTGAGAGGAGTGATCCCCCCGTCTTTCAGCTGTATGGGCTGGGCACTAGAGCTCGTCGCGTAGGTGTAACCAGGGTCTGTCTGTGTTGGGATAGGGAATGTATGGGCCTTTCCTATAACGCGGATCTCGAGGTTTCCCCCTGCTCGTCCGGTAATGCTGGTGGTTTCGGGTCGCGCGCCGTTGAGGAGTATCCAAGTCTCTGTGGTGGCGTTGAGTTTTACACTCATGAGGAGTGTGAGTGACTTGTCGATTGTTCCGGATCCTCCTCCTTGGCTGTTGACGCCATACTTTGCGAAGCCTGTGTCGATGGGCCGGTAGACGATGTCCCAGGTGATCTCCCGGGCGGCAGCTGACTGAATGGTTTCAGTGTCCTCGGTGCCTGGCTGGTATATCGGAAGCATCTTCGGGTCAACCCGGAACATTACGCGGGGTTCGTAACCCACGCAGTTGAATACCGGGCTTCCTGGAAGGACGCCGTAGCTCGACTCTTCTGCGTACTGGAGTTCTTTGACGGTCATCCAGGCTCCGATTGGCACTGTGCTCATTCAGCTTGTCACCGTCTCGTAGAGTTTCGCCTTGCAGCTGAGGACTGCGTGGAGCTTCGGCGAGACGTCGTTGAGGGCAACATCGTCGTGTATCGTCCTGCCGAGCAGTACAGCTTGGATTCCTGAGCCGAATTGTGTGCCGTTGACTCGGATTATCCGTTTGACCTCCTGCATCATTGCGTACCAGTTCGTCTCCGCGTTTTCGAGGCTCTGCTGCGGCCCGGTGAGCACCCACAAGTCTACGAGGATCGTCTTCTCGTTCAGGTACTTTGTCACTTGGCCGAACTGGACCGGTGTGAACTGCTCGGGTTGGCGTCGGACGCTGATCTGGAAGGGATGGATGCGCATCGGCGAGTAGGCATAGTATCGTGTCGTGAAGTGGATCTTGGCCGGGTTCTGCGTGGCGGCGATAGTGTCTTTGCCCGGGTTGGTGATGCTCCAGTTGTTGAACAGCCCGATCAATATGGCAACATTGCTTTCTACGCTACTCATCGTTTGTGATCTGCCTGTCTTTCTACAACTCGGAGGGGTTCCTGGCCGCTAATTGTTGAGAGAGAAGTTAGTGATGAGTAGCTGTTCGAGACGGACCCGTGGTCGGCCCAAGTTGACTTTCTGGCCGCTCAGGCTGGAGCTGATGGGGCGAATGTTGAACTTGTTGTAGAGAGCGCGGACCTCTTCGGTATCATCATACGTGAGCATCCATTTGCCCTGAACAGTAGGTAGCATCGAGGCAAGGTCTAGATGATCCTGTTTGCTGAAGAGATAGAACTTGGGAGAATTTCTTTGGTAGTAGGGAGGGTCTAGGAAGAATAGTGTTGCGGGGGTGTCCCAATACTCGATGCATTTTCGAAAGTCGAGATGGTCGATGTTGACTCGTCTGAGCCGCCGGCTGACGTATGCGATCTTGTCCCAGATGCTGGCCCAGCGGTTCGAGCCTCCTCCGGACCCAGTACGATCAAAAGCCCATCCTTTAACGGGATCACCTGTGAAAGACGAGGTGATTGTGTAGGCGGTGCGTACTGCAGCCTCGACATTGTCAACGTCAGCTCCTTCGAAGTTCTTGACCAGCTGATCCTTCCACGCATCGTACAACTGCCGGCTATACAGGAGGTTTTGGCACCGCTCGAGGAATAGTAGTGGATGGTTCCTGATCGTCTCGAAAAGATTGACGAGCTGTCCGTTGGCATCGTTGTAGACTTCTATCCTGCTGGGAGGTTTCGCCAGGAGAATGTTCGCGGCTCCGCCGAAGACCTCAACGTAGATCTTGTGAGGAGGAAGCAGTGGTACCAGTCGCGGCGCCAAGTGATACTTGCCGCCCCTGTATGGGAAGAAGGCCGGTCGACGTGATCTCGCGTGGTGGCTTCTGATGGATCCAGTAGTTGACCCGGCACCACTTCGATAGATCGCTGAGCGGGACTGTTCGTGGCCCAGTGAAGGGTCCAATGTTGCGATAGGAGCCACCATCGTTGAGCCACTCGTCGAAGAGTCTCTTGCAGGGATTGCAGAGGAGTGTATCGCGGTACGCCCGCGGTCTATCCATGTTCCTCACGCCGTTGTTCATTCCAGGTAGGTGCACTGTATAACGGGGATCGGTCGTCTCTACTCTGAGTTGTTCTATCGGCGCTTCAAGGTTGCAGTTGTTGCACCGGAATTTCGTCGTTGTGGTTGAACTGGTCTTGGTGCCAGAAGATCCATCCTTTGGCTGTGCGAAGACCCTTGATTCTTCTCTCGACCATGAGCTCGAGGAGTAGGGCTTTGGTAGATTCCCAGTTATGGAGTCCTGCTGTAATTCTAACATTTTCAACGGCGAGGGGTAGACTGGAGCTCCTGAGTGCGTCGAGGATTCGCTGTTTGTAGACGGCAGTCGGGGGTCTCTTTGGGGGTATCATGTCAGCCAACGGCGGCAGCGGGTCTCTGTGATGCTCGGGCTTCTAGCCGGAACTTTTTCTCCTCGAGCCTCTTCTTCATCATGGAGATGTCCTCGGCGATGCCGAGCTGGGAGCCCCAGAACGTCAAGACGTCAATTGCGACGATCACGCTGGTCAGGTCCCGGATGAAGTCGGGCGGCGCCAGATAGCCGTACGTATAGATGACCCGGTAGCGTAGCCTGCTGTCAAGCCGCATCGTGTTCCAGACAATCTTCCCCTCCGGATAGTAGACGAGGTAGCTCTGTGGCTGCTGAAGATTATCAGAAGGAACGCTCGTCTGGAAGGCGTCTAGGATTGTGCTGGGACCCTGTTGAACGTTCACGGTCCTTTCGGAAAAGCCTTGAAGCCCCGGCATCCAGGCCTGTATACCACCATACCACCAGGCAGCCTCCGTGACGCTCAGTAGGGGCCGGTTTCTGAGGATGATGGTGCCGGCTCGGGGTCCACTGCCGGTCGCGTCGTAGTACTCGGTTGTTGTCTGGGTTGTCCACTTGTGGCTGCTGACCTGGTCGACGTAGCTTGTGGCCCGGACGATCAGATCGTTGACCTGTGAGAGAGAGGGCACACTGCTGGCCGTGAATGTTGTGTTGAGAATGTTGCTGACGTCAGTGGCGGTACAGTATGTCGCGACGATCATACTGGCGAGTACGCTGCTCGTTGTAGGCTCTCCCCTACAAAATCGCGCCCGATTCTACGCCTTTCGCCTTCAGGATTACATACAACACTACGAACGTGAATGTGCCAGATCCGCCGAATCTCAATGTGACGCGCATCTTATGACTCAGTAGAGCGGGCAGACCTCGAATCTCGACCCAAGGAAAGGCCGTGGAGCTTGTCACCTGGGTGAAGAAACCGTATGAGAAGTCGCCTGGGGTATGCACTTCTGCTCCCCCCGCCGAACCGATTGTTCCCATCGACTGTGTCTTGAGCCTAGCCCAGTAGGCTGCTTCTGTAGCTCCACCGATCCGTTGTAACATAGACTCAACGTCGGCATCGAGCGTCGGAGTGCCGGTAGTGCCCCCTACCTTGAGACTCATGACCATCTCGTCATAGTCTCTCACTTCGGGAATCTCGTAGCTAGTCGTGGCGCTGATCGTGTCGTTCTTTGCGTACTTCTGGGTGAAGATGTGTGCCATTCTCTCTCAACTCTCGTCGGTGAAGACAAAGTAGGCTGTGTGCATGTACCTCCGGGTCGTGTTCTGGCTTGCGAACCATACGCCCCCGTGAACAGAAGTGGGACTCGTATCAGGCGTCGAAGGCAGTAACTTGCCCTTGATCTGGGATGTGAAGTCGATGTTGTTCATCCGGGCAGAAACATAGACATTGTTGGTGAAGTCGACCACAAGTTTGGCGTTGTTCCATTCGAGAGCTCTGTCGAGGCTGTTTGTTATGGCCGGGTCGAATGTGTGGCCGTTCGCGGAAAAATTCGAGTCTGGAGTCAGCGGGACATATGTGGGTCCTGCTTGACTGTAGAGGACACGCGTCTTGGCTGGGAAACCGCCGATGGTAAAGTCAAACCATAGGTTTCCTCCATGCCAGGTCGTTCCATCTCGGTTGTAGAGGTGACAGGAGAAAATGTTGCCGACGGTGAGATTTGCGCTTCCTCCTGCAAACCAGAAATCTAGTCCAAATACGCCACCGGACTGCTGATCGTTCTGTATTCGATGCTTGAACACTATTCCTGTGCTCGGGTCCGGACTCAAGCCTGGATTCAACGCTGATGAGGCGACTCCGGCCGTATCGAGTCTGGCTACTGGATTGCCGAAGAATGTGACGTCTGTATCTCTGAAGGCCTGTCCAGCGCCATCGTTCTGCATCGACATGGAAGTGGACCTGAAATTCTCGATCCAGAGTACCCTTCCGCTCATCAACGGGTCTCGGCTGAATGGTCGAGGAATCTGTTGGAAGGGATGCTTGAGATCGTGAAGGTTGCCCGAGCTGTCCCTTGTCTGGAGGAGAAGGCTTGTGCCTGTCGAGGATGTTGTGCTACTCAAGGTTTGTTTGGGCTCATGTCGAAGTTTGTGCCGTCGGTGTTTGACGTCGTGAAGCTGAAGTAGTGGGTGGTGGTCCCGGTGGTTGTTGGTTGCACGGCGTCATTACCGCACTGGTAGCAGATGAAGGGTCCGCGGCCGTAGAGTAGATATCCGAATCGTAGCTGGTGGCATTTTTTGCAGATGCCTGCCAGTCGGTAGGCGGGTTTCTGTTCTGTGTTCTGCGTGGCTATTACCTTCTAAGTGTGAGGATCTTCTGGAGTGAGCGCTGGATGCTGTTGTAGGTGGGGAAGGGAAAGAGGGGATTGGTTGGACGTCTTGGAAGGACGTCGTTGGCGGGGAAGCCTCTCTCGATGGCGGTTGGCCGTTTCTGGATTTGCTGGATCAAGGGTGACTGGCTGGCGTCTTTTCCGTGGGCTTTCCTGTAGGCCTGGTCGGGGGAGAATCCTGCTAGGACTCCTTCGACGTTCCACCGGGCGAAGACGCACATCGAGCAAGTCTTGTTGTCGCCATAGGGGCAGTTCAGACATGGGTAGGACCCGTCGATCCTCCGACCGTTCCGGAAGTGACGCGCTGGAAGGGTGTCCATGTCCTATCCTCTTGAGAAGTAGTATCTTCGAATGTGACTGGCAGAGTTGAGATGGATTTTTTCGAATACTTCCGCGGTACTCATTGAGCTGAACTCCTCGACGAGTTCGCAGCTGGGGCATTCGACGAAGATCTCGCCGCTGTCATTTTCTGGATCGTAGTTTCTCCAGGATCTCTGAACTACGTTCAATCGGAGGCTCAGGTCTTGAGCTGGAGCTCTACTTCACACGTCGTCGTGCCACCCGTCTGGCTGGTGACGGTCTTTGTTACATCGATGTAGTTGCCGATCGGGGTGGTCACGGCGTCTCTGGTCGAGCCGGTGGCCGTAATGCTCTTCGCGATGAGAGCAGCTCCGGTCCTGTTCCCCAGGCTGTCGCAGGCGTAGAGTTTGACGGCTAGCGTTGCCCCGCCCGTTCCTATGCTGGTGCAGTTTGTTATCAGCACCGCCTCGCGGTACTGCCAGGTGTCGATGGGACCCGTGCTGCTTCTGCTGTCAGGATGGAAGAGGCTCGTCTCTGAAACGTTGCCCGTCTCGTTGCCCTGGGCGAGGTAGACGTCGCCGTGGGGGAATACTGTAGAGCCTCCAGGAGGTCTCGCTAGTCTTGTCTGAACAATCGCCAATTCTTAGATCACCATGATTTTCTGCAAACATTCAGTCGTTGCGAATCGGTAGTGAAGCGCTTCTGCCTCTTCAGGGCTGGCATAGCGCCAAAACGTTTCGTGACTTGTTGGGCTGGTGCAAGACAAGTTGCGGCAAATCCCGCATATCGCCCAAGGGATGTTTTTGCATTGGGAGCATTTCGAAAAAGGCAACGGTTTTTTCTTCTTTTCTAGTCGACTGAAGTAACTATGACTCACTCGTCGAAACACCATTGATTAGACTGTGGTTTTGCCTAGGAGGTTGGAATGCTCCCGCGTGAAAATAGACGGGAGGAAGAAAATCGACCTATGGGTGTTTGATGTTCCCAATGAAGGCCGGCAGAATGTTCGCAGTCTTACCGATCGAGTGCGTGACAATTCTGAAGCCTACCTGGAGAGCCCAGCGCTGAACCTCTGAGACAATGTCCTCCGCCTGTGCCCATCCGACAGCTTCGTTGCCGACTAGGACGGAGCCGATGACGTCGTTGGCGTTGCTTCCGTAGTTGCTTGTGCCGAGGTCAAAGATTTTGTCGACGAAGAGTCGTAGCCCGAAGAGCTCTGCAATTGAGCCGGTTCTGAGATAGTCTGCAAGAGCAGCTGTGAACTGCACCGAGGTGATGTTGCTCTGTATCAGCGGGTACCATCCGATCTCGACACCGGTTGAGACGGCTGGCGACTCTGGGATTGTTACGAAGGTGTCTGGTCTTCCTCGTTGGCGTTCGATCTGACCTCGAAGGTTGATCAGGTCGCTGAAGGCGTAGTTGGTTGTCTTGCCGTCGGCTGCCGTCCCGACTGGTCGCGTAACGGTACTGGCGCCTGTCAGGACGGTGTAGATGTCGTTGTTCATCTGCTGGTTGATCCCGTTCCCGTGTGCTATGCCTACAACCTCTGCAAGGTTGACGGCTGCCTGTCGCTGTGCCATGTCGCCTATGAATGTCCCAACGCGGAACATTGTCAACGCGGCTGTGATGTCGGTGAGCGTTGGATCTTGGAGCGTTATGTCTGAGCTGGGTTCGCCTGAGGCGCTCGGGGTGGGCGTTACGACTTGCTGGAAGTGGAACGTTGAGCCTCCGCCTGGAGGGACAAGCTCTACTCTGGCGAATCTTCGCGCGTCGACGAGCGTCAGGAGCTGTATGGCTGCTCGTGTTGCTACCAGCTGGGCCAGTGAGACCCCACTGGTGGAGCTGATGACCTCACGGACTGTCAGGTTGCTGTACTCTTCCGTTAGTCGCCCGAAGTCGAGCGACTGTGCGCTCATTGCTGGACCTACTGCCACTGCCAATTTTCTTTTTTTCTTCCTCCTTGGAATCGTTTCTGAAAAGGTGTAACCCGGCATCATGCCAGTGTTACTCTGAACGTGTAGAGATCAGCAAGATGCTGAGCTGCTACCAGGAATGTGCCACATGGAAAATGGCACTAGGGAACGTTAGAAAATTCTGGGAGGTTTAGCGGAACTGGATCATGTCTTGGACTGCGCGGTGCCAGGCTCTCTTCGCAGCGTTGAGATAGCTGACGTTGCTGTAGGGCTTCTTCTTCTCCTGCTCGAGCAGCTCCTCGAGGCGGGCTGTCGGGACGGTCGATATGCTGCTGCCTGCGAAGGTGGGGGCGGTGCTTGTGATGGAACGTGTCCTGACAACCGACTCGTCGACGGGTGGCTTTCGCGCGTTTGGAACGCTCAGATCAGCAGATCGGCCGATGGCTGCTTTGCCCATGACGATCTTGCGGGGCTTCTGCTCCTTGGGCATCTTTCCCTTGTTCCATGCCTCGATCAGCTTGGCGGCTTCCTCCTTTGACATGTAGTGTTGCGGTCGTGTCAGTGTGTTTACGAGCTCTTCAACGGAGCCTTTTGCCATGGCCTCTTTCGCTTTAGCGGGTCCTGCGAGTGTTGCTAGTGTTTGGAGGATCCCGCTGTTGCTGGGTAGTGAGAATGCGCGTGCCTGTATGGCTTCCGCTTCGCTGAAGAGGACCTTTGGTTGGCTCTCTTCTTTGGTCGGGTTGGCGTGGATGTGTTGGCCTTGGCCCGCCGTTTTCCGTATCGGGTCTAGTGTGACCCCGTCCTCTTCCTCTTCTTCAGGGCGATTGTCGGAGCTGTCAGTTCCAGCCTTGGCTCCGGGAGTGACACCTACGGGCTCGTCGTGTTGGTTGATTCTCTGGGTCTCTTCGCTCTCCTCTTCCTCCGGAGAATCGTAAGCATCGTCGGCTGCGTGTGGGCCTTTCTTCCCTACGGGATCGCCTGGGATGTGAGGGCTGGGACCATGCTCTTCTTCACTTTCTTCCTCGCCCTCTTCCTCTTCATCATCAGTGTCGTCATCCATTGCATCAGCGTTCCGAATTCTCGTGGACTCTTCTTCCTCACCGTCCTTGGCGTGCGGGTTGACAGACGGTTTTCCTGCGCTCGGGTTCTTGGAACGCTTCAGATCAATGTGGTTATCAGGCTGGTCGCTGGATCCTGGTAGCGGGGTCGTCTGGTTTCCCAGGTCCTGCATCGACTCTTCCTCGGTCTCTTCCTCTTCTGAGTCCATTCCGGTTCCTGAAGGTGATAGATTGCCATGTCCAGGATGAGTCGTAGTTGTCGCACCCGTCTTCGGTGTTTTGATCTTGTGTGCTTTCGCGTCTCGGCTTCCGTGTGCGCCAGCCGTTGCGGCTGTTCCAGGAGCTGATTCAGTCGGCATTCCCTTGCGGCCTTTCTGGGAACTTGTCCCAGTCGCAGTCATGGGTCTCGAGCTTGGTGAGTTCGTCGTCGAGGCTTCGGGGTTGACTTCCATGCCGCTGACGCTGCTGGTTGTTGGTTGCGGGACCTGATGTACTACTGTGGACCTTACCGTAGGCTTCGGGAGTCCAGGTCGATAGTCGTTGACTCCGCGATCAGGACCCGGTAGGGTTGCCTCGCGGATCCTCCGTGGATTAGTACTGTCGTTCAGCTTCTGTTTTTCAGCTTCTTCCAGGGAGATGTCTTTCTCCCGTATCTGGAAGGTGTTTGATGTTTCCATCTTATCACTCTGATTCAGGTAATGTTCCCGTATTCTGTTGATCTCAGCCACGTGGGCCATCGCTATGCCCGGAAAGGCTGTAACGCTGAGCTCTGCCGGCTGGAAACGTCGTATCAGGACACCATCGCCGGTGAATTCTCCTTCGCCTTCGCCTCCGATCGAGACGCCGCGGACGAAGGGTGGGATCACCTTGGACCCAACCATCTTCGCGAAGAGCTTGTCGTCCATGTAGCCGAGCGCCTCCAGCCAGAGCCCCTCGACCGGTCGACCATCCATCGCTTCCTGGACGCCGTAGCTGGCGCTGGTGATTAGCCCCGTGACTCGTTCGGAGTGTTCTATGTCATGGTCGAGGATGAACGGTCTCGGATTCGGACCGTTGCTCACGTAGAGAGGGGCGGTCTGCTTGAGCAGTTCGCGCGTGTAGACTCTGTTGTTGAGGCTCTTCCCAGGGACCGCTGCGAGGATGCGAGCTCTGAACGCGACTAGACCGGGAGGGGCCGATTCACGTACTGTGAACTGGTGTGTTCGCATACTGTGATCCTCAAGCCATTTCTTGGCGACTTCTTCCTTCTCGGGCGAGTGCCAGGTGCCCTTATCCTCCTGGTAGCCTGCGTTCTTGACAGCAGCTTTCGATTCTCCTGCTGCCTGTGAGAATGTGTCTACGCTCATCGTGTTTGACATTAGGCGTCTTCCTCTTCGAAGAACATTTTTGTCGCGAGGACTTCCCTTCGCGCTTCTTCGAGGAGCTCTTCCAGAACTTGTACTCTCATTCCTACACGAAATGTTGACATTAGCCGTTCCTGTAAGGCTAGCCGTTTGGCCTTAGTCATGCTCATTGTCTTCGTAGTTGGCGTGGTTGATCCTCCTCTTCCTTCTCGTCTGATACGCTCGAAAAATCCGGTGGACTATAGACCCTCAGGGTTTCTTTCTGCGCTGGCTCCCTCGAGTTCCTTGATCACAAGGTTCAGACTTGACGACCCACAGCTGGGGCAGAACCGCGCCTTCGGCGAGAGAATATGGACCTCTCTACAGTTTCCACACTTGTACTCGGTCATTTTTCTTGATCACTATTTAGATGCAGGTAGCGGTCCAGTTGATGTCGAACGCGTAATCACCGGGCTGCATTGTGAGGGTCTGGTCTGCTGTGTACATTGCCAGCACGGTGATGGTTCCGCCTGGGCTGAGTGGGAAGGGCGAGTAAACCACTGGCGCTGTAACATTTGCTGGAACTGCTGAGACGATGAGGGTCACACTTTCGACGCAGTTGCCAATGTTCTTGGCCGTTATAGTTACGTTCGCTGGATCGCCGACTGTCACATTGCCAAACTCTATCATGTTTGGCGTAACGAGGAGCCCTGCTCTATTGCCCCCGTTGATATGTACGTGGCCTGGCGTGTTGACCGTGGTTGTCTTGGCAGCATAGGCTACGCCAATGAAGAGAAGCAATGAGATGAGAAGAATCGTCACTCGCTTCATGGGCATCCCTCTATGCTGTGGTGAAGCTGACTGTGCCGAAGTCTCCGGTCGCATCACCGTTCTGTAGCACCGTTACTTGGCCGCTGGATTCAAAACGGTAGTAGTGGCCGTTTGTCAGGCTAACGTGGAGCTGCTTGATGTTGGTCGGAAAGGTAGGCGTGATTGTTCCACTACCGGCCGAGAACGTGACGCTTGTGCTACTGAACGCGCCGTTGTCACCTTGACTGTCCTGGAGGTTGATGGTGCTAATGTTGGGATCGAATCTATGGTAGTGGGCAAGGTTCGTGGCAGCATGGGCTGTCTGGATCTTGGATCCTTTCGTTACGGTACATGTTGTTGCCATGTGTTATGCACTCGTGAAGATTCCCGCTGCCTCTGCGCGGGCAAGCTGCAAGGTCCTGGCTGCGTCAAGGGCCTTCAGCAGTTTCAGAAGACGTCTGGTTCTTCTAGAAAGAGGAAGTTTTGGCTTTGAAGGGCGTTTCTTGAGTGGTCTCTGCATCAGCCAGTAGAGAAACGCGAAGATGTCTTCAGGTCCTCCTCCCAAGGCTTGAGGCGGTGGTGGAGCTGCCCGTCCCGTTGTCTGTAGCGGGATCATTAACGGGATGAGTACTTCGACTATCTTCTCTAGAGTCATCCTGTTTCTTTGAGCCGGCTTTAGGCGCCCGGCGTGAGTTCCAGCGCGATCGTATAGGCCGCGTTGGAAGATGCAGCCAAAGCTACAAGGTTTCGGCCGACAATGGCACTTGTACCATCGCCGATGAGTTCATGGTTGACAACCTGCGGCTTCGACGATGTGCCTATGGGTGCCGCGGCACTGTCTAAACCCGTTACAGCGAGCACTGTTCCAGCGGCTGGGTAACGCAGTTCGAAGCTCATCCCCGCAGCCTGCGCCGCTCCCTCAGTTACAACTGTAAAGGATAGGATTCGTACACGTTGTCCGGCGGCTGGGGTGAAGATACTAGTGTCCGTGTTAGCACCTGCGGCCGCGCTGCTTCTTGCAATCTTGTTTACGCCTGTCATTTGGAGCTAGCCTACTTGTACTGTCGATATCCCCCGTAGCCGATTAGCGGATTCCGATTCGCCGGTGAGGGCGAAGGGTTCACAGGAGCGTACTGCGGAGCTCCTAGAATCGGGTTTGGTTTCGTGGCTGAGGAAAAGTTTGGGGATATCCCGGGTGTCATGATGAGGTTGCCGTTGCTGTCAACGCGTGCCTTTGTCCCGGTATACGGGTCCACGATGGCGACGGGAAGAGTTCCGGAAACATTGGCTGTGACATCAGGCTTGTCACTGGCACCTAGAAGGTTCTGGCTGACAGTTGGTGTGCCTGCTACGGAGACTGTTTGTGTTCCTGATGGAATGTTCCTGACGACCAGTCCAAAATCATTCGAGAGCGGCAAGGTACTCTTGATGGCCACATTATGTCCAGATCCATCTGTCAAAATCGCGGAAACAATGTCGGCAATGGTAAGAGCTCGGATCTGGCGACCATCGTATGTATCCGTGCCATTCGAAGAGAGAACCACGACTTCTGACTGGACAGTGTTGCCTGCAACAACGGACTGGATGGTCCTCATGTTCTTAGTCGGCGTTGCGGCGTCCTGGACCTGGACGATCTGCTCTGACATGACTATCCTATCTTCTCAGCGATGACTCCGCGTTTCGTCTGCTTCAAACGCCAGCGTTCGGGCAATGCCGAATTGAAGTCACTCTGTGGCTTGGCCGTTTGCTGTGTCCCTTGTGCCATTGTTCCCTTGCCAGCCTCCTCTGGAATCTTCAGCCGCTGCCTGACGTATTCGGCTGATACTATCCCTCGCTGGTAGAGATCCGCTATCGGCGCCTCGTTCGCGCGCCAGTCCTCAGGCGTTATCTCTTTGAGGTGAAAGCTGAGAGGTTCTTCGCTTCGCTTTTCATCAGCTGGTGGCTGAGGAATCGGCTGCGATGTGGCCTTTCTCAGGGGTCTAGTTGACATTCAGCTGTATCTCTGCTTCGGGTCCATCGCCGAGTTTCCGTCCGGGTCGGAGATTCAGTAATAATCGTGGGAGGATGTAGTCGTTAACTAGGTCCTCTTCTTTCTGTTGGTGCTCTCTCGTTTCGTCTTCCATGAGTTCAAACGAGAGATCTCCGAATTTGACCTCGGCTCCGCCTTTTGAAAGTGTGGCGGCAGTTAGCGGAATACCAAGTCCCATCATGACACGTTCCTTGTAGTATTGGAGCAGTTCATTGACCCGTTCCGTTCCTCCGGTACTAGAGTGAAGCTCCTTGCTGTCGGTCAGAATATCCGTCCAGACATCCTCGCCGGGCGCTCGGCTCTCAACCAGCGCCTTCTGATTCTGAATCTCATCCTGTGTTGGAATCGTCGTGACTTGCTGACCATTCTCGGCGAACTTGTTGGCGCCCACACGGAAGTGGACGGTCGCATCTGCTCTCTTGTTCACGATTCCTGGGAGGAACTGTAGCATCAACAGATACCCTTTCAGGACGAAGAGTGTCTCGCGGAAAGTGCTGTAGCCGTATATGCCTCCCGAGATCTTGTTGAACTGTAAGAGCAGCATCTGTTCGGGATGGAAATCAAGCTCTGTCTCGGACCCGAGAATTGCGGTAGGCGCGAGTGGACCTGACCAGCGACGCTGTATGACCTTTTCGATCTTGACTGTTGCCTTGTCCGTGTCCCACATCTGCGGGTGAATCTGGATGCGGCATGTCCGCGGGTCCGTGTTTTTCAGGCCGTAGAATTTGGTCGCGGTCGTGAACTTCTTCAGTGGACGCGGGGCATAGGTTATGTTCGGATTCGATCCAGGAGTATATGCGCTTGCCGCACCTTGGGCAATATCAGCAGGAGTGCCCTCCTCCCAGACTGCTTCGCTGTTGTCGACAGACTCGATGTAACTGTTGCCCCATATGAGCGCGTTCTTGGTCGCTTCGAAGAGGCTTTGGAAGATCTTGCGCCGATTCCATTCTTTCCGAATCTTCTCGGTCAGCGTGTCGCTGCTGGTCTCGAACTCAAAGCCGGGTTTCCAGACCTGTCGAGTCTTGAGCTTGACTGCGTAGGAGACTTCTGGAACGAAAAGATAAGCGTCCAGATACTCCCAGTACCATCCCCAGTCATCTGCCCACCCAAAGGTGGGCGCGTATTGTCCAAGGACGGGCGTTGTAGCTGCAAGGGCCAAATCCGCTTCCCTAATCTGGGCCTTGAGCTTTTCAGTTATGTTCCAAGGGTTGTATTCGAGATTCTTCGCTCTAACAATGTCGCTCTTCCGGATGCGTCCCTGCTGAATCCAGCTGATCGGAACACTCTCGACTATACTGTTGACGTCAGGCAGAGCCGACTTTGAAAGAGCACTGGTAAAATTGACAGGTTCAGTCTTATTGCTTGGGTGGCGTAGCCTCTCTAGGAGCTTCAATGATGATCTCGAAATCATATGCGCCTTTCACTTAGGTCTCCAGCTCGCCGGCTCCGGATTGATCGTCGTTCCATCTGCCCTCACGTGACCGCAAGGAGATCCTTCGCCCTCGATCTTCACGTATCTCTTGCCACAGATAGAGCAGATCCGACGTGGGGGCGGTGAAGGAGCGCCGTAGAGAAGCTCGCTATCCCAAGGCAGTCTCGGCCCGTTATAGTTCGGCCCCTTCCAACCCATCGACTCACTTCTTCCAGAGCTTACGGGGAAGGTTCGGCATTAGGTTGCCCGGGCGTGGAGAAGTATTAACGGCCGCCACTGGGTGATAGGTTGGAACCGGTCCAATCATTCTGGTCCCGTAGCATGCTAGAGCTAGGGCCCACAGGCGGTCATCGTGAGAGTCTTCGGGATGCGAAAACTGGACCTGACCGCTTTTCATGAGTTCAAATCTTTGGCTCGTAATCTCGGAAATTAGCTCGGAATCGTATGGAACGCTCAATCGTCCCGACTGCATCATCTCTCTCAGGTTCCCAAGAATATCGGTCTTGCTTGGAATAGTCAGTTGGACTCCAACGCTTTGCGGAATGCCCGATCGTTTCATTTCTTCAGTTATGAAATCACCCACACCTGTGACGTCGGTAGTGACTTGCCTCAGCCTCTGCCATCTTGAAACGAGCGCTTTGACATAGCCTATCACAGAGGCATATTCTGTTTCCAACGCGAATCTGTGTATGTGTATGAGTATGGCTTTGCGTGACTCGTTGTCGTAATCTATTGCTGCAACTACGGAGTGGTCTCTGTGTTTGCCAAAGTCGACCCCGAGGTATATGAGTCGGTCCGAAATTTTCGCTTCAAACCCTGTGTATTCCAACTGGCCGTCGACGCAGCCATTGACGAGTGACAGCGGGAAAAACGAGTTTTCATCCTCTGCGAATTCTGCTTCCATTTCGCGAGTCCACCTCCACGGATTGGATTCGAGCTGTTTTCTCATTCTATCAAGCATGCTTCTCTTGAGTGGACCGTCGGGCTCGACTGCCTCTCGCCAAGTGACGTGATAACGGCTAAAGTCCGAGTATTCAGGGGCGAAGCAGATCTTGTAGAATAGTCCATCCCTCGATCCAGGAGTGCTTGACGCGATGAAGGACCCGTTGGTTGTTGCGAGGGTGAAGAGGATCGCATCGTAGAGTTCGACATCGTCTCGAATGAAGTTCATCTCATCGCAGTAAACAAGGTGGAGCGTTGGACCCCTTATCGTCAAGGGGTTGTTCGGGAGTGCCTCGATGGTGCTGCCGTTTCTGAAGACTATTCTCGTCTTCTCTACTATTGATATGAGTTGTTTCGGAAGGAGCCTTAGAAATTCAGAGGTTTTGCGAAGGACAAGCCGACTTTGCCTGTAGCTGGGAGCGACTATCGCAACATGGATTCCGTTGTTGACCACGGCCTGCCAGAGCACACGGGCTGCAACGATGAACGACTTGCCGCTTTGTCGGGACCACCGAAGAGAGATGAATTGGTTCTTGTCTTTCAGAAATTGTTCTTGGTATTTTGTTGGGGTAAACTTGAGTATGTCCCTGCAAAACTCTATGGGGTCAGTGGGAATCCCTTCATGTTCGTTGCTCACCAGGAGTTTCTCCAGTATTTCCAGGTCGCGCCTGATGTAGTGGGTCCCTTTGACTGTGGACGTTCCCTTGAAGCACCCGTTTCTTCAGTTGTTCAAGATCCGAACGGAGATTATCGTACTCAAGGTCTGACGTGAGACGCGCGAGAGATTGCGCTAGAGACGCGGAAATCGAGAACCATTTCTGTTGGGTTTTCAATCCGCCTCTGCTTCTTTCATTGATTCCTCTTTTGAAGGAAATCGCGAGAAGGGTCGTTAGTTTCGCTATTACCTGCTCACGAGTCGAGAACTTTTCTTGGATTATCTGACCTTGGATCTTGGCTTCCTTGAGACCTTCCATGACGAGCCTCTCAATATCTTCAGCCTCATTCTGGTTCACTTTCCATCCTCCTTTGCCCTGAAGTACCAAGTCAAAACGAGCATCTCAGGGGTTAGCAGGACACCTATCGTCGCAATGGCTTCCGTGAATCCGAATCTGAGCATCGCCAATGTTGCGTTCAGAAAATATCCTAGGGTGGTAACGATCGCGAGGATTCCTCTCCAGTCTTGTTCGGTTACTTGCTGTCCTCTTACCGTAACGCGTCTTCGGCGGGTAGTGAAGTAACTCATGATACGTATAGGATCCTGCTGATTTCTCCATTTTGGAGACGTTTGGATCGGGGTATGAATCTCAACTGTTTGAAGATGGTCCGCCGTCTTCTTACTTCGCCGATCAGATAGGAATCTATGCTGGCTAGGGGAGTAACGTGGGAGATAACATCCAACGGTATGCTGAGCCATTTTCCTTGAGCTCGACGTTCGTAGAGAATTTTCCCGTCCGATTCCTCTCGAAGAACTTCGCTCAGAACCAAGAAGTTGCCGATTACTCTTAGGAACCGCCCCAGTGTTGTAACATTGGATGATACAAGATTGCGGAGCGTAGACTTCTCCAGGTCAACAAGGTTCGGTCCGCCCAGACCCTCACAAGCGTCTCGCCATACAATCTTCACCATGTCTCCCTTGCGCATTCTTGGAATAGCGCTCGTAACAGCTTGCATCTTGTTTAGTACACCTTTCTATCCCGTAGATACTTGTCAAGGGCCAATAGTAGTAGTGCCAAGAGGGGAATTCCTCCTATGGAGGGCTCCGCTTGTAGTTGCGGTATGAGACTCGCGAAGAAAGCACTGATTCCGGCTGCGGCTGCTACTCGAAGTATTCGCAGAAATGCTCTGAAGCTTGGGTATGCTCGGGCTCTATCCCAGAGAGTCGTAACCTCTTTTGTTATGCTTAATGTCTACACCTCCATGTGGGCTTTGGAACCGCGACGGCGAGCAAGTCTCGGTCGTATCCGGGCGACCGAAGCACTTCTCCTTGGTCCACGTCCAAGAGTACACTCTCAACGAGTGAGACAACTTCGCCGAGCTGCCGGTCCCTGTATGTTTTGGCTAGGACGCGGCTAGCCTCATCGCTAATGAGCTGTTTTATGCGAACGTGTCCTCTGATTGCTGGTGCCTCCCCGGTTGGTCCGGGCGAGGAGAATCGCTGGCATCACGCCATTCGGCGTCTACAGCGTTTGACCGTCGCCGTTTTTCGGCTTGACTCCTATAGGTCGACGGAAATATATGAAGAGAGCTGGAACCAAAAGTCCTACTATAGTACTTGCTAAGTACCAGATCGATCATTGTTGATTCTTCAGGTATCCTAGTTGGGTGAGTCGTTCTCGCAGAAGAAGTCTGGCGGTTCGGCTCAGGGAAGGTTCGTCGATCGTCGCCGAATATTCCCGAAGGGCATTCCAAATGTCGGTGGCGATATAGAGGTGCACCTTTTGCATGGCCATCCTCTTAGGGCTGAAGATTGGAGGCCGACCCATGCGCTTGTGTTCCATTGCGTCCAATTGTGTCTCTTCATAGATTCTGAACAACTTTGCAAAAAACTGGTTTGAATGCGCGATATCAACGACGAACTCACAATAGGCCGGAAATAGTCCTCTCTACCGTAGAGAAGGTGCCCGGTTTTCTTCATCGAGGTTTGAATGTTCAAAAGCGTGACAGGATTTCGTCAATTTTTAATGGGCTCGATCAGGATGCAGGAATTACTGCGGGTAATTCTTAGATCGATCCCGATCAACGGTTCGGCAACACGCTTTGGAAGGTAGACGAAGTAGGTGCGGCACTGATAGTTTCCTTTCTGCTTCGTCATGTACGACTTGTAGTATCTTTTCACTTGGATCCTGGGCAAGGATCTGTCGCGGATAACTTACTGAACCATCTCTCATTGATAAAGAATAGAGAGGGCATTTTCGTTTGTGCGGTTTGCCTGATGCCTAAGAAATACGAATTCCCTCCAGCATAGATAACTACAATCTGTCCTCCATGTCTATGCAATGTATGTTACATGTACGAGAAGACGTGGCGTGAGTTCACGCATGAGTACATGGGCCAGGGCTTCGCTCAGTTTTGGCGGCTCAGCGAGCGGCTGTTAGAACTGAGGAGGAATAGACGAAGTGATGGAGGAGAGTCGAGACCAGAATCCTAGCAGGTGATTTCGCAAACCAACAACAAGATGGGGGCAGAATGAACCCTGTTCGCAAATCAGGGCGCGTTGATTTGACCTCGCGGACTTTGCACGTTGACCTGCACGCTGACCTGCACGATCTCCAAAACGTCCGACTGGCCGATTCTACGCCCTGAATAGCAAGACTCGCCCATAGTGGGTTCAACTGGCGGGACCCCTCTCCAAAAATCTCAAAAACGTTGATGCTCGCGACACAAATGTGCTCTTTGGAACTTGAGGTCAGAATGCCCCGCTAGCCGATGTATTTTGGGGAATAGCGTGATTGGAACGATTTCAGAACTCTGAGCAGCGTCTCCTCAGCAATATTCCTGTTATCCTGGTACTCGTGGAGTGCCGAGGTCCAGAGGTGATAGACCAATCCGGCCTGTTCAGTGGCCTGGAAGAAGCCAATGTCCTCGAGAGCTTTTGTCAGTTGTAGGAGTCTATCCGAGAGCACTGAGAGCCCTGCGGTTATTGTCCAGTCACCAGTCTCGTCCAGCAGCACATGCACAACTCCATCCGAGAAGGCGAGCGAAATCGCTCCGCTGGGCCGAAGAAAAGAATCGACCATGCCAGTAATGGAGAGCGGGTCCCCGACGCCTTGGACTAGTCTCGACACTCTCTCGGTCATAGCAGTCGTCCGTCCATAGGACCAGGCTTAACACTCGTGTAACCCAGCCCCGACAGGATTCGGGACTCGGATTCTGGACGTTTATATCGAACAGACGCCTCACGGTGCATCCCCGGCGGATTCGCATTGTCCATGTATGATCTTGAGGAGGATAGGCTCGTAGCAGAGATAACGGGTAGAGGTGCCCGAAGGTTACTCGTACAACTCCCCGATGGGCTCAAGAACGAAGGACCCCGCCTCGCCAGACTCGTCCGAGAGAAGACAGGCGCCGAAGTCTTCGTCTCCGCATCCCCCGCATGGGGCGCATGCGACCTCTCCCTCGACGCAGCAGCACGCTTGAAGGCGGACCTGCTGGTCCATTATGGTCACAATGAGTTCCTCCGAGACGCGTCAAACGGGATTCCGGTCGTCTATATTCCCGCCAAGAGCAGACACGAGATAATCCCAGTCGTCGAGAAAGCCCTACCACTTCTCCACGGCACACAGATCGGACTCGCAACAGTCGTCCAGCATCTCCACACCCTCCCCGAGACAACCAGATTCCTAGAATCCAAGGGCTTCAAGGTCCAACATCCTGGACGCGGACCATGGGCCCACGAGACGGGACAGGTGCTCGGCTGTGACTATTTCGGGCTAAAGAGAATCGAACCCGAGATAGACTCGTTCCTAGTCATAGGAAGCTACTTCCACGGGCTCGGCGCCTCACTATCAGTCCAGAAACCAACCATCCTCGCGGACCCCTACGATGGAACCGTCCGCCTCCTCGACCAGGACCGGGCAAAGATCATCCGACAGAGATACGCGATGGTTGAGAAAGCACGACACGCCAACAACTTCGGAATAATCGTCTCCACAAAACCCGGACAGTCCAACCCGACAATCGCACTCAACATCCAACACCAGCTAGAAGAGAACGGAAAGAAAGCAGTCATCCTCTACGCAGACGAGGTCGTGCCCGACAAACTCCTCGACTTCACGGACATCGAAGCCTTCGTCGACACCGCTTGTCCTAGACTAGCGCTTGACGATCCAGAGAGATTCTCAAAACCCATCGTCACAAGAGACGAGATCATGGTAGCCATCGGCGCATGGACATGGGAGCAACTCCTAGAGCGTGGACTCGTTCGCCTCTAGAATTGGCAGAAAAACAACTGCCGAGCAAACGCCAGCTAGAAATAATATTATCTAAGCTCAAGATCCTCGAAACACCAACACTCAGACTCGAACAATATCCAGTCTCACCCGAGGCCGCCGCCGAGCTACTCTACATGGCCGGCTTCGAACACGACGACCTCGAAGGACGAATCATCGACCTCGGGACCGGCACCGGCCGATTGGCTATCGGAGCAGTCCTCATGAGCCCAGCACACATCGTCGGTGTCGATGTGGACGCGAGAGCCTTGGAGCTAGCACGCGAAAACGCGAAGACTGCCGGTGTCAAGGTCAAGTGGGTCCAGTCGACCATCGACGAGCTCGACGGGACATACGACACGGTAATCATGAACCCGCCCTACGGAACAAGAACCATCCACGCGGACACCAGATTCCTCGACAAGGCCTTCCAGCTCGCACCGATCACATACTCAATCCACAAGG